>ULWQ01021788.1_pt1 | contig 17973 bp, 18 predicted proteins | sample 1960491 | NCBI WGS metagenome assembly ULWQ01 (sample SAMEA4835816, study PRJEB28245) | human gut metagenome | biome: gut microbiome; material: fecal sample | place: Denmark | collected 2008
TCGGTTTTGTGACATGGATCTCTCAGTGCTGGGTCGAGCGTGTCGGTATCAGCCTTGCCGAGGCAAACCGATACATCAGCCTTTTTGCCATCATTTCCATTCCAGTTATTGCTGGAACGGGCTTTCTGATGGATCATGTTAACCGCAAAAAATTCTGTACGTTCGTTCTCCCCTGCTATGCGCTGACAACCTGCGCACTCTTTCTTCTGACTTCCCGCCGCGCACTACTCGGCTGCGCGTTTGTTTATCCGGTGTTTGAGGGGGCGGCCTCTGCCTGCCTGTGGGCGATCATTCCGCACACCGTCCGCAGTCCGAGTGAGACTGCTTCGGCGATGGCGCTCTTTAACCTATGCAGCAATGTCGGAATGCTCCTCGGCCCGCCGCTGACCGGGTGGGCGGTCGACCTGTGGAGCTGGAACGGCGCGATCGCGGTCATCGTGCTCGCCCTGCTGGGCGCAACGTTCTTCAGCCACCGCGTCAGAGATGAACATGCTAAAGCTTCTTGATATTGTCGACCTAAAGGCCGATGGTTCTGACATCGGAATCAAGGCGGGAACAGAGGGGACGATCATCGATGCTTTTCTACTTTTATACGCGGCTTCGTTTTACGCTTACGTTCTGCCAAGGTATTGCACATGATCTCAATTTTTCTCATAAAGCATAGTTTTATTATTTGTCATAGGCTCTCATCTCCTTAAAACGGAAAAGCCGGACACGGCAACGAAGTCCAGCAACGGGCCTTAAAACCTTGTAAGTAGATCAGCTTGGAGAAGACCTGTATGCCGCTAAAATTATCAAGTAAAGACTGAATCAGCCCAGCATTGGTGTCCTCCGGCATGAACCGCTTTTGCAGATCCTTTCGCCCGCTACACAACCAAAGCTGCATGAACCGACAATGATATGCTGCCATCTTGAGATAGCCCCGGAAATTATGAGCAATATCTGCTAATTCAACACTGCAAACATGTAAATATCGAGTCAGAAACCGACAGGCTACCATGGTAGATAGCCTGTCGGTTTCTGATGTAGAGAGCAAATATCCCAGTGTCGATGGTCTGTTTTTCTTAAGCTTTTGCTTTGTCGGGCGCAATCAAGCTAACGATCACAAATGCAATCGCGCTGGGAATGCAGGGGAAGAATCCACCAAGAGAAGGCAACGAAACACCAAGCCAGCCGAGAACCACTACGGTGATGCCGGCAGCAGAAGCAGCAATTGCTCCCTTAGCAGAACCTTTCTTCCACAGCAGACCGCCGAAGAAAGGAATGAAGCAGGCGGCAGCGAGGAAGGAATAGAATGCGTTAAGTACATCTAAGATGCTACCAGCGTTCAGCGCCAGTATAACGCCAACAACCAGAAGAGCAATATTCAGGCCGAGTGTTATCTTGGAAAGCTGCTTTTCCGAATACTCTTTCTTCATCGTGCCAATCAGGATATCTCTGGTAAGAACAGTAGATTCTACGATAAAGACGCAGTCGATCGTACTCATGACAGCAGCGAGAACGGCGGCGATGATGATCGCACAGATAATTGCGGGCAACTCATTCATAACGACGGTAAAGAAAGCAGAGTCACCAACGGCGCCATAGACCGTGTTGCCGTACGCACCAATAAAAGCAGGCATCAGTGCAAGCGGGATCATGACAAGGAAAGAGAAGATCTGAGCAAGCTTTGCAGTCTTTGCGTTCTTAGCAGAGCAGGCACGAGTAAAAACATTCTGGTCGGTAGCCATACCGAGAACAATAGGCAGTCCCATAGCAAGAAAGCCTGCGGGTGTCATGCCGCTGAAGTCCAGCGCGCCAGGCGTTGCCGTACCGGCTGCCTGAGCCGCCTTGATAGTACCGATGGCATCCTTACTGAAGAGAACACCGATAGTCAGAAAAAGTCCGAGGGCAATAACGGCAGTCTGTACCACGCTGGTTGCATAAGCGCCCCAAAGGCCGGCAAGCTGAGAATAGATGAACACAACTACGGCGATGGAGATTACGCCGGCAACGCCGGGCAGACCAAGCGTTTCGAAGAGAGCTTTTCCAGCCATGAGCTGACCGGCAAGCAAGCCAATAGAAGAAATAGCTGTACTGATGTCGTAGATCACGCCGGGGACTTCGCTATGATACCGTTCGCGAGTATAGTCTGCAAGGGAATTATAGTTATGCTTATAGATAAAATCGCAGAGGAACGCCGCCACAAGAGTCGATACAGCACAGGCGAGGCCATAGGCCGAGCCAGCAAGTCCGGAGGTCGCGCCACCACCTGCGCCGCCAACGACAAAACCGTTACCAATATTAGCTCCGATTGCACTTCCCATCAAGAGAAGGATGCCGCCGGATTTACCCATGGAAAGATACCCATCAAAGGTAGACGAATAGCGGCGGCCATACCACCCGATGCCGAGCATCGCTACAAAGTAAATCGCAACAACAATGATGATCGTAGTCAGCATAGTGATTTTCTCTCTTTCCTTCGCCACGCAAAGGCGCAGTGAAATATTATTAATTGGGAGACCACATTAGGCAAAATTACTCAATGTAAGTACCCGCGTCGTAACCTTCGTGGATGGCTGCGGTGACATTACGTCCTTGCTTGCAGTCACCGATGACCCAGAACTCTTCTGCACAGTCGCGGAAAGTCTCTACCTCATCGACACGGGCACGAACACCAGCAGCAACAATAACCGTATCAGCCGTTAACTTGACCTTTTGGCCGTCCTGCTCAACGACAACACCGTCAGATGTAACCTCAACGCAGCGCGTGTTCGTATAGGTCTTCGCGCCGAGCTTTTCAAGCTCAAGCAACACAGCCTCGTGATGAAGATACGGCGCATCGCGGCACAGTTCCGGTTTCATTTCGACGATTGTGACATTATGCCCTTTCTGGCTTAGGAAGATGCCCTCTTCGCAGCCGACAAGGCCGCCACCAAGGATCAGAACATTTTCCTTAACGTCTTCCATATGCTCATGCATACCAATAGCCATCACGGTATTCTCTCCATCGATACCAGGGATCGGCGGAACGATGGGCTGAGCACCGATTGCCATAACGATGGCATCTGGCTTGATCTGCTTGGCAAACTCGGGAGTCATCGTGGTATTCAGCATGACCTTGATCTTGCGATCCTCCACGCGTCGGATGAGAACGTTCATGAACTTATCCAGATCTGCCTTAAAAGGAACGTACTTAGCAAAGTTGATTGCACCGCCAAGATGTTCGTTCTTCTCAGCAAGGATGACCTCGTGCCCGCGGTCAGCAAGGCAAATTGCCGCTTCCATGCCAGCAGGGCCGCCGCCGATGACCAGCACCCTCTTTTGCACTTTTGCAGGCTTGACATATCTTTCCGTATACTCGCGACCAGTAGTCGGATTGACCGTGCAGCGAATGATGCGGGAACAGTATTTAACATAGGGGACAAAAGATTCGCTGATGCAGGCATTGCAGCGCTGGCAGGGAGTGATATCGTCAGCATGGCCAGAGCGGATCTTGTTGGGCAACTCCGCATCCGCAAGCAGAGGACGTGCCAGACAAACAATGTCTGCCTTGCCGGATTCGATGATTTCCTCCATCAAATCGGGATCACCCAGACCGCCGACAGTGGCAACTGGCGTCTTGACCACCTTCTTGATTGCCTCGGCATACTGCACGTTACAACCGTGCGGCATAAACATGTTGGGGAACATCTTCTGGTTGGTCTCAGGATAATGGAAAGAACCGGAAGAAACATGGATAAGGTCCACCTTACCGTCAATCAGCTTGGCAAACTCTACCTGATCTTCAATGGTCAGACCACCCTCAACATACTCTGTGCCGCTCATGCGAAACTCAATGAGCAGATTGGGGCACTTTTTGCGGATATTCTCAATGACCATTAGTGCGAAACGAGCGCGGTTTTCGAGACTTCCACCGAATTTGTCGGTACGCTGGTTATGCAGGGGTGACAAAAACTCATGGATTAGCCAGCCGTGGCCGCCGTGGATCATGATCATTTCCACTCCACCGTACATGGCTATTTCCGCAGCATCTCCGAATCGTTCGACAATATAGTTGATGGTCTCTTCGTCAAGTTCGGTATAATCCTTACCAAGATGGCCCTTGTGTGCGCTGGGAGCCCAAATAGTGCCATCATAATACTGAGGATTGGTGCGCCCGCCTGGATGGATCAGTTCGACCGCAGGAATGGCATTGTGGCGTTTAATGGCATCGGTCGCCATCAGCAGGGAGGGAAGTACACCATCGTCATCGAGCGCAAGGCAAAGCTTATGGGAAATACCCGTCTTCAGGTCGATGCGTGCCTCGCCCATGTTGACGATCGCAGGGCCGCCTTTTGCTTTGCGTTCAAAAGTAGCAACATTCTGGTCCGTAAAATAACCCTCAGGCGTCAAATTGGATAATGCCGCCGGAGCCGCCTCGATACGATTTTTCAGAATGCGGTTGCCAATACGGATCGGGGTAAAAAGCTTTTCATATTTGTTCATGGATATTTCCTCCTTATGAATAAAATTGCTATGCTGCAATCATAAATGGACACGAGGCGATTCACCATTATTATCTTTCAAATAAGTTTAAATATATTGCGCTACCAGCGCGAAAAAAGACTGCCCGCGAAACGCGGCGCAGTCTTTTCAGTACACTTATTCTCGGCGCATACGGCGGTATACAGTCGGCGGCATTCCTACCTCTTTACGAAAAACAACCTCAAAGTAGTTTGCACTGCTGAAGCCCACTTCATATACAATGCTCTCAATCGACTGATTGCTTGTACACAGGAGTTCTTTCGCCCGCTCTATCCGGAACTGGTTCACGCAGTCGCTCAGCCCCCTACCGAAACACTTTTTGAGTTGGCGGCAGAAATAATATTTACTGTAGCCGCAGCTTTTCGCGATTTCCTCCAGATAGATTCTCTCATTAAAATGGTCCTTGATATACTGGTTGACGGTTTCTCGAAACGCGTCCTCCGGCAGCCGGCCTTGAAGCTTCTCCAACTCCTCACGAAGCATTTCATAGCTTTCTACCAGAATAAAGCAGATATCGTCTGCATAGCAACAGGAGAACAACATCTCTTTATATTGCAAAAGCTGTGCACTAAGCCGTTTCTCTTTTTTTACACCGCACATAGTCGTGTATTCATCCATCTTGTCAATGAGCTTGCCAGCAAGAAGCAGCGTCTGCTCTCGGCTGCGCCCATTTTTCTGAAGCGTGGAAAAAAGTTTTACCATTGTCCGGCTGAAAAGAACGCGATTCCCTCTGCTGAGCGAGAGATAGACATTTTGTATCACGTTGTCCAGTTCATTGACTATAGATGTAGACGTAAGTAGAGGTAACGATTTTATCACGCTGGTCTGCATATTCTTGCCGAGGAAAAAGCTTTTTTGCAGTATCGTTTTCGCGCGGTCATAGCACCCGGGGAAATCCTCCAGGTTTTTGCACGGATCAGAAGCACAGATGCTCACGGAATAACCAGCAAAAATGTTAACCTTTTCACAGATTTCATCGAAAATTCGTGCTATCAGGTTATCGCGCTCTACGCTTTCATCCATAACCAGAAAGGCAACCAGTTTATCTGTTCCCGTCAGGTTGGCAACTACGGGTTCGAGGCCGTTCTGCTCAAAGCAGGCGCGAATGATATCAGCAATACGTACTTTCAGCACAAATTCGTTTTCCGTGTTCAAGCGTTTGGACTCATTGAGATGGTCATCGACCTGAAACAGCAGAAAAAAACTTGGGATACGATTTAATCCCACGCTGTCGAGCGCCGCCTGAAGCTTATCCGGCGCAATATTATTGTAAAGCAGACTAAATGCAAATTCCTCCATAAGGAGCATCTCGATTGTTCGATTTCTCTTGTAATAATTCACAATTTGGTAAGAATCTTCCTTCTGTCGGTCCATATTCTCACCTCCTAAAAGCACAAAGGATGATCTCTAATACGATTTTAGCAAACGGTGTTCTATGATATACTCTCTGATATTGCTCTCAATTATTAATATATTGCCATTTTACATCTTAGATGCGCATGTTGCAAGACTCCAGCGATTAATAAATAACCCCGATCCCATTTTGCGTTTTTACACCACCAATCTTCTTAAAAACAAAAGAGAGGGTGTTATTCGCAGTAAAAAATCGAAGCTATAAAGGTGCATATATAACTCCAACCATCTGGTAGAGAAATATCGCCGGAAGTGAAATTTGATCACGTGGCGGAAACTACAGAGGTCATGTCAAAGGTGTCCTTGAAGCGCACGACTGCACCGTGCATCCTCCATCACTCGGAACGCCCATGATGAGGATAAAAATGACCATTGGTATCGTTAAATGCATTGTTTTTGCAATAGCCGTCAGCATTTTGTACGGTGTGATCGGACATCTGAATCGCAAAAGAACCTCTGTCAGCGGCAAGATGCAAAGTGATGCGCAGTATGTTGTCACGCTTCCGTCCGCTTTGAAATACGTCTATATGGCCATGTTTTTGCTGGGAATCGCTTTGTTTTTCATATTCCTCGCATTCACGGTAAGCGGAAATGAGTCCGTTACGATGGGACACCTCTATTTTGCGCTCGTCTTTGCGACAATCGGCCTTCTTGTCATGCTGTGGGTGTCGAGATGGAGTGTCGTTGTGACAGGGGCGAGCATGGAAATACACGGGTTGCTTCATAAAAAGCCGAACTATCCATGCAGGATATTGGCAAAGTGGAAATCGGCAAAAAGGACGCCATGATTTTGTACGACAAGGCCGGGAGGAAGCTGTTCACCGCAGACGGCCTGACGGAAAACTATGATCGTCTGCAAAGCAGCCTGAAGGCGAACGGGAAAAATGCTGTAAAACCAAAATATATCTCACCGGACACATCGTATTCGTCCCGGTGAGCGCAAATCGTTTGGTTGAAATAATATACGCCCCCCATTGCAAAGAGCGAGATAAATCAATGGCGTCCGGAAGCCGTCTTTCACCATACAGCCTGAAGCCGGAAGTCTGCGGAAGGCAAGCAAGCGGTCTCTTACGAGTAGAAGGGCGATTTCAATGCCGATCTTGCAGCAATAATTGTCATTTTTGCCAAAAAACGCCATGACATTTCTCCTTCTGCGAAGATGAATAATACTTGACATTCGCGCGGAATGTATATATATTTAGTTCAACCAGTATCCGAAAACAATTTTCTGAAATAGGAAAGTGATGATCATTAAGATGGGAGAGACCAGTAGTTACCTCCAAACAGCAGGCCGGGCATTAGAGATATTAGAACTGATCGGCTCATTTCCGGGGCTAAACCTCAGCGAAGTAGCCAGACAATGCAATATGAGTACCACCGTGGCCTATCGCCTTTTATACACTCTTACGGTTTCAGGTTTTTTACAGCAGGAGCCGGGGGGAAAACGATATTTTCTAGGCGACAAGGCGCTTCTCATCGGGGTGCAGAGCTTGGACAACCGGGAAGTCAAGCGGATCGCCCAGTACTATATGTGGGATTACTACGAGCGCACCGGCGAGCACTGCATTCTGACAGTCCCCTGCGCCGGACGCAGCATTTGCATTGAAAAGATCGGATCCATTCGAGATGTCTCAAACTCTGTGCGATTCGGAGGCATCTACCCCCTGCACAAGGGAGCCTCGAACCGTGTGCTTCTGGCCTTTTTGCCGACTCACGAGCAGCAGCGTTATATGGATGGGCTGTCCATGCAAGACTCCTCGCGGCAAGCGCTGGAAGCTAAGCTGAAAGAGATCGCCGCATGCGGCTACGACTTCAGTGAAGGAACCCTCACTCCTGATCGTTTCGCTTTGGCATTTCCTCTGTTTGACCGCAGCCGGAGCCTTGTCGGAGCCATCAGTACAGGAGGCTATGCCTCAGAACTCACTCCGCAGCGCAAGCAGACCTTAATGCGTGAATTTGAGAGGGTCGCAGAACAGGTCAATCTGGCCATGGGTTCATTGTCAAATATGAATTAAAGCAAATCGGGCATCTGCCCGCTTTGTTTTACCTTTGTTTTTCCTCATATAGGAAATATATTCTTGTTATCGCAAATATCGCTCTTTGCGCATTATTTTGCTTGCCGCTGTCTTTCGAATAGCAGAGATCCTTTCCTGTGTTCGTTCATTCCTTCTTTGATTAGGGGGATGGAGGATAGAACTATTTTACTAAGGAGGTACCATCATGCAAACAAAAGAAGAACGCAAGAAACTGTACAAGGAACAGACTTACATCTCGGCTTTTGAGCCGAGCACCCTGATCCCAGGAATTCTCATAGCCTTTTTGGTAGGCGCCGTATGTATGAACATCATCGGCAAACTGGGAACTACGCCAAACACTTCCCTGTTGGGTGCCATCGTAGCCATGCTGGTGGCCCGCATTCCCTTGAACGCCTGTCTGAAATACTGCAATCTGGAACGCCAGAACTTGCTTCAGACCGTTGCCTCGGCAGCCGGGTTTTCCGCGGCAAACTGCGGATTTATCGCTGTTGCCATGCTTTACTTAATGGGAGAAGCTTCCTCCATTCTGATGATGGGTGTTGGATGTATGATCGGCACCTCGGTATCCATTTTTATCATCGGCCGCATCTATGACTCTGCCATCTTCCCCGCCCAGGGCGCTTGGCCTCCCGGAGTCGCTACCGCTACCGCCATTCAGGCAGGCGATGAGGGTGGCAAAAAGGGTCGCCGTCTGCTCGAGGGGCTGGTCGCCGGCGTCGTGGGCAGCTACTTCAAGCTGCCGGTTGCCGGCATCGGTATCGTATTCATCGCCGATATCATTGCTATGACCGGTCTGGGTGTTGGCCTCATCATCCGCGGCTATTCCGAGCAGCTTTTCGGCTTTAACCTTGGCACCACCAATATTCCCTCCGGCGTCATGATCGGCGCGGGCATGGTGGCCCTGATTCAGTCCGTCATTACCGTGCTCCGCGGCCACAAGGAGGCCTCTGTCCAGAAGATTGAGGTCACCGTTTCTCAGGACTCCGCCAAGAAGAGCCTTGTCCTTGCCATGGGATTGTTTGTGGGCGGTGCTATCATTGTCGGCGCGCTGACTGGCATTTTCTCCCAGATGTCTCTTGGGCTGTCCATTCTGTGGGTGCTGTGGGCCGGTTTCTCCGCCGCTGTTGCCATGGTGCTGGTGGGCATGGCTGCCATGCACTCCGGTTGGTTCCCCGCCTTTGCAATCACTACCATTTTCATGACTCTCGGTATTCTCATGGGATTCCCCGCTCTGCCTGTGGCCATTCTCACCGGTTACGTCAGTTCCGTCGGTCCTTGCTTTGCTGACATGGGTTATGACCTGAAAACTGGTTGGATCCTCCGCGGTAAGGGTGCCGATCCCGTCCGAGAAATTCAGGGCCGCCGAGAGCAGGTAAAGATTGAGATGTTAGGCGGCATCATCGGCATCTTAGTGGTAATGATGTTTGCCAACATGTATCTCTCCCAGGATATTATGCCTCCCATCAGCTATACCTTTGCCGCTGCCGCTCAGGCCGGTGCCAACGCGGGCCTGCTGCGCGAGCTGCTGCTGTGGGCCATCCCCGGTGCGATCATCCAGATTATCTTCGGCACCAAGATGGTGGGCGTCCTCTTTGCCACTGGCCTGCTGCTGAATAATCCCATTTACGGTATCGGTGTTCTGTTGGCTGTTATCGTCCGTAAAATCTTCGGTACCGAATTCATGGAAGTGCGCGACTCCGGTCTGATTGCCGGCGACGGCCTGTATGGCTTCTTCAGCAATCTGATCCGTTCTATGTTGATGTAACAGAACTTTATAATTATAGAAAGGAAGCGGTAACCATGCAAACAAACTATCCTCGTCTTACTGCCCAGTCGGTAAACTGGGCTGCTCTGGGCGGCTCCATTCTGGGCGGTGGCGGCGGCGGTTCGGCAGACACCGGTGCGCAGACCGGCAACCTTGCCGTTCAGTTCAGCGACCTGCGCTTGACACCCATTGACGCGATAGACCCCAACGCCATCATTGTAACTGCCTCTATGGTGGGCGCTCCAGCCGCCAAAGAGAAGTATGTCAGTCCCGCGGACCTGCTGCGCTGCGTGGAACTGTTCACGCAGAAAACCGGTCTGAAGTTGGGCGGTATCGTCACCAACGAAAACGGCGGCGGCTCTACCTTTAACGGTTGGCTTCAGGCCTCCGTGCTGGGCATTCCCCTGCTGGATGCTCCCTGCAACGGACGCGCTCATCCCACCGGAGTTATGGGCAGCCTGAACCTCCACCGGGATCCGAGCTATATCTCCACCATGACCTGCGTGGGCGGCAAGGAAGACCTGGGTCGCCGTGTTGAGTGTACCGTCACCGGTTCCATCACCCACTGCTCCAAGTTGGTACGCGCTTCCGCCGTGGAAGCGGGCGGTTTGGTCGCCGTGGTGCGCAACCCGGTATCCGCTCGGTTTTTGCAGGAAAACAGCGCTTTGGGCGGACTTTCCCACGCCATCGAAACAGGCCGGTGCTATGCTCAGGGTCTGGAGCGTTCCGTGGACTATGCCGTTCACGCCGTGACCGACTTTTTAGGCGGCCAGGTGCTGACCCGCGGCATCGTGGAGGACTATCAGCTGCGCAGCGAGGGCGGCTTTGATGTTGGAACCGTAAAGGTGTGCGGGTATGAGATGTCCTTCTGGAATGAGTACATGACGGTAGATGGCCCGGACGGAGAGCGAATGGGTACCTTCCCCGACCTCATCATGACCTTTGATGCCAGAACCGGACGCCCCACCCCCACTTCCGATCTGGCCCCGGGGCAGGAGATCTATCTCATCCGCACCAGCTATCGCAACCTGAAGCTGTCCGCCCCTATGTTCGACAAGGAATTGCTGGCTGAGGTGGAAGGTATCATCCACCGTCCCATGCTTGCTCACGTTGATTTTTAATTCTTTGACAGGAGGTTTTTCCCATGCTAATTAAGCAAGTCATTGAACTTATTGATATTCTCGATTCTCCCTCTGCCTCCGGCGCGGCAGTAGAGCAGTATCTGCGTGCCATTGATCCTCAGGCCAACATCGAGGTCTATGCGCTTCAGGGTCCCAAAGGCAAAACCGATATGGTGAAGGTGCGCATTCCCGGCACCCACGGCAAGTCTTCCGGCGGAAGCGCTCCTACCATCGGCCTGCTGGGCCGTCTGGGCGGTCTTGGCGCCCGGCCAGAGCGCATTGGATTTGTCTCTGATGGCGATGGCGCGCTGTGTGCATTATCAGTGGCTGCCAAACTGCTGGACATGAAGGTAAAGGGCGACCGTCTGGATGGAGATGTTTTCATTTCCACCCACGTCTGCCCCGATGCCCCCACCCGGCCTCACACCCCCGTTCCCTTCATGGACTCCCCGGTGGAAATGGCTCAGGTCAACCGGGAAGAAGTCACCGACGAGCTGGATGCCATTCTCTCTGTGGACACCACCAAGGGCAACAAAATCATCAACACGCGAGACTTTTCCATCTCTCCCACGGTCATGCAGGGCTACATCTTGAAAGTCAGCAGCGATCTGGTGGATCTCATGGAGATCACTTTGGGTAAGCCTGCCCACGTCTTCCCCCTCTCCCAGCAGGATATTACCCCCTACGGAAACGACCTGTATCACCTCAACAGCATTCTTCAGCCTGCCACTGCCACCAAGGCTCCGGTGGTAGGTGTGGCCATTGCCACTCAGACCCCGGTGCCCGGCTGCGCCACCGGTGCAAGCCATTTTGCCGACATCGAGGAAGCCGCCCGCTTTATGTTGGAGGCCGCCAAGGCCTTCGGCCGGGGAACGCTGTCCTTCTACGATAAGGACGAGTTTGCCCGCATTCAGGCGCTTTATGGCGATATGAGCCGTTTCCAGGGCTTCGGCAAACAGTAAAGGTTACATCGTTCTGTCTTATTCAGAACCACGTTTTGCAAAAGGATGGTTTTCTATGATCAAAGTAGGTGCTATTACCATCGGTCAGTCTCCCAGAACTGACGTGACCCAAGATATTCTCCCCCTGCTGGGGGATCAAGTGGAATTGCTCCAAGCCGGCGGTCTGGATGGGCTTTCCCGGGAAGAGGTTAAAACCTTTCAGCCCGGCCCGGACGACTATGTGCTGATTTCCCGCTTGCAGGACGGAAGCTCTGTCGTCTTTGCCGAGCGGTATATCCTCCCCAGACTGCAAGACTGTATCGACAAGTTGGAGGCGCAAGGGGCGGAAATCATACTGTTCCTCTGCACCGGAGATTTCCCGGCCGTATTCCACTCCAAGGTTACTCTGGTTTTCCCCTGCAAGGTTCTCAACGGCATGGTGCCTGCTCTGGCCGGCCGCGGCAAGATCGCCGTCATCACCCCCACGCCCCAGCAGGTGGCGCAATCGGAGGATAAATGGAAAAATTACGTTTCCCAGGTTACCTCCATTCCCGCCTCTCCCTACGGCAGCCCTGAGGAGATGGAGCGTGCCGCTCGTCAGGTAGCGGAAATGGATGTGGATCTGGTCGTTATGGACTGCATTGGATACACCGTGGAAATGAAAGCAAATTTCCATAAAATCTCGGGAAAGCCTGTCATTTTGTCCCGCACTTTGGCTGCCCGTGCTCTGATGGAAATGTTGTCCTGAAACCGAGGTGCAGTATGAATCTGGTAGAAATCGGAACCCGTGTGCTCACATCCTGCATGGATGTAAAAGCGGGCGAGACTGTGTTAGTGGTAACGGACGACGAGAAGTTTCAGATCGGCCAGACGCTGTATCAGGCAGCAAAGGAATTGGGCGCTGACGCCATGCTGGTGACAATGTCCCCCCGTGAGGTGTCCGGTCAGGAGCCGCCGGCTTCCATCGCCGCTGCAATGAAAGCCGCCGATGTGGTTTTGTGCCCGATGAGCACCTCCATCACCCACACCCGCGCCAAGATCGAAGCAGCAAAAGCCGGGGCGCGGATCGCTACCATGCCCAGCATCACCGAGGATATGTTCCGTCAGGGTGCTATGACCGCAGACTATGATACCGTGATGGAATTGACCAATCGCGTCACCGAGATGCTCACCAAGGCCTCCGCCGCCAGAATTGAAAAAGGCGGTCATGTGCTGACTCTGGATCTGGCTGGCCGCCCGGGCATCCCCAGTCCCGGCGTATACCGGGAAAAGGGACAGGCCGGTAACCTTCCTTCCGGCGAGGCCTACATCGCCCCCCTGGAAAACGGATCCAACGGTTCTATGGTCATTGATGGATCCATGGTAGGCATCGGACTGCTGGAATCCCCGCTTTTGGTACAGGTAAAGGACGGAAAGCTGCAGAGCATCCAGGGCGCAGATGCGGAAAAGGTCGGTTTTCTGCTGAACAATGAGCGCAATGCTACTCTGTGCGAACTGGGCATCGGCACAAACTATGCCGCCAGGCTGACCGGCGTGATCCTGGAGGATGAAAAAGCCTATCAGACTGTGCATATCGCCTTTGGAACCAACATTGGCTTTGGCGGGACAAATAAGGCAGACTGCCATATCGATGGGATCATCAAAAATCCTACGCTCTATCTGGATGATGTGCTCGTCCTGAAGGGCGGAGCTTTCCAGATCTGAAAGGAGATCCATTATGGCAATCGCACAATTCACGCTTTTGGGGACGCAATGTCAATGGCTGATTGCCCGCTGTGTCCTGGATAGTGAGCTGCTCGCTCCTTACCTCTCCCATGGAAAGATCCTTTTCAAAGGCTCTTCCACGGTCTCCTGTCTGACCACGATGCTATCCGGCACACCTATGCGTATCTGCGGCCGGATCTCAAAAAACGGAATGAAGCGATCCAAAGCGGTGAGTCAGGGAGCCCACTTCCTGCTTTATGAGCATGGTGAAATTCAAAATGTTGATTCCTGTCTGGAGCACACCCTGCAAACAATGGGGCCTGGCGATCTATTTGTCACCGGAGCAAACGCACTGGATGCGTTCGGCCACGCTGCACTGTTGATCGGAAGCCCCGGCGGAGGCGGCTACGGAACCTGTATGCCGTTCCTTTATACGGAAGGGTTCCGCACCTTGGTCCTGTCCAGTGTTATGAAGCTGATCCCCGGAGATCTGTCCGTGCTGAACACGCACGTCTCCAGAAACAAGTGTGACTTTTCCTACGGCATGCCTTGCAGCCTTGCACCCATCCCGGGAGAAGTGCTGACTGAGACTCAGGCTCTTGAGCGCTATGCTCATGTAAGCGCCCATGTCTTTGCAAAAGGCGGGTTTTCCGGCGCAGAAGCCTCCGTGGCCATTCAGATCGAAGGAGAGCAGGAAGAAGTGGAGAAAGTCCTCCGCCTGGTCGAACAGATCAAATCGCTTCCTTCCCAGCCGCCTGTCGATGAAGACAGTTTGACAGAATGTTCCTATCCATGTTCCGGCTGCAGCCAGCACCGTTCCTGCGCATACGCCAACAAGCAGACTATTTTCCATTCCATTAAAATGTCATAAAAAGGTAGGGCGATATAATATGAAGAAATACAAAGTTGGCCTGATCCGCGTATTGACCACCGATGACCCTCAGCTCAAGCAGATGCATGGTGCGCTGATTGAACAGTATTTCCCCATGCTTCAGGTAGAATCCCGCTGCATTCCGGATCAGCCGGAAGGGATCCACGATGACCAGACTATGGCAACTGGCGTCCCCAAAGTGGTCGCCATGGCAAAAGAGATGTGGCAGGAAGGCTTTGATGCGATCATTGTCAGCTGCGCAGGCGATCCCGGCGTTGCACAGGCGCGTCAGGTTGTTCCCATCCCGGTCATCGGGGCAGGAGAGAGCACCGCAGCTCTATGCATGTTCTATGGCAGCCACCCCGCCGTGCTGGGAATTACTGAGAACATTCCGGCAGGTTATCAGAGAGTCTTCGGCGATCTGATCGTAGATAACGCCAGAGGCAATGGCGTTGAGAGTGTTCTTGACCTCATGACGCCTCAGGGATATTCTGCCACTGTGGAACAGGCGCAGCGGCAGAAGAAGATCGGCGCAGACGTCATCGCTCTAAGCTGCACCGGGATGTCCAGCATCCAAATCGCGCCAGCTCTGGAACGTGAAACGGGTCTTCCTGTGCTGGATCCTGTTATGTGCGAGGGTTTGATGACTCTCTTTGAACTGATTCGAAAGGACGCTCAAGCCAAATAAGTCATACCTCCTATCGGGCTATTTAATCAAGCATTGTGTTGAGAGCGCTTTTCAAACTTGTCAGCCCAGAAAAAAAGAGTGGTTACTATCTCAGATAGTAACCACTCTTTTTCATCGGGAAAAGCAGCCTTCTTCTCACAGATGGAAGTGCTTCTTGAGTTTTTGGTTTTCCTCCAGCACGAGCAGTGTCATATCAGCGTCCAGCACTGTTTCCGGCGAGATGTTCACGTCCGTTTTGCTGTCTCGCTTCACGCCGAGGATATTGGCGCCGTATTTCCTGCGGATGTCCAGCTCGCCGATGCTGTACCCGCGCCAGTCCTCCGGCACGGCGACCTCGATGATGGCGTGCTGCTCGTCCAGCTCAATATATCCAAAGATATGGTCGGCGGTGTAACGGATCGCCGCCCAAAGCGGCCAAGTCCGATCAACAATACCGTTTTCATCGTGCGATCCTTTTCGCCCCTTACAGGATCATTTGTTTGCTGTGCGGCTTTTTACTGCACGCGATATCCACTCGCGCACCTTTCAAAAGCGTATGCAAGCTGCGGCGCTTTTCCCATCGCGCAGCTCGCAGCGCGCAAACTCCGTCGTCTGCGGCAGCAGTAGATCAAAACGCCCGATCCGGTTGATCTTCAGATGCAGCCGCTCCGCCGATAGGTCGAGGATATGCCCGCCCTGCGTTTTGTCGCTGCTCAGATAATGAAAATGCCAATCCGGTATGCAAATGCCGTCCACATACCGCGGGCACCAGACGGCGATCACATTGCCGCGGGTGTTTTCAAAGCAAAATTCGTTCCGGCTTTTCGCCACCTCAGAAAGCACCGGGTAGGGCTTCCGGCAGCTGTTCCAGCTTTGCGTATGCATAGTCTTGAAAACGCCGCCGGCCTTGATCATATAAAAGAGATTGGGATTTCCCTGCACAAACGGCGCAAGCATCTGCTTGAGCGAGGTAAGATCATCGATGCCGTTCAGCGCTATCTCCGGGGCGTTTTCGTCAAACACCATGGCTGCGGCAAACGCCATGCTGTCCTCCGGCCTCATAACGGTGACCTCGCCGTCCGGCGCTGTCTTGTAGGCTGCGCCGTTTTCAAAAGTTATCACGCCGTCCAACGCTGTGCCGATGCCGACCCCGGTATCGGCACAGCGCAGAAGCTCCCGCACACTGATGACCGTATCGAAATTCCCAAGCGCCAGCGCGTTCCATGTAGACGCCTGAAACAGTGTTTTCACCATACTGCCATATCCTCCTCGCGAAAGGAAAAGGCGGTCTGCCTTTCCTGTTGCGGAAGGCAGGCCGCCTTTTCTATTGACTTACTCGATGGCGATCTTGCTGGAGGAGGTAAGCTTCTTCGGCTCCTCCTTCGGGATAAGCACGGTCAGCACGCCGGACTCGTACTTGGCCTTCACGTCCTCGGGCTTCACGTCGCCGACGTAGAAGCTGCGGGAGCAGGCACCGGAGTAGCGCTCCTGACGCAGCACGCGGCCCTTCTTGTTCTCTTCGTCCTTGTCGAGGCCCTTCTCCGCGCTGACGGTCAGGTAACCGTCCTGCACGTCCACATGGATCTCGTCCTTTTCAAAGCCGGGCAGCTCCACCGCAAAGCGGCAAGCCTTGGCGTCGTCCGTCTCGCGGATGTCGGTCTTCATCAGGTTTCTGGCGTGCTTGCCAAACAGCGGGCTGTGACCGCCAAAGAAGCTGCCATCAAAGAAATCATCAAACATGTTTTCACCATAGATGCTGGGTACCATAACAATTCCTCCATTCGAAATGAACTGACAAATTAGAATGATGCGGGAAGCGCGGCAGCGTGTTCCGATCGCACAAGCGTCAGACACTTGCGGCGGTCAAAACCGCGGCAGCAGATGCATTCATTCTGCGCACGGTATTCCATGCACCGATGCATCTTCTTTCTTTTTCCGTCCTTCTTTTCTCGTTCTGCTGTACAGTTTATCCTTTCCTCTTGCAAAAACAAGAAACTGTCGGTACAATAAAGAAAAAATTTGTTGTGCCGAAAGCACAAGATTGGAGGAATATACCGCATGGGCGAAGCAACATGGGGAATGTGCAGCGCCGAAACGCTGCTTGAACAGTTCTTTGCGCAGGACGATCTCGGAAAGCTCACCGTCAGCACGGGCGAACTTCTGGGCTGCCCGCTTCTGGTGCTGGACGACACCTTCCACGTCGCGGCGCACTATCTGCCGCTCGGCTTTTCCGATGCGCTCTTTGAAACCGCCGTGCGCCGCGGCGAGATCTCCTATGAGGCCGGCGCGATCATCAGCGAAAATGCGATGCTCACAGCCGGTTGGGCGGACTATGTCCAGCTGGCAGATAGCCCCTACCGGCGGCGTTTTGCGCCGCTCGTCAGCGCAGGCGTGCGCCTTGGCTGCCTCATCTGCGTAGATACGGACGGGCACCTGGAAAAGATCCCGCCGCAGACCTGGGAGCTGGTGGAGCACATTCTCTCCAAGCAGATGTTTGTGGAGGCAAGCCACCAGGACAAGCTCTTTGAAACGGCGGAGGACATTCTCATGCACCTGCTGGACGGTGGATTTTCCTCCGCCGCGCATTTTCAGCTTCAGGCCTCCGGCACCTATCTTGCGGACTTTCACCCGTGCGCCTTCGCCCTCATCGACCTTGAGACCTACCACAGCGCTTACATGGGAAAGCGACACTTAAAGGAGGAACTGGAAGCACAGATTCCCGACAGCCACCCCTTTTTATATAAGGGCGATGTTTTCCTCTTCCTGCACCGCGAGGGGGACGGCGACATTTTTTCCGAGCTTGCGGAGGAATTTCAGCTCAAGATCCTCATCTCCGCGCCGATCGACGACCTTTTCACCCTCCCGCAGCTCTACCGCACGGCGCGCGAGGCACTGGAGCTGATGAAGGATGCGCGCTTCCACGGTGAAGCCGTCTGCTCGGCGCAGCAG
>ULWQ01059416.1_pt1 | contig 17939 bp, 16 predicted proteins | sample 1960491 | NCBI WGS metagenome assembly ULWQ01 (sample SAMEA4835816, study PRJEB28245) | human gut metagenome | biome: gut microbiome; material: fecal sample | place: Denmark | collected 2008
CGCCGTATCCCAACCGCTGCGCGTATTCGTCCATGCCGCAAATGCTGGGGACTCGAACTACCACAGAATTACCCTGATCCGTATAACCCGAAACATATTCCTGCTCCCGGTGCTTATGACCACAGATCAGATAGTCGATGGGCTCGTTATAAAGGAGCATCGCCTGCTTGGCGGCATTTTCCAGGCTCTTGATATCCGTGCCGTGGGTCAGCAGCAGATTAAAGCCCTGCACGCTTACGTGCTTGCGCTGTTCAGTCACAGCATCCACGATGACGTTGGGATTCTCGCGCAGTCGTTCAGAAAGAAACCAGAAGATCACCTTCTCCAGATTCTCTCCGGGGAACTCGCCGCGCTTGCTGTTCAGCGTGCGTGTTTCTGTATGATTGCCGTCCACGCCGCACACGGAAACGGTTGCATCCTCAGAAAGCGCATTGATCCATTGCGCCATATATTCTGAAAAGCGCATACAGCTCTCGACCACGCCCCAGCGCAGCTTCAACAGCTGAGAGGGACGCAGCATACCGTCCAGACTGTCGCCACAGAGCAGAAGCTGCACGTCGTCGATCTGCTCCTTTTCAAGGATCGTGCGAACCTGCTGAAGAAGATCCGCCATCCGTTCGCAAAATACCTCGGGGCTATAGCGATTCAGCGTTTCGCCTCGAAGCCCGCGCACTGTCCATTCCGCGCCGTAGTGGCAATCCGCGATGCAAAGCACCAGCGTGCGCTTGCCGATGGGGTTATGCTCAATTCCCGCAGGAACCAAAACAGGCGGCATTTCTCTTGCCGCCCGAATGACCGCATCTCGAAGCGCTTCACTGCGCGAAGCGGCGCGATACGTCTGATTGATTTCGTTGCGCAGATCGCGGAGCTGCTGAACATTTTCTGTCTGCGTTTCAGCGGGTTCCAATGCCAGCATTCCGTTCTCCGCCGCCAGCTTGATGCCCGCACCCATCTTGCGCTAATGATCAGGGTGCAGGCCGCATTCGAATTTCTCCGCAATCTCCGACCAGTCCATGTCGGAAAGTCCCATGACCTTATCGTACATTTCACGCACCAGCGCGCGTTTGTCACTCATTCATTCACCTTCTCCTGAACCTCAATCATTTCATCATCCATCTCGTATCCATCCTGATCGGCAAACTTGACTGTACCGTCCGTGCACTGGATACCGATGATTCTGTCCATATCGTATTGGTCTCCATACCGTGTTTTGTGCAGGGCATATTTCCCACGGGTGCTGTCCACCTGATAATTGTATCCGCCGAAAGAAAAGAAACCGTCCACATCCACGCGGCAGATTTCCATTGTGCAGCCGGGATACTTTCTGCGAATCGCTTCCAGCCGGTCGAACCGGGTAGACTGCCGAGGCTTTTCTTTGACCGTCTCTTTATTCCGAGCGTGCAGTCTGTCCTTCAGCAGTTCCAGCCGCAGCTTGTCATCAGCAGAAAGCAGGCTCAAATCCAGTGCACCGCTTTCCGCCAGTTCCGTGATGGCCTCCGGGCAATCCGATAAATTGATTTCCCGACTACCAATGATCATTTCCTTATAGCTTGTCAACGTATCATGATGTCCCGGAGGCACATCCCGCAGGAGGAGTGTTCCACAACGATCCAACAGGCGCTTTACCTTGTGCTCCGGCGCATAGATCTGCGCATGGTTTTCACTCAGCCAGTTTTTCAGGCAATATCCTTGCCAAGGGTTCAGAATCAGCCGTTCAACCAGTTCGGCCTTGCTCTGTTCCTGATCGTAAAGGAGTGTAAATTTCACTCCATTGGGCTATGTAATGCCGAATCTGCTCGCCATTTATTGCTCCTCCCTAAACATTACTTCCGATCGGAACCGGAGTTTCGCGAAAGAAATCCAAACTTTTTTCGCTTCCCATAGATATTACTTCCGCGTTCAAGTTGCTTTTCGCGAACACGACCGGAGCCAATTGCGATTGTTCTGTTGAACGAGCGCATAGACAGCATTCCGAAAACTGCGCTCCACATCCCGCAAATCCAATTCCTGAAGCTCGGCAATATCCCGCAGGGAATAGCCGTTCATCAGAGAAAGCAGAATATGCTTCTGCTCTGGCGGAAACGCGCATGCCTCAATCTACCGATCCAGGTCGATATAAGTACACAGTACAGACTCGGATAGACCGAACCCGCCTGCGGATTCCAGCAGCCCGCCAGTCGCCGTCTTTGCTTGATAGGTTGCGTCCTATCGGCTGCGTTGTTTGATCTACTGTGCCACCACGCGCTCTTCGCTCTACGGAAGATACGCCCAATCCGATTCATTTCTCATTTCCATTCCTCCTCATTCAGCAACCAGTCCATCAACGGCTGCTTTTCTGTGCTTTTGCTTCTCTCCAAAATGCCTCGCAAACACGCTGCATCCACAAACCCTTTGCCGGCAATCTGCCGTCCTGCAGGAATCGCAAAGAGCTTTTTCTCCTTACAGCGCTGCACAATCGTTCGCGGCTGATTGACCTTCAGGCAATTAACGACGTCCAGCAACGGGTAGTAGCGCACGCCGTTGTATTCATACGCCACCAGTCTTCCATAGACGGCGCTCTGAAAGACATGGGGCTGACCTTCCAGATCGATCCGAATGAGCGCTTCTTCTTGAACGCCTGTCATTTCTGCCAGTTCCTTCGGAGAGAAATACTGGCGCTTCTCCTGATCGGTCAGCAGTTCCATGCAGCGGATATAGCTTGCATTAAAGCGCTCTTTGACCTCTTTCAGTGAGAATTCCACAGTACGTTCGCCTCGCTTTTGCTTAAAGAACGGTACGACGTACTGATTGCGCTCCGTGCCATAGTGCCCATCCGCCGTCAGGTAATGCCCACCGATGCGGCGCTGGATTTTGCCGCTCGCCAAGAGCTTCAGAATGCTGTTTGCCACGGCGTTGCGGCTGGTTCCAATCAGCTGTGCAATTTCTACGTAGGAAATCGTCGACAGACCGCTTCTGCATAGCACGGTCAGCAGAAAGAGAATCCGCTTTTGCGAACGGCAGGCGGCAGACGCAATCATTCGCGCATCTGCACTGCTGAGTGAAGTCTTTTTCCGAAGCCCGAAAGTGCGCAACTTGAATCGCTCCGAAAACACCCAATCCAGCATTTCTTCCGTATCGCGTAGAACTGTTTCCCGATCCGAGCGAATCAGCGCGGAATCCTGCGCTTCATACCATTCCAGCATGGCTTTATGGCACGCTTCTCGATCGTGTCCGTGTGTGCGTAGATAGACTGCAATGCTGCGCATCTGGTTATGGCGAGTACCGGTTTCGGTAAGGGGGTCTGTGCTGATACCTGTGTTTTTCCTTCGCTTTCGTTTTGAGCCATTGAGCTCTTCGTAGGCAGCATGTACAAGCTCACCAGGAATGATTTCCTGAACTAAAGTGCCTGGCATTTGCTGAATTTTCAACAAATAAGTCACGTCTTCTATTGGTTCCTATGTTTCTGGCTCAACGAACCAACATACATTGCCGGTTTTTCCGTGGATAGACAGCGGCAGCTTGATCGCATTCCCGTAGGTAGGGCGAAATTCTACCTTGCGAGGATTCAGCTTAACCTGCTCGATCACCATGCCATATAGCGCATATAATTGGCTTGTATAAACGAGCCGGTCAAAGAAGAGTTCCACATGGTATCCTTTTCCTCCGCTAAAAGATACATAGATTTTGTCCTGTGGGATTCCGAATGCTACCAGACGATCGATGATCGTATGTACCGTATCCGCAGATCCATCGTCTACATCAAAGCAAAGAAATTTGCTGGCAGATTCTCCTGAGTAGATTGCTACGGCATACTTGTGGCGCAAATGATTGGTCAGCATATGATCCGTTAAAGCTGTAAATTCTCCGTTCTTTCGTTTGGGGGTAAACATGGAGGCGCCTGGTATGCTCAGTACGAAACGTTTCCTGTAGGAGACATACAACGAACTCATTTTTTCGGTCAGCGCTTGCAGCATTTCCTCATTCAGATTCTCCATCGCGATTCCTCCATCCTCTTGTTCCTTATTCTTGACCTTTTTATCATAAGGTGTCTTTGCGGTTTTCTCGGGTAAGCTATTGCGGAGCTAAAATTTGTCTCACTCTAAGGGGAATCCTTTTCAGACACTCCACGCTGCGCAAAGGCATCATTCAGGCTCGCCCTGTTCCATATTAATTGAGTCCCCATTCCACAAAAAACTTGCTATAAGACAATTATTTTCATACTTGCGGCGGACGAGTCTGAAGATACAATGTAAGATAACATCTAAGATGTTGAATTATTCCCGCACCTCGGGTATAATAAAATAAAGAAAGCGAGGGAGAATGTCCTTGGCACACTACCAGCCGCCATTTTCTATTACAAACCGGATGCTGATGCTGGTTGCAGAGATTTCCGAAAAAACCGGACGCATCAGCAGCTACCATGCGTTTGAGACGAAGCCGCATTTGCGCCGGAACAACCGCATTCGCTCGATTCATTCCTCGCTGGCGATTGAGGCCAACTCTCTTTCTCTGGACGAAGTCAAAAGCGTAATCGGCGGTAAGGCGGTGATCGGACCGCAAAAGGAAATTCAGGAGGTCAAGAATGCGTATCAGGCATATGACCTGCTGGGTGAATTCGATCCCTTTTCGCTGACGGAGCTTAAACGGCTGCACGGCGTGATGACCTATCTGACAGTGCAGGAATCCGGCGTTTTCCGCAGCCATAACGAGGGCGTGTTTAACGGCGATACCTGTATCTTCATGGCACCACCGCCCCAGCTTGTACCGGAACAGATGAAAGCGCTTTTTGATTGGATGCGCAGAGAGCGCAGCGTCATCCATCCGCTGATTCTGTCTTCCGTCTTCCATTACGAATTCGTGTTTATCCATCCCTTCGAGGATGGCAATGGGCGTATGGCAAGGCTTTGGCAGACCGCACTGCTGTCTGAATGGAACCCCGTGTTCCGTTATTTGCCGCTGGAGAGCCGAATCTATGAATTCCAGGATGCCTACTATGCGGCGATTGCCGCCTGTCATTCCGCTGGGAATTTCAACGCCTTCATTGAATTCATGTTGGATAAGATCAACTTGACGCTTGACTGGGCGATTCAGCAGCTTGCGGAAAAGGACGCTTATCTGCCTGAAACTGTCCAGCGCCTGCTGGACGTTATGGAATACGACGTTCCATACACGGCGGCACAGATCATGACTGCCCTTGGGCTGAAATCCAAGGACAATCTGCGAAAGCTCTATCTGAAGCCCGCACTGGAGAAGAATCTGATCACAATGGGGCTTCCGGATAAACCTACAAGCCGCAATCAGACCTATATCAAGAAGTAAATATCATTCGCTTCTATGCCGCCAATGCGGCGGCTTTTTTCGTGCGCCATTTTTTGCTCAATGAAATCCCATGATCAACGATTTTTCATTGAGAATTTCTTCATTATGGAAAGGAATCAGCTTGATTCTATGAAGAAACGCCTTGCTTCTCCAATGACCGCCCAATGAAAATGGAACCAGAGCAGGTTTGAATCTGACAGTCAATACTCAGATCGCCTCCTTTTGCCGCTGGCTTTCAGTGTTTCTTCTATTATATAAGGCAATCGTCCGAACGCATTCAAACCAGCGGAAACGCATTCAGTGCTGTTCAGCTTCCTTCTGGCGGCGATATTGCCTCTAAATCTCACCATTCAGGATGTTATGTGGTAGGCATAGGGGGTTTCCGGTGATGTTTTGCTTTTCAGACGTAAAAGGCAACATAACGTTGTGTTGTATTGCCTTTTCCCACCGTGTTTCGCCGTTCCCGTCTTTTCCCGTTCCCGCCGCCTTTTCCGCCGTGCAGCCGCTTTTCCGTTCGCCGCGCAAACCGTGACGGCGGTTTTTTCACGTCACGGACAAAAAACGCGCTTTTCCCGTCACGAAAAAAAGCCTTTTTCCGTGTTCCCGTTCCCGAAAAAGACGGCGAAAAAAGCGCCGTCAGGATGCAAAAATCAGCCCTCGCACGCGCGTATAGTAGGCTTTTGCCAAATTCAAAACCTGTCAACCCGGAATGTTGCACAAAGTTTCGTCATGCCCATCAGGTACATCCGCCCTGAAAAATCATGGTCAAAAAACGGCTGAAAAAATTTTTGTTTCTAAAGAGCCGCGAAAAAACGCCTTTTCCCCCTGCCGCCGTGGGTCATGGGGCGGCGAAAAAACCATGTGCTATGCTTGTTTTGCCGAACGGCGCGGCACCAAACCGAACGGCGGCACGATGAACCGAACGACGTGAAAAGGGGTGATGCAGATTCAAGCGGTCACGGCTGATTGTGACACTTGCCAACAATGTCAACTGTTGGGGCAATATGTGCCAAACATAGCGCGTCAAGTGCAAGGCTTGACAGGCGGTCACTTTATAACCTGCACCATGATTCCCATGGGCGGCGATAGGCGAGAAAGCGCAGTAAAGGCTGTTTTGTGGGCATGGGGAAAGAATTGCATAGCGTATGACGGAACACGCGGCACGACGTGCAGGGATCTTTCACGGTGTGGGCATAGGTTGCACTGTATGTTCATGCCCATGGTTTGCAATACGGGACAGGTGTACCTGTCTGTTGGGACAGGCTGTCAAGGATTGCAGGATAACCATAGGCATGGACAGGTGGGAATTATGCTCAATGCGACCCGTTTTGCCCTGCGATTGGTGACGGAATCAGCCTATCTCTGTCTGGATTTAGGAATCAGTCTCTGCGTGAATTGTCATGCGTGGGGCTTGCCCGCGTCGTATAAAGGGCGTGGACTGCCTGTCTCGCTGGTAGAAGTCCAGCGACTGATGACGGCATGAGCCGAAACAGGCAAAAATCAACGAACATGAAAGGGGTATCACCATGTCCAAGAAGAACACCAACGTCACCACCACCAGCACCATCAACGACACCACTGTCACCATGACCGCCGCCGAATTCAAGCAGAAATCCTATGACGCTTACCTTGCCTATGTGGCATTCATCGAGGGGAAGAAGTCTATCCTCGAAACCGTGGAAACGCTGTCTCCGCTCATGTCTGCCTACGGCTTTGCTCTGACCGTGGATAACCTTGCGAACCTGCTGACCGTCAAGATGACCGCCTATGGCAAGGATAAGGGTGAACAGGCGAAAAAGGTCAAGTCTATCTCTACGTTCCGCGCTTTCGTCAAGGGTGGCTGGAAGGATGTTCAGAATGCCCCTGTCCATTCCAACGCGGGAAAGAATCCTGCCGACGCGAAAGCCAAGTCTGCCGTCAAGAAGCCCACGAAAGCCGAATTGGAAGCCGAAATCGCCGCTCTGCGCGCCAAGCTGGAAGCCTCTGCCGCCGTCGAAGCCACCGAAGAAAAGGCGGCGTAACTCTGCCTATCTGTCATGTCTCGACCTGTCCACGGCGGCTCTGTCTCTGCGATGGAGCCGCCTTCTTTCGTTTTCAAACCGCCCGATGAGTCGTTGAAAATTACGACGAAACGCCCTTCGTGGGCGTCGCGGTATCCCAACGCTTTTATGAAAGGGGTGATTCTATGAAACGATTCCTGTTCACGGTGACGATCTGTCTGCTGGTTGCGGCGGTCACGTTTGCCTGCTCGATCTGCTGGGCGATGACCCATGTACAGGTCGCTGTCTATGACGGCGAAGCGATGCCTTCTCTGTGCGGCAATACGTGGATTCACGGCGCGGAATAAGCGCAAATCAGGAATTTGGGGAAAGGAGGTGTTCCAATGCGGAAATTGAGCAATCCGGAAATGCGCAGCTATGCGGGATCTATCGACGCGAAGCGGTATCCGCATTCCTGTGCAGAAACGGGAGAACTTGCTGGAAATCTGTGGTACGTCATTCGGACAACCGTCAGCGACTGGCGCAGATGTGGAATTCGCCACGCTTGGCAGAGAACGCGCAGCTGACAGAAATGACGCATGGAACCGTTTATTCGGCACGGTTCTCTTTTTTTACCACGAAGTTTAGTAATACTAAATTTTAAATTTGTAATTCATAAACAGGAGGCGCATTGTGAAGAAGTATACGCTGTATTGCGGACTCAACGATAAGGATAGCAAGCGGCAGGAAATCAGCACGCTGGAGGCGGCAAAGGTTGTTCGAAACGCCTGTCTGCACCATGCGAACGGCGCGACAATCTTTGAGGCAGACGGCATTTATCGGCACGAGGACGGTCAGCAGGTGTCGGAGAAAACGCTCCGCGTGGAACTGCTGATGGTGGAGGAATGCGTGGTAAGGCGCATTGTGGATTTTTTGAAGGCAGCGCTCAATCAGGAATCCATAGCCGTACAAATGCAGGACGTGGCGTCCGTGCTTTGGTAGAAACATGGATTCAGGCGTCCATTAGAAATTCTCTCAAGACACATATACAATTTGAGGAGGTATACCTATGGCAAGGCAAATCATGGTCAAGGCTCAGAACGAATCCCTTCGCGCTTATCTGCGCGGCAAGCGTTCCTTCAAACTCTTCGGCATCACGTTCACGATCCAGCACGCCCACGACAACGAGTATCAGGTGCTTCTGCCCGATTTGTGCGAAATCTTCCGTTTGCAGGATTGCGGCAGCGGCGACGTGCGGCTCTACGTCGTTTGACATAGAAAAATGCGGGAAATTTCGGTGAATGCCGCAAGTTTCCCGCAAATTCGGGACTCTTTGGAATAAGGAGGAGCACTATGGACTTTATCAGCAACCCTAACCTGCCGAACATCCTGCTCAAGGCAGAGCGGCGGGACAACCTCATCGCGATCCAGACCTACGACCGCGCTCATGGCAGAAAGGGACGTTTTCTAATTTGCATGGACGCACTGCAGGCATGGCTGGACGGCGATCGCGAGCGTCCTTTCTATGATTCAGATTGCGGGAACTTTCTGGTTCTTCGTCTGTACGGCGGCTTCTGCAAAATGCAGCTTTTCTGGCTATCCGAATACGGCAGCGGAGACCTGCACGGCCTTCGGCAGGATGTGGAGATTCCGGGAAACCAGTTTTTCACACTTATGCAAGATGGTACGCCGATTTGCTGGCTCTGCAAGCCGCAAACGGGCAATGTACGCTTCGACGCCAGTCCCAGCGTTCAAGTCATTCGCGGCATCCTCAGCGATAAGCGCAAACGCCGCGCATTCAGCAAAGCCATGCGGGACAATTTCTGCTGGAAGGACGACAGCCGCGTCACGCTTTATCCAGATGGCGCGGACAGTTTCTACTTCGATGCCAGTGGAAGCTGGTCGCTTTGCGGCGGGTTGATTCTGCACGACGGCATTGCCCGTACTCCGCATGGCAATTTGCCGAAGCTCTATTACGGGATTCACACTTAAAAGGAGGAAAAAGCATGAGCTATTACATGGATCAGTTCGATCAGGCTTTCCGAATCTCTGCAGAGAACAAAGCCGCCGCCTTTGAAGCATTGAAGGGCTGGGCGCTGAAAGAAATGGAGCGAAACGCCGCCTACGCACATCTGGGGCACTCTCCCATCGGAGATGCGGAGGAATTGGAGGATGCGCTCTCTGAACTTGACTGGGAAACCAGTACGGATGATTGCGGCAACATCGTCGAGATGTGCTTCAGCGGAGAAAAACTTCACGATGAGGACGAGTGGCTGGACGCTATTGCCCCGCACGTCAATAAAGGCTCCCAGCTGATGATGCGCGGCGAGGACGGATGCAGCTGGTGCTGGTATTTCGATGGTGAAAGCTGTACGACCTATTCGGGCGAGGTCATCTTTCCCGATATGCCCGATGAAGGGAAAGAGCCGATCTACCCCCATGACGAAGCAGCGCTGATTGTGGAAGAATTCGAAAATGTGCTGGAAAAGTACGGCATCAAATTGCCCAGCCCTGAAGATGACGAGCGGGAGGAAGACAACGAAGCTCCGCTTTATGGGAGCACCTACAGCGATCTGCTCGATTCCGTCGAAGACACGCTGATTGATCTGCTGGAACGGCATTCGGTTGGCACGCCGATTGTCCAATACACTTTTTCTGAAAAAACTTGATTGAAAGGAGTAAATCACATGGCAGAATCCAATACTCGGTTCTTTCGGGATCAGCGTTATCCCGATCAGCTTATCTCGTTGGAACAGCTCAAGAAAGAGTATGGCGAGCAGATTGCAGATGGAAGCATCGACCCCGATGAACTGAGCTTTACGCAGCATCTGTTCAACTGTATGGAATCACAAGGCGGCACGCTGAGCGAGGTGCTGCCTGAACCTGAAAAGAAGGGTTCCTATCCTTTCATGATTCGCGAAACGCTGACGCTGAATGTCTCCATCGAGGCGGACTCCTTTGAGGAAGCGCAGCGACTGGTGGAAGCACAGTATGGCAACGGCGAGTTCGATCTTGATAGAAATTGTTTTGCAGGAGTCGAATTTCGCCCCTGCTGTTCTGAGTGTGGCTCTGATTTTGATGAAGATGACAACGATCTGCGAGAGGTCAACGAAGGCACGCCCATGCTAATGTCGAAAAGCTTATCTATTCTTTCTGATAATGGGGGGTGCGTATCAGGAATCTTTTCTCCATACAGCCAATATCCCATTTTATATAGATCGTGATAGAATAAAAAGAGAATCATGGGAGCTGTATATAAATATTCGCGAAATACGCTAGATGCAATAGCCTCTGAATTATGCATGTTCTTTATCATTAGTTTGAGATATATATCATAACCAACAGCATCAGCCTCGAATTCTTGAGCAAGGCCTTCGCTTATGCTGGCGGGATACCCATGTTCGCAATATATGTGCGCAATTTCATGACACATAGCGAAAGAAAGCATACACCAGTATAAATCTCCGATAAAAACAAGATCCTGATCATTGAGATTATTTGCAATCAATTCTTGCAGTGAAATTTGATTATCACTGCTTGAAAGCTTTCCTCTTCTACAACATCCTTCTAATGCATATAAAACGTAAATAAAGCACTGGGCTGCAATATCGTTTTTTTTAGGATATCGTGCCCATAGGTAGAATGTTGCTACATATTCTAAAAGGACATTGCTTATAAGATAGTCAATGTATATGGATTTCGATTGTGAAAAAATGCGAGATATTTCATTATGCTTTACGGGAGTCTGGCCCAAATTTCTAGTGATATATCCTTTCCGCAGAGTAATAGAATATTTTCTATTATAAGTGATAGCAAACTCTGAACAGATCAAAAGAAATAGTTCATGTAAAGTATCAACTTCGTGGTTTATTGCAAATCCACGTTCTCCCATCAGGGCATTCCATGCTTGGTCGGCGGCAATTTTACCAGAACTATCCACAAGATCGCAAAATGACAAGTCATACTGACTAAAAAAATCGCAATCAGACATTGAGACTAATCCATGTTTCATATTGACACTTCCCTTGTTTCAATAGTTATTGTAGCATTACTTTATAGAAATTGCAAGTGAATAAATGGTTCGGTATGGTAACATGGAGGAGATAGTACGTACACATCGGCTTTGAAGAGAAGCGCGGATGAGCAATTCTGATTCTATATGTGTTTAAAGGCAGCGGTAAATTGCTTTTAGGATAGAATGGATTTAGAAGATCTTTAGTACTAATGGAATAAATGACTAAGGTTTTTCTGGATAAGGGATAAAGTGATGAATATTTGGTAGCGCGCGACATTCGCATTGTCGAGGTCAGGAGTTCGAATCTCCTATGCTCCACCATTTACGATGAAATCCGAACCCTGCTACATCTTCGTAAACGGGATGTTCGGATGCATCTTCCAAAGAGAAGATGAGCGGAAAGGTCGGGTGTGAAAACACCCGACCTTTTCGTTTTCATCCAGAAGAAAGGCGCAAAGTAGTCCACATCAAAGGTGAAATTTTGGGATACCCTGATTTCACTTTCATTTCCATCTGCGCTGCGGTAAAAAGCCGTGGCGCATGGCCATTACGCTAACCTGGATATACTTTTCTTGCTTAGTCATCCTCACACCGCCTTTGCCGTTTCAACAGGATAGTCTTCAAGGGTCAGACCGAGCACAGCAGATAGTTTTATAAGTTCGGAGGCCGTCATCTTTCTTTTGCCGTGCAGCGTTTTTCCTAAAAGATCGTCATCCATATTGGCACGCCGAGCCAGAGAACGTATGGTCATGCCAATATGTAATCTCTTTTGATTTATTACATTCTCATGGATGCTACTCGGTTGAGCAGACACGAAAACAAAAGCCTGTCATAGAATTATATTTTTCCAGGCAATCCTTTTTCTCTTCCACGGGGATAAAACCATAGGGCTTTATAATCTGCGCCAAATAATGATCCGGCATCCGTGTTGTGCTCCACGGATCCGGATAGAGAGTATTGATTTAGTCCAAGCTCTATTGATTGGGTTAGAAGCGCTTCTTCAGAAGCGTATCCTGTTGCGGGCCCGCATAAGCTGGCCATGAAGCTGACATGCTACGGTCAAGTTTTTCCAAAATAATTGTAGGCTTCTTCTTTAGTGCCAATATTTCTTACTACGGTTCTGCCGGTTGTCGGATTTATCAGCTCATATACCAGATCACCGCGAGCGTTATATTTTGCAGCTACGATATATCCATTAACAAGGCTCTCTTCCATGAAATCATAGGTAGGCGAAACAAAATCTTTTCCGTCAGCTCCGATCCAACCGTACTTCCCATCTACTTCGTTCCGACTAGGTATCTTTTTGATTTCAAGCTCCCATGGCTGATTTGATATAACTTTCTCCTGAGAAATACTTATCACACCGTAGCAGTTATCATTGGGAGATCTTCTCCAATAATATCCAGAAAGCAGATCGCTTCCCAACAGATTCATTTTAGTTACATCCCAGTTATTGACAGTACATGTGTATAATTTCTTTGCTGCTATACTGTACAGTATATCTCCGCGGGTATTGCGGAAAGCGCCGTTGCCTAAATACTCAATATCACCGCTTTCGAAATTACATGCAAATTGTCCGCGATTGTCCATTAGGTAGCACTGATTCCGGCTTTTGCTCCCGTCTTTCGAACGAGCTGCATACCCGCAAGCCTCGAAGTAGGTGATATATTTCCACTGCGGAGAAACCGTTACAGTTCCCCTGCTGTCAATAACACCCCAGTTATCCAGTTTGTTGCGGATATAGGCATAGCCATCGGTCATAATTGTTGCTTCTTTCCACTCGGCAGGGACGGTAACGGCAAAAGTGCTCGCATCCATGAAACCAAACATTCCGTTTTCCTTGAACATGAGGAACCTTCCGTCATTGCTTCCGGCCCCAACCCACTCCATATTTGTCTCATGGGCGACAGTACCATCATACTTGATTATGCCGTACTTTCCGTCAGAAACGACAGTGTATGTATTTGTGTTTGTATAAGTGATACTGCTGTATTTGGGTTCAATAATGATCTTTCCTGTTTCATCCACAATGCCATACTTCTTATTAACACTGATGTAGTATCTGCCATCCTTAAGCTTCTGTACAGACTCGTAATCAGCGGGAAGAATAATTGAACCATCAGATGAAAGGACGCCTTCCTTGCCGCCTTTGGCTACTTCATATTGAGTACCCTGAATGTATATGGAGTCGTATTCCACTGGGATCAATACAGTGCCATCTGGCTTGAAAATACCATGCAGTGAGTTCTTTTCAACATAGTAGTTTCCGCCCTTCGCATTGATGCTGTCGTATTCAATCGGGATGATTGCTTTTCCGGTTGAATCAATTACACCAAACCTCCCACCGGCTTTTACAGTATAGGCCTTATTCTCATTTATAGCGAGGGAGGCATAGTCGGGGTTGACTACAACATCTGCTTTGCTGTCCAGCAAACCGTAACCTTCGGTCTTTGGATCATAGAAGGTGCGCAGGCCGTTGGCGTCAGCACTGTTTATTTGCTTATAGCGTTTGCTGTAAAGAGCACTTGCCCGCTGGGCGCTGTCCTTGTAATCGCCTGCGGCAATGAACTCATCATATGCCAGCCACGGCTGGGAAGCTGCATGAAAATCTGCCAACAGATAAAGGCATTCAAGCGCCTGATCCTCAATTCCAAGCTCTAAGTAGATATTCCGCGCTTCCCCATATTGACCGGCTGATTTGTAGTGCTCAGCCAGTGCTTTTTTGCGCAGGAGCTCAGCGGCGTCAGAACGGGCTGCAGAATCTTTATATTTTCCGAGCTGACTAAAGATACTGCAGGCCCTTTCATAGTCCCCCTCTTTTTCAGCGGCGTCAGCCGCATCGTAGTATTTTTTATAATCCACAGCATGCGTCTGATAGGCTGCCGGGAGGGTGGAATAAATGTCATAAGCAGCTGCGTAGCGGTTTTCCGACCAGAGCTTATCGGCATCAACCTGTTTCAGAAGCAGGAAACAGTCTTTGTAGTCTCCCAGCTCAGTTAATGTGGTACGTGCTTCATCAAAGCGCCCCATATTCATCAGCGCTGCGGCATGGTTGTATTTGTTTGATTTCTGGATGCTGGTGACAGTGAAATACGCGGCGACTGCAAGCGCGATGAGCACAATTATGCGGATGATGACGCGCTTCCGATGACTTGCCCTTCGAAGTGCAGCTTCTTCCGCAGCGATTTGGGCCTGCCTTTCGCGCTGCAATCTTTCCGCTTCTTTTTTCTCTTTATACTCCCTGGCGGCTTTTTCACGGGCAATATAAAGCGCTTTCGCGCGCTGTTCGGCTTCAAGCCTGAGTCTTTCCTGTTCTTCTTTGTATGTAGCCAGATGCTCATCCAGAACGGCTTCGTCAGAAAGGTCTTCCAGGGCCGCCTGTGTGATTCCGCACTTCAGGCACGGAGAAGCGGCATATTGCCAGCTGCCGCATCCGCACTGCCAAAGCCCCATGGCATTTTGCGGGGAATAAGAGGCCGCATCTGTATTTCCCTGCTTTGCCAGGTCTCTTTTCAACTGCCCCAGAAGCTCTTCTTCAAATTCCTGCGGCTTGCTCGCGGGCAGCGTGACGAATGAATCATTCTTTTCAGATCGCCAGACCGTCTCGTCCGAGAAGGATACGGCTTTCAAAAGCACATTGTATTTGACGGTTTTGGTGCCTGGAATGATGATGGGCGTTTTTTCACCGAACTCTGCTCCCTGAGGGGCAGAAAGTCCATCATACTGATAATGAACGGGAGCCAGCTTCTGATTGAATGTGTCGTAAACATCCAATTCAATCATGATCGCCCGGATCTGATGCGAGTCGATATTCTTCCACTTCAGCTGGGCAATACAGCTGTTTGTGACGTTATCCCGATAAAGCGCACACGCTTCAAGCAGGATAGGGCTGCCCTCTGCGTACTGCACGTCAGCTTTCTTCATCAGTATTCCAAGGCGCTGATTAGCCATGGTCGTACCTCCTCAAATTACAGCTCAGGCAGATATGAGCTGATATCATCATTCTGGCTCTGAGCCTGTTGATTCTGAACCCGCTTTTCTGCAGCCGGATTGCTGCAGGAATTGATCATTTTTTCCAGCAGTTCATTCGTCTTATCCTGTTTTGCACGCATCTGCAGATCAGGCATTGCCGCAATAATAATGTATGAGATCGGCCCGAGCCAGAAACACATATGGAACCATTTCTGCTTTCCGTAGCCCTTTGCATAGGCTATGTCGCTTGCATTGCTTGCCAGCAAACCATTCAGGCACAGAAGAACGATTATAAGGATGATGTAGAATACGATTACTCCGCCAGCAGACATGTTTGTACCTCCAATCAAATTTCCTAAGCTGTTTGTAGACAGATTACCAAAGTGCATCGCAAGAGCGTTGTTTATCAAACCGCAATTCAGCTTATGTGAATAGCAGCGGGAATCATAGAGCTTAAGCGGATAGCCAGAGTCTGTTACACAATATGTATCAGATACATCATAACCAAAACCGTTTTTCGCTCGGACAATACAGTACAGCGCGTCGCCATAGATTTCTCCTGAATCAATCTGAACAGAAGAAGGATACCTGAAGTAATCTGCAGCTTCGACCATGAGGTTATATGCTTTCCTATCGTTGCCTATAAGCAGCGCTGCGCAGCCTGTGGTTGTCAGAAGGATAACTGCAAGCATCATGGATAGAACTGCGTATTTGAAGCTCCTGATGCGCAAGCGCCTTTGCCTGTTCTTTGCATCCATTGGCTTTCCCTCCTTTCTTGTGTGATGAAACAATGAACCATTTCACAGAATGGTGTTGTTCTGTCTGATGCTTCGCGATCCTGCAAAAGTTCTATTTTGCAGCACACCTGATGATTTATTTCCTTCATTTCCAATTTTACCACGACGGGCTGTTATTGTCTACCCTATATGTCAGCGTTTTCCTGCGAAACCGGGGCTTTACGGAAAGCTCCTGACGCTTGTCGCATTTCGTATAAACTGCTTTGTTACTTTGTCTTCAAAAATGTATATCTTATAGTGAAATCCATCTGGAAAGGAGGCAGGCAAGTGGCCAAGGACACGGTTGCAAAAGTGAAAAAGCTGTTTCTGATGCAGCCAACCCTCGCAGCAGAAATGAGCGAGATCAAACGCATGAAGGCGTCCGGCCACCAGCTTTCGCCGGAATGCCTGTCTCATTATGCCCAGGTTGAAAATATGTATATGGCCCTGCAGTCCTTTTATCTGCTTCTATCCAGGGAGCAGGCTGAAATTATCCGCCTGCACTTTGTCGGAAAGCTTACCTGGGAAGCCATGGAAATCGAGTACGAAAAGAAATGGGGCAAAATGAACGCCAAGAACATCCGAACCATGAAAACCTATCAGGCCCAAGCCTTTGAGATCATTGCGGCTTTTATCGATACACACCGGGAATACTATGACTATTCCTGGTTGGACGAATTATGATATCCGGATGCCAAAGATTTACACATATGAACGTTGTAAAAACAGTCAATGCGTGATATCATATTATTACAAAAGTGTTACAGACTTTTGCGAACGATTTGTTTTGTGATAGGAGGTTCACATGATGAAGCATTCTAAGTCTTTAGTTCTTCTCATCTTGATATGTTTGCTGATGCTGCCTGTCTTTGCCACTGCTGAGACACAGCTGGAGTTTGAGTTGCGCTGCTTAAAAAAGACAGGGGCTGCAGCTGTGGTATACAATACCATAAGCTCAGATCGTTATACTATAGACAATATTCCAGCGGGAACATATGTGATTGTTAACTCTACTGCTGGCAATGATTCACGCTTTGTTACCTACATGAAAAATGGGACAAAAAGGAAAGGATGGATTGAAGTTCCATTGGTTGATTGTTCTTCTGTCATTCGCAAATCAGATGGCTTTGCCTATGACATTCATGAAAAAGAGCCGAATTATGATGCCAAGATTAAAGAAGGCGTTCTTGAATTTGATATAACAAAATACAGCGATCAAGGAGCCTATTATCGCTACCGTGCTGGTGCTGGTCCCGAGCCTGAGCGCAAGGATAGCAGCAATGCTGTGGAATCGCAGAATGCTTCTCAGACTGATACACAGGCCAGCAACAGTGGCACGTCCGTTGGTATTGTGGAACTGGGGCGCACGTCTTCCAAGATTCAGCATCAGGGCAAAACCGTCAGCGTGTCAACGTCCGACCTGACGTTCAGCGAAAACGTGCCAGAGAACAAGAAGCTGGCCACCATCTACGCTCCGCGCACCGGCAAGGCTTCGCTGCGCCAGACGGCCTCGTCCAAGGGCACGCTGCTGAAAAACTGCAAGGCAGGCACCATTGTATCTGTGCTGGCCATCGGCAACGGCTATACCCGCATCAATTATAAAGGTACGGTAGGGTACATTAAAACCGCGTGCTTGAAATTCTACGGCGACAGCGAAAGCACCGCCCAGGGCGTGCTCAGCTATAAGGGCAATACGGGCGGCGGTACCACGGTTAATGTGCGCAACACGCCCAAGGGCGACAGCGCCAAGGTGGCCGAGTGGCGCACCGGCACGGAGGTGACCATCCTGTCCCATGCTAATGGTTGGTATGAGATCGAGGCCAACGGCATGCATGGGTATGTGATGGATGAGTTTTTGACGGAGAAATAATGGATATACAACGAAGAGTGCCCCTCCCT
>ULWQ01044343.1_pt1 | contig 17702 bp, 8 predicted proteins | sample 1960491 | NCBI WGS metagenome assembly ULWQ01 (sample SAMEA4835816, study PRJEB28245) | human gut metagenome | biome: gut microbiome; material: fecal sample | place: Denmark | collected 2008
CTTACGGATAAGGTTCAGCTTATCATAGACATCCGAAGAGGGACCGTTCAATTCATTCTCGGCCTCGGCATAGCTCAACAGAACCTCGGCATAACGGAAAAGAATCGTATTGGTGTTGGTATCCCACATGTTATTATACTGGGTCATGGGGAAAAGGTACTTGCCCCACGTCAGACCGGTCTTGGAAGAGTTGTTAGCGGCGGTAGGATAGTTCTTGTTCTTGTCATTTTCGTCAATCTTTCCGTCTTTGTTCACGTCCCAAGGAAGAACCTCGTCAAGAGTGTTGAGAATTTCCGTATCACCATTGTCCTTTACCCAGTCCATACCCGGGAAAGCGATACTCATGGCAAGACGAGGGTCACGGTTGGCAAACGGATGGGAAGGATCGTAATACGCGCCAGCCTCTTCTTTGGTCAAACCGTTATCCATCTCATAGGCATCCACCAGATTCCATGAAGGGACCATGGATGACCAGCCGCCATCAGCATTGTTGTACATGGTACCTATCCAGCCGTTACCGTAATAATTTTCAATATGCTGAACGGACGCGATAATCTCTTTGGAGTCTCTACCCTCCAACTTGAACAGGCGCGCATAATCTTCTTCCAAGTCAAACTTATCCATGGAGATAATAGCCTGCGCAGCCTCTTTCGCACGCTCGTAATTGCCGTAATAAAGAGCATGACGCATCTTTACGGCCAAGGCCGTGGCACGGTCGATGTAGCCAGAGGTGCTTGCCTTGTCTTCCAAAAACATGGGAATAGCAGCATCCAGCTCGTCTTCGATAAATTTATTGACTTCTGCTTCCGTATTACGCGGAACAATAGCCTCCTCACGCGAAGTATAAGAATCGATGATAGGCACTCCACCATATTGCCAGTTCTTATTAAAATAGTCGTAAGCACGAATCACTTTTACCTGAGCCATCATGTCTTTCTTTTTTGCTTCATCAGCAAACTGTACATCTTCAATATTGATCAAAAAGTCATTACAGCTACGGATCTTTCCAAAGTTATAATAATCGGCTACCTCCTTCAAACCGGCAGCCATCGTACCGTTACCGATGCTCTGGTAATTGTCCCACAAAAAGTTACTATAACCGAAGTCGGAGGCACAATCCCAATAGAAGATACCTTTTTCGTCAATCCAACCATCGTAACAGCCTGTCAGGAACTTCGCTGCATCATCTTCCGTCTTCCAAGTGTTGGAAGGAGCCAATGCGTCATAGGGTACGGTATCTAAAAAATCCGAACAGGAGGAAGTGGCAAGCAAGGAAACACCTGCCATCATGTATGTAATTATTCGTTTCATATTTTTCTATGCTTATTTAAGTTCAACATTTTAGAATGTAATGTTCACACCGATGGCATGAGTCTGGTTTATCGGGAAACTATAGAGGCTGCCAAGTTCGGGGTCGGCATCAATCATCATTTTATGGAACGTCAGGAGATTCTCGCCCGAATAATAGACACGGATGTTTTCAATACCCCATGACTTCACTGTATTCTTGGGAAGTGTATAGCCGAACTGAACATTCTTCAAACGTACATAACTGCCGTCCTGCAACCAAAAATCGGAATTCTCAAGATTGTTTGAAGTTTTACTCACGGCAATACGAGGCATCTTGGCGTTCTTGTTATCCGGAGTCCAAGCATCCAACCAGATATTGTTGGGATGAACATCGTCACCGCTCCATTCCCCGCCAAATCCGTTCGTATCAATCATACGCTTGACACCGGCTACTCCCGTGAACATCATAGAAAGGTCAAAATTCTTATAGCCTGCATTCAAGTTCAGTCCGAACGTATAGGAAGGGTCGGAAGAACCGCACAATACACGGTCGTCGGTATTAAACAAGCCGTCACCGTTTGCATCGGAATAAATCAAGTCGCCTGCCTTGAAGTTCTTTTTGAAAGGATAACCAGGATCATTTTTATGCTTATCCTGCCATGCTTTAGCTTCCGTATCGGACTGGAAGAAACCCTCCGTCTTATACAGACGATACGTATTGAAGGCCTCGCCTACCTGACGTATTTTCAAGTCACCGTCCACCAACGAAGATACACCGTCCAAATCCAAAATCTTATTCTTATTGTAAGCCAGGTTGGCAGTAGCGCCAAATGACCAGTCGCCCCATTTATCATTATAGCTTACGGTCAATTCCATACCACGGTTCACCATAGAGCCCACATTGTCCTTGTAAGCACCTAAACCGAATTCGGGGGGAACCGGCACGTCCATAATGATACCCGTAGTCTTGCGGTCGTAGTAATCGAAAGCCACAGTCACTTTGTCCAAAAGAGTAGCATCGAAACCTACTCCCCATGTGCGGGCCTTTTCCCAAGAAATAGTAGCAATCTTATAATTCTTTTGATAATAGCCTGGCTGCAAACTTCCACCGAACGGATACTTAGCGGACAAGTCATAATTGTTCATCCAGGGGTAGTAATCGTTCAAGGCCGACTGATTACCCAAGTTACCATAAGAAGCACGGAGCTTCAAGTTGGTCAACCACTCTCTTGCATCTTTCATAAACTCTTCTTCGCTGATACGCCATGCACTGGAGAAAGAGGGGAAATAGCCCCAACGATGGCCTTCGGCAAAACGGGAAGAGGCATCGGCACGAATATTTGCCTCAAACAGATACTTGCCTGCATAGTCGTAATTGATACGACCAAACCAGGAAATCATGGCCAATTCGCGAGAAAGCCCACTGTTCTTTTGCGTGGAGGCATCACCGGCATTCATATCCGTAAGGTCATTGTTCGGGAAATTCTTACGTTCAGCCTTTGTTTCATTATAGGTATATTTCTCCGTATGCCAACCTGCCATCGCCTTCAAACCATGAAGTCCGAATTGTTTGTCATAGTTCAGCAAAGCGTCGAAAGTGGCGCGATGCCAGCCATAGTAGTCTTCATTCAGCTTGTTAGGGTCACTCTTCTTATTGGCGTTGTATTGGATGAACTTTTGGAAAGCCTTGTAGTGTTGTTGGTTGTTAACATAAGAACCGGTCAGTGTGGCTACCAATCCATCTACAATCTTGTAGTCAGCCGACAGCGTACCCGAGAAGTTCTGATTTTCACGTCTCACCGTTTGGTCCACATCCAACCAAGCCAACGGGCTACCGTCCGAGAACGTGCCCCAAGTGCCATCTTCGTAACGACCCACAATCCAGGGAGCCATCTTGCCCAGACGCATCACAATCTGTCCGGAACCACTGCCACCGTATGAAGAATTCGGTTCAGAATAATCATTGTTGATATAAGCCATGTTGACACGTACATTCAGACGGGAATTCAACTTCACATCCAGATTCATACGTCCATTGAACTGTTGGCGTTCAGCGTTGGGCAACGTACCATCCTGATGCAAATAGCCCACAGAGGCCATGTATTTCAGGTTATCCGTACCTCCACTCACATTCACGTTATGATTGTGCTGGAATCCGGTGCGGTAAGCCAAGTCATACCAATCTGTATTGGGATAGTTATAAGGATCCGATCCGTCTCTAAACTTCTCATAAATCTTTCCGTCACCCACTTTGTCAAAACGAGGTTCCAAACCATACTCCACACGGGCCTTGTCATACAGGCGAGCATAATCGTATGAACTCATCAGGTCTTGCAACATAGTTGGATTCTGTATGCTGACATAACCGTTATAGTTGATACGCGGCTTACCGCTCTTACCACGTTTGGTCGTAATCAAGATTACACCATTAGATGCTTTTGAACCGTAAATGGCAGCCGAAGCGGCATCTTTCAACACAGAGATACTCTCAATATCGTTAGGGTCCACGGAGTTCAATGTACCGGTTTCCAAACCATCTACCAGGATATAAGGGTCGGCAGAGTTCAGCGTACCCACACCACGCACACGGATGGTACCTCCATCTTGTCCGGGCAAACCGCTACCAGCCACTACCGTAACCCCCGGCATCAAGCCTTGAATGCCGGTAGAAAGATTCTGTATCGGGCGACTTTCCAACATTTTGCTATCCACTTGTGCCACCGAACCGGTCATATTGACTTTCTTCTGTGTGCCATAGCCCACTACTACAACTTCTTCCAATAATTGTGTATCTTCCTGCAGTTTCACAGTTAGCGAAGGCTGTCCGGTATACTTAATTTCCTGTGTTGCATATCCTATAAAAGAAATCTGAAGAATGTCACCCTCATTTACATTCAAGGTGAAATTACCATCCAAATCCGTTACGACACCGTTTGTTGTACCTTTTACTACTACCGACACACCTACCAATGGGCCAAATGCATCATTAACGGTTCCTTTCAAAGTTTTTTGTTGCTGAGAGGTTGCGGTCACAGAAGTTACTGCATTGTCTGCCGCATACACCGTTCCACCGGAACAAAGAGCTGCTGTCAATAGCAAGGAACTGACCGTTCTTACGATTTTAAACATACTTATTAGATTTTAATTAATTAAAGATTTAAGGCCGTGCAACCCCGTTTAAAAGGATGCACAAAACCTTGTTTCAACTATATGACACAAAAAAGAGGAGTAACCCTTACTCTACACTGAAAAATATTTTATTCATATTCATTGGCGGAATGAAATTCAGACTTTATTACTCAATTCCGCCACCGGGTAAAAGAAGATGCAGATGGGGAAAGAAAGAGCGGAAAAAAAATACCCAACAAGATGGGAAAGAATTCCCTCCTTATTGGGAAAAAGTTCCCATTACGATGGGAAAAAAGTCCCACCATAGTAGGAACAGGTGGGACTCCTTATACACTATCAATCAGGCTATTGAGAATCGGTTTACTATTTCCCATGAAAACGGAACCAATTGAAGTCGGCAAATCCTCCCTCGCCCTCGGCACTTGTGGAGAAGTTGAACAGTGCAAAGCGATTTGCCGTCCAGTACAAGCCCAAATTCATCTTCAGCACATCGCCGATGGGACGGAAAGTGACACCGTCCAAGCTATAATAGAAGCGGGCGGTGAAATCCTTGTCGGTGACACGTGCCTTTATCCACACTTTGTCTTGCTTGAGGTTCTCAATGGCAGTTTCTATAATCTTACCGTCGTTGCACATCACCAGTTTGCGATTGCCGCTTTCCTGCTGCACGGCTACGTAGGCGTATGGGAACTGAAATACACCGAAGCCCGCTACGTTTCCGTCTTTCAGTCCGGCAAGTTCCATCTCTACCACTCCTTCGGAGCTGGGTCCCTGGACGCGTTGTGTCAGTGTGTTGCGTGCACTCTTGAGGTCGGTTGCCAGCGAAGCTTTCAGACGCATGTAGCCCGGACGCTCGGTCAACGACCACTTGGCGTTGTCCGGGTTGTGATTCCACTGCCATTGCAAACCCAAACGTTTGGCGCTGAACTCATCCGTAGTGGCAGGCGACTGTATCTTGTATGTCTTTCCCACTTCCGGTTTCTTGTAAGTGATGGCGTCTTTGCCATCGACACCCAGCATGGGCCAACCATCTTTCCACGTCACCGGCACTAAGTAAGGAACACGTCCTATCGCTCCTCTGTCTTGCATGATGATGAACCACCAGTCACCGTTCTTCAGCTGCACCATTCCTCCCTGGTGCAAGCCATTGGGCGGGTAGGAGCTGTCGTCCTGCATGATGACCTTATGCTCGTAAGGCCCGTAGATGTTCTTGGAACGAAGGCAAACCTGCCATCCTTCAGTGCCACCTGCCGGACAAGTGATATAGTACATACCGTTTATCTTATAGACATGCGAACCCTCCATGCCGGCGCTTTTACCCGAACCATGGCTATCGTCCACTCCTTTGTTCCAGATTTCAACAGCCTCTTTCTTTACAGAGCGAGCATCGGCATTCAGTTCGGTCACGTACAATTTGCGCTGTCCGTGCACTACATATACCTTGCCATCATCATCGAAAAACAATCCCGGGTCGTAAAGATATTCCGGAAAGATGGTCCGCTTCCACGGTCCTTCCGGTTTCTCGGCTTCGCAGACGGAGAAGTGTCCGGTCTCCCTGCCCCAACCGTAAGGGGTGCAGAAAGCCACATAGAACTTCCCGTTATGATAGCGCAGGGAATTTGCCCACGAACCGTTCAAGTAGAGATTTCCTCCCTGCATGTCATAGCGTGGGTCTTCATCATAACGGTCCACGGCATAGCCCACAATTTCCCAATTCACCAGATCCTTCGATTTGGCTACCGGAGAACCCGGCACATAGTGCATACTGGTGGATACTAAATAAAAATCATCGCCCACGCGGATTACATCCGGGTCGGGCCAGTCGCCCCACATCAGGGGATTGGTAAATGTACCGTCACCGTTGTCCGGTGTCCATACTTGTTGTGCTTCCAGCGGAAGTATTGATATGCCGCAAAGGCACATAGCCAACAGGGTATTCTTAATATTCATAACCAATTATTATTTATTAAAAATGTTCTATCTTTCAGTTTTCCTCCTATCTGCCCCATAGCATCTCCGTATCATCTCCCTACCTATACAGACGGAGCAGATAGGGAGAAGGTAGGAAGAAGATAGATTTTTTTCTATTTTTCAGATTTTACTTCTATTTCCTTATTTCTGCCATATTCCGGTAAGGAGCTATCTCCATGGCTTTCAATACAGCTCCATTGGCAGTCTGGCGCAATCCTATTACCAGCACGTTCTTCTTTCCTCCACCGAAATTAAGCCAGCATTCAGGCAAGAAGAACTCACGTTGCGGACCGGCTTCCCAGTGGCGTCCAATATTGTTTCCGTTCAGCCACATATAGCCATTGCCCGAGGCATTGATGCGTGCCAGCCAGGGAATCCATTCGCCTTTCTTCTGGCCAGGCAGTTCAAACTCTATCCGGTACCAAGTGAACAATCCGTCCAGCTCGGCTTTCGGCTGTACGCCGTTTCCTTTGGCAGGAATCTCACAGGTCACGTCCAACGATACGTTTTGCCAATCCTGCGGTGCGAATTGCGGCAGATTCCATCCTTGGGCCACTCCGGCTGCATCTGCCGCATACTCCCACTCCAGGGGATGAGTCAAGGCTGTTTCGGTCAGTGACAAACCAGCCTCTCTGATACCGGACAATTCTTCCATAGGCACGTAACCATGAGCATGACCCAGGTTTTCATAGACAACCAGGATTTCATTGTCACCCTCCTTCAGTAAGCCCGATACGTCGAAACGGTTGTCGTACTCGTCCGGACGGATGCGTTCGAAGCAGTCGCGTGTGGTCCAGGACTGTGCATCGGCTCTGTCGGGGAAGAGACGTTTCGCCTGCTTTCCGTTCACCGCTACTGATACAATGTCACGAGTAAACATATTGAATAAGAGGAAACGTTCTTCGGCAACTTGACGGGAGGTCAGGCTGACTTGCGCACGGTACAGGCTGTAACGGAAATCATTGACACCCAAGTCGGGTAATGATACCAAGCGAGGGAGTTGCTTCCAGTCTGCCTTGGCAAAGGCATCTTCCTTTTTCAAGGCAGAAGCAATGCGTACCGGTTGGGGAAGTTTGGCAGGGCGCAAGGGGCGTATCTGCTCCTGCGGCCACCATTCGCCTTTCGTTTCCGGCTTTCCGGCAGGAATCACCAACACTTTCGTACCCAACGCAGGCAGATCGTAGGAAACGTTGATGGGAGAAACGGTGACAGAGTCGGTATCCGCAGCTTCCGAAGCTGCTATCAACACCTTCTCGCCATGCTGGTTGATGTTATACATCGGTGTGGCAGGGCGATTCATCTTACCCGGCAACAAGCGTACCTTTCCACGAATGGCATTTTTGGGGTCTGTGTTGTGCAGAAAGACAAAGCGTGTTCCGTCCACCGCTACGCGTACACCGCCGAAGAGCGACTTCGCTCCACCCTCCATGGCACAAGGACCGCCTTCGGAACGGACCAATTGCGGCTCGAATGCCTGGATGAACTGCCCGATGGCCTTTGCCTCAAAGTATTTGTCGCTCCGCGCACCATTCTCGCGTATGGCTGCATTGTAGTCATAGCTGGTCGTCATGCCTCGTGCTCCCCAACCGGCAAAATGGGTACCGCCAAAGAACATGTAATAGTTGATGCCACCTGCACCTCCTAATAAGGACATCAAGCCCACCGCCTTGAAGTGGCGGGCATCGGAATAATGGTCTTCGCTCAATCTACCGGTCACCAACGAGAACCATCCGCCTTGGAGTTCCGTCACAAATCCAGGTGCATCCGGTTGCTCCTTCCTAAGGTTCGCCATGCGATACGCGCAGTCGGGAGCTGAAGAAAGCCCTACATAATAGTTGTCGCTGTCAAAAACCTGAGACAATTCCACATCTTCGCTGCTACGGCACTCATTGGTCAGACAGGTAAAGATAGGAATATCCATCCCACTTTTCCGTACAGACTGGTACAGTGCTTTCAACAGTTTTTCCTTACCGTAACATCCATGATGGTTATACTCGTTTTCAATCTGAATCAGGATAATTCCCTTTTCGCCCACCGGCTTGCGCGTGATTTGCTCGTCGGCCAACGCTTTGCAAACGGCATCAAACCAATGTTGCGACCAGCTGATGTGGCGATGGTCCGCGCTTCTCAACCAGAAGTCGTCCATTCCGCCCGGACAGAACTTTGCCAACCAACGCGGATATCCTCCTCCCGAATACTCAGCGCAAATGAAAGGCCCCGGACGAACGATGGTATAGAGTCCAAACTCCTCTTGCGCCATCTTCAGCCAACGCTTCACATCGGAGAAGTCAAAGTGGCTATTATCGTTTAAGCCGGACGGCATGATTCTCTCATGCCAGTTCCAAGGCACGTATGTCTCCACCGTATTGAATCCGGCTTCCTTGATTTGACGGAAACGGTCTCTCCATAATTCTTCCGGACAACGGAAGTAATGGAAAGCTGCACTATAAATAAAAATGTCTTTTCCCTCAATGGTCATGCACGAACCATCATACCGAACCCTTTCGGGTTGGAGGAATTTCTTTTCTGGCTTTGCAGCCTGTTGCGTAGTCTGTGCCATGATTGCCAAGCTGTTAAAAGCGACTAAAGCAAACAGCACACACTTCAAGATACACTTGTTTTTCATGTTCTTAGTATAAAATAATTAATATAATATCATATTTCACGACCTCAACGTTTCGGACAGAACTCCAATACACCACCCTCCAACAAATCACTGATTTTCACAAAGGGAGAATCGAGCGCTTTACCATTCAAACGCACATCATCCAATGTATGATACGACTCCAAACCTTTGGCACGTATTTTCAATACTCGCTTATTGGGAAGTTGAAGACGTATCTCCTCAAAATGAGGAATACCCAACGCGTACATACCCGATGCCGGAGTGACGGGATAAAAGCCCAATGCACTAAAAAGATACCACGCTGACATCTGCCCGCAATCATCGTTACCGGACAGGCCGTCGGGAGCGTTCTTATAGTTATCTTTCAGAATGGTCCGAAGGCGGGACTGGGTCTTGTCCAACCGATTGCAATAGTTATACAAATAGGCATAATGATGCCCCGGTTCATTGTCGTGACGGTAATGCTTTTCATCAAAATTCCGGTCCAAGAGCTGCATGAAAGCGTCACTGCCTCCCATCAAGTCAATCATTCCGGGCACATCTTGCATCACACAGAAGCGGTAGGTCCAATTGGCCCCTTCGGTAAATCCCACATGGGCTTGGTCCCACGTACCATCTGCCTTACGGGCTTGGAAGAATTTCAGCTCCGAGTTGTACAGATGTTTATAGTTGGCAGCGCGCTTCATCAAATCGACATAATCATCCGTATGTCCCAACCCTTTTGCCATTTGGGCAATACAATAATCATCCAAAGCAAACTCCAGGGTACGCGCCACGGACTCGTATGTACAATCGGAAGCTACGTACCCTTTGTGCAAATAGTTGGTCAGTCCACCACGTGCTTCGTATTGCCCGTTCCAAAGTGCTCTGTCGCCCCATTTGCTCTTATCGTCATAGAGTGGAGGTACATAGGCATCCTTACGGATGGCTTTGTAGGCCTGCTCCACGTCATAGTTACGGAAACCGTTCACGTAGGCATCAGCAATGACTGCATCCGCATGGGTACCAATCATGATATTGGTGTAAGTGGGGTTGGGCCATTTAGGAATCCAGCCGCCTTCCTCGTACATTTGTACCAACGAGGTTATCATGTCATCAACACGTTCCGAAGCTACTAATTGCAGCCAAGGATGTTCGGCTCTGAAGGTGTCCCACAAGGAATAGGCATTGTAAGAAACTCCTTCATGCACTTTCCCGTCGAACGGGCTATAGTATCTGCCATATTCCGAGAACTCACGGGGATATTGAAGCGTATGGAAGAAAGCAGTATAGAAAACAACGCGGTCGTCTTCCGTACCGCCTTTCAGCTTAATCTTGGAAAGGGAGCGATTCCAGGCTGTACGGACTTTCTTTACTGTCTGCCCGAAAGAGGCTGTTTTCTGAATCTCTTTGGCAAGATTTTCTCCGGCTTGTTCAAAACTGATGAAAGAGCTGCCAATCCGCAGCTCCATCATTTCCGTACCGGCAGGAAATGCCACATATCCGCCTGCGGAGGTTCCTGCTTCCTGAGTTTTCCCTGCGGTCACAAGAGAGTCCTTCCAAACGCCATAGTCGGCAAAATCAGCAGAAAACTTCAATACATAGTACCCTCTTAAATCAGGAGTTTCCGGTCCTAAATGGGCATCATGCCTGTCTTCGTTGTAGATGTGTATTTCTCTCTTTTCAGGAAATATCTCAATGCCGCCTCCCCGCTTGCCTCGTCCGGCTTCGAGGTACAAGAGAGCTTTCTCCTGCTTGGGATATCTGAAACGGAAGAACGAGGCACGCGAAGTGGCTGTCAGTTCGGTGGCAATCTGCTGCTGCTCTCCACCTTCCGAAGTGGTCACTTTATAATAATAAGGAGTAAGCACTTCTTGGGTACGGTCCAGTCTGACTCCCCGTTCCGATGGTTTCAGTTTGAGCGAGCCGCATTGGGGCATCAGGGTCATATAGCCATAATCGCCCATCCAGACAGCGGGTTGGTGGGTAGCCATAAAACCCAACAACAGAGAATCCTTGTTGTGATACATCGTCCGTGAAATACCGTTGATACGGGTGACGGGACACCATTGTGTCATGCCAAAAGGGGTAGTGACGGCAGGCACGGTTCCTCCATATTCGGTGCGATGCTCACCATCTGTACCAATACGCATGTTGACGTAATCTATCGGTTGCTGCGCATACATGTCCGAGAGGCCGAACAAGCAGACAACCAGGAGTGAAAGTAAATAATACATGTATTTCATATTTGCAAAGGTCATAGTTATGTGAAGTGATTCTTTTGATTTGCCGATGGAATCATCGTGCCGTGTTTCCACAACACACCGATTCCGCACGCTCGACAAACCCTTACAGTAATATAACAAATCTCATTCTGTTGAACTTTCATTTTGTGTTATATTCATACGTTTTAAAGGTTAGAAGAATTGAAGACCAGTTTTCGATTTCAATCATTATATATAAACTACCTATTGATTTTAAAAAACACTTTACCTTCAAGAGACTTTGTTTTTACTGATATTATTGATATTTGATGTGCAGGAGGCAAGAGTTTATCAACTCCTGCCATACAACACTTACTATTTAATAACGGAACGCCTGTTTATTGACATATACCGAGAAATCTTTAATCATCCCCGGATTACCTTTCTCAAACGATGGCAAGTAACGCAATCCCGTCACCGTTTTCACCTCACCCAAATCAATTACCACCTGATGCGGATAAGGGATTCTTCTTTGGGTCATCCAGCAGGTGGATTCTTGCTGGTCGTATATCTTGTCGGCAGTAGCGTTGACCCCGTAAGTTTCTTCGCTATCGGCATAGCGTATTCTCCATTGTTCGCGGGGAATGGGCTTGCCATCAGCTCCTAATATCTCCAACTCGGCAAGGGTGGCCTCTGTCTTACCATCTTGCGCCGACAAGGCTTCCAAACAGAAATATTGTCCTTGTGCTGATTGGGCGAACTTCACCTCCTGCCATCCGGCAACGGGTGCAAAAGCTCCTTTATAGACCGGCGTTTCCTGAGATAAATCCAACGTATCTCCTTTCTGGCGATTCTTTCTCTCCTTCTCACGCAGTATATCCAGCACCGGGGTCTTCAGACCTTTGACAACAGCCTCCGACGGTCCTTTCAAATCGAGTACGATGATTTCATTCTTTCCTTTCTTCAACCAGCATCCAGGCAAGAACAACGTTTGTTGGGGACCGATTTCCCAAAAACGGCCTAAAGCATGTCCATTTACCCAAACCATACCTTTCCCCCAAGTACTCATGTCAATAAACGTATCTCCGGTCTTTGTCAGGTTGAAAGTCGCCTTGTAGTAAGCAGGGCCTTCCAGACGGCTATTAGACGAATACTTTTTGCGGGCGGCAAATTTATAATCCACGGGAATGCTGTATACTTTCCAGTTCTTGAGAGTAACAGCCTGTTTGTCCGGCTTGATAAGCTCCACCTTCTCAGTGATGCCTTTCCGGTCGTGAACGGTGCTTCCAAAGTTGACCCGTCCCATGGCTTCAACCCATATATCCAATTGTGTGCCTTCCGGCAGTTGCGGCAGAATCACTTGATTGTCGTCCTTCCGGCGGTCCAGATAACCGAGCAATTTGCCATCAGCATATATCTGTGCCCAGTCGTGTGCTTCGGTAATGCGGAGAAGCGTATTGGCTTCTGTAGCAGGCAACGTGGTACGGTAGAGAATGCTTCCCCATCCTTGGTTGAAGTCTTCCATCGGCTTCACCTGTTCGCTTTGAACAAAATCGGGCAGTTGCTCAAAAAGGGGAGCTGCCGCATTCAGTTCCACGGCGGGTATTTCGATGACGGGGAACGGTTCGGGAACGGGACACTCCTTCTCCTCAGGACTGCGGTATTTGCCAAGAAGCTCCTGCAAAAGGTAATACTTGGGAGTGGTCCACCCGGCTTCGCTAATGGGAGCATCATAATCGTATGAAGAACACATGGCAGAATAGGTAGGAGAATTGGCACCTCCCCAATGACCGAAGGTGGTACCTCCATGTGTCATATAAAGACTAAAAGAGATGTTCCGGTCGAGCATATCCTTGATACCTTCCACCATTTTCTCGGCCGGACGGGTCTCGTGCTTCCTGCCCCAATGGTCAAACCAACCCGACCAGAACTCACTGCACATGAGTGGAGTATCAGGACGTACGGTAGAGAGTTTCTTGAATTCCTTATCGATATTGGCACCTGTACCGAAGTTCAGCGTCCAAAGCAAATCGTCCAAAGCATTCAGCTCAAACGTAGAGTCCCAATCGCACTGGAAAAGTACGGACTTGTCGAAACCTGCACGACACACAATGTCACGGATGGCTGTCATATAAGGTTTGTCAACCCCGTATCCGCCAAACTCATTCTCTACCTGCACCATGATGATATTACCACCGTTGGCCAACTGGAAGGGAGCCAGTTGCTTACCCAATTCCTTCATAAAGATTTCCGTACGCTCCATGAAATAAGGGTTCAACGAACGCACTTTCATATCTTTCTCTTTGAGCAACCACCAAGGCAGTCCGCCCATCTCCCATTCCGCACACACATACGGACCAGGACGCAGGATGATATACATGCCATGTTTCTGAGCCAATTTACAAAACTTAGCCACATTCTTTTCACCGGAAAAGTCGAATTTCCCTTCCTGTTGTTCATGGTAGTTCCAAAACATATACAAACAGATGGTATTCATACCAAGCGCCTTGCACATCAAGATTCGGTGTTCCCAATAGGGTTCCGGAATGCGTGCATAGTGCAACTCCGCAGCTTTTACTACAAAGGGGTTGCCATTCAGCAAGAATGTACGTTTACCTACCTCGAAGGTTTCTTTGGGAGTGACCGCATACATCGGCCAACTCATCAACAACAGAAGAAAAAGAAGAATTTTGTTTTTCATAAGTCTGCATTTATATGTTCACATAACCTATGACACAAAAAAACAACCCAACCCTTACTGCTTTAAGTCTTTTTATATTCTTCTTGAGGAATGTTTGAAAACAATAGTTGATTGAGAAAGGAGAACAGACATGGTTATAGAAAGAAAATCAAAATAATTTCTCAGATTCCATTTTTTATATCTTTCTTTGCATTTGGAAAGTTATTTCATATAGAATATGAAAAACATTATCCACAACTTATACTTACCAGTGGTTTGTTGCCTAATAAGCTACTCATCAGTCAATGGGCAGAAAACCTATAATGACTCTATCATTCACGCCGACAGCACCGCTGCCATAGTCACCTCCATCGACCAGCGGTTCAGTAAAGGCAAAGTATAGTTGAAAGACCACAAGCGATTCTTCCAATGACAACACCAGATACATCATCTTGCAGGCAGACACCTGCATCGCCATAACCGAGGAAAAAAAAGGGCAATGTAAAGACTTTATGGGAATGTACAAGCCTGAGAGATTAAAAAGCAAGATGTTTTCCATTTATCTCAAACACTGTCAGAACATGCCTGCATCATATATTTATCTGATACTTCCTGCCACGGCACAACAGAAAGTCCGTAGCTTTAATAGCAAATCTATTCACATTGTACGCAATGACGAAACTGCACAAGCGGTTATTATCAAAGATTTATGTTACGTAAGCATTTATCAGCCGATGGAGTAAGTACAAAAAACGGGGTTGTGTCAGCATTTTGACACAACCCCGTTTTGAATATTCATCAATTCGGAGCCTGATGAACCGTAAGTTGCGGAAAGGGAAAATTGATGCCTTTCTCATTGAACGTAGCATAAATCGTCTTGTTTATGTCGAAATAAACGCCCCAATAATCGCCACTCTCCACCCAAACACGGACTACAACATTCACACTACTGGCATCCAGCGCATGCAGAGCTATAAACGGAGCAGGATCATTGAGAATACGCTTATCGGCGGTCAGCACCTCACGTACCACTTTTTCCACCTTATTATAGTCTTCACCATAATCGACGCCAAAGATCCATTCAACGCGGCGGGTCTTCTGGTTACTATAGTTAGTCACCACTCCACTGCTTAAAGCCCCGTTGGGCACATAGATGAGCTTGTTGTCGGCAGTTGTCAGGATTGTATGGAATATCTGAATTTCCTTGACCGTACCGGAAACACTTTGTGCTTCGATCCAGTCGCCTACCTTATAGGGTTTGAACAGTAAAATAACCAGTCCGCCGGCAAAATTTTGCAAATTACCGGAAAGCGCCATACCGACAGCCACACCGGCAGAAGCCAGCAAAGCAGCAAACGAAGTCGTCTCGACGCCCAATGCGCCTACCACGGAAACAATTAATAGTACGGTAAGAAGGATATTAACGAGACTCTTTACAAAAGTCTTGATACTGATATCCACGTTTCTCTTATCCATCACCCGGCCGACCAGACGGTTCAGCATCCGGATCAGAAAACGTCCGACCAAAAATACAATGACCGCTTTCAGAATATGTCCTCCAGCCTGTATGCCCGAGTCTATCAGTTGTTGGGTGATCAGTCCCAACTTATCGAGCCCGTCTGCCTGGGCTATAGCCTGGTCCAGCTTCTCAGCCGCCACTTGCAGGGAATCGGCGACTTGTTGTGTAGTTTGGAATAGTAGCATAATAATACAATTTTAGAGTTTGTCCATTTAATAACAGCGGACAAAGCTACAATGTTTTTATCAAATAGCGAAGTGTTTCTTGCTTTACACAAGCAAAAAGCGTAAATTTGCCGCCGATTCACTTAGTAGGGGTGCCTTAACATGACGGGCTGAGAACATACCCTTTGACCTGATCCGGGTAATGCCGGCGTAGAGAAAAACAAATTAGCAACATGAAAAAGATGATTTTTGCCGGCTGTCTGATGGCCGGAGCAAGTGTCTTCGCGCAAGCGGGCGAGACAGACAGCTTGAAAGTAGTAAATCTGCAAGAGGTGCAGATAGTATCCACACGTGCCACTTCAAAAACCCCGGTGGCATTCACCAACGTTTCGAAAGAAGAACTCAAAAAGCAGAACTTCGGGCAAGACATCCCTTTTCTGCTCAGTATGACTCCTTCGGCACTGACCACCAGTGATGCCGGAGCAGGTATCGGTTACACCACACTGCGCGTACGGGGAACAGACGGGACACGCATCAACATCACAGCCAACGGAATCCCGATGAATGATGCCGAAAGCCATACACTCTTCTGGGTAAATATGCCCGACTTTGCTTCGTCCGTAAAGGATATACAGGTGCAGCGCGGTGCGGGTACATCGACCAACGGCGCAGGCGCTTTCGGAGCCAGTGTCAATATGCAGACGGAAGGTATTTCAATGCAACCTTATGCCGAAATAAACGCCTCGTACGGTAGCTTCAACGCTCACAAAGAGACAGTAAAATTCGGGACGGGACTGCTGAAGGATCATTGGGCATTCGATGCCCGCCTGTCCAACATCGGTACGGACGGATACATAGACCGGGCATCAGTAGACCTGTACTCTTTCTACGCACAGGGTGGATATTTTGCCGACAATACTTCGGTGAAGTTCATCACCTTCGGCGGTAAAGAAAAGACGTATCATGCCTGGAATTATGCAACTAAGGAAGAGATGAAGAAATATGGCCGACGCTTCAACTCATGCGGCATGTACACAGATGACGACGGACACATCCGCTTTTACAAAGACCAGACGGACAACTACCTGCAAATGAACTATCAGCTCTTGCTGAATCATACTTTCTCGGCAGCATGGAACCTGAATGCGGCACTCCATTATACAAAGGGGGACGGCTACTATCAGGAGTATAAAGAGGATCGCAGCCTGAAAGAGTATCGCCTGCATCCGTTTATGTACGATGGAAAGGAAGTGGAAAAAAGCGACCTGATCCGGCAGAAGAAGATGGACAATCACTTTGGTGGCGGCGTATTCTCGGTGAACTACCGGAATGAGAAGCTGGACGCTTCGCTGGGCGGCGCACTGAACTACTACGACGGATGGCACTTCGGACGGGTGATCTGGGTGAAGAACTATATCGGCGAGTTGCTGCCCGACCACGAATATTACCGTAACAAAGCCAAGAAGACGGACGGGAACCTCTATCTGAAAGCCAACTACAATCTGGTGGCAGGCCTCAACGCGTATGCCGACCTGCAATACCGCTACATCAACTATAAGATACACGGTGACAATGACAAGTACGATTACAACACTGACGGACTACAAAAGCTCGCAGTCAACGATCACTTCAACTTTTTCAACCCGAAAGCCGGACTGAACTGGGATATCGACTCCAACAACCGGGTTTACGCCTCTTTCTCCGTTGCCCAGAAAGAACCTACACGAAACAACTATACCGATGGTAACGCAGACGAATATCCGAAGGCGGAAAAACTGTACGACTACGAACTGGGGTATACCTACCGAAACACATGGTTGAGCGCCGGAGTCAACTTCTACTATATGGACTACAAGGACCAGTTGGTGCTGACCGGAGAATTGAACGAAATAGGCGAAGCCATGGCACGCAACGTGCCGGACAGTTACCGGACGGGCGTAGAACTGATGCTAGGAGCTAAGCCATGCCGATGGTTCCAATGGGACATCAACGGTACGCTGAGCAAGAACCGGGTGAAAAACTTCACCGAAAAACTGTACGAAGACGAGTGGAAGAACCCGATCGAAGTGGAACATGGTAACACCCCGATCGCTTTCTCTCCGGACTTTATACTGAATAATCGTTTCTCGTTCAGCCACAA
>ULWQ01043157.1_pt1 | contig 17653 bp, 9 predicted proteins | sample 1960491 | NCBI WGS metagenome assembly ULWQ01 (sample SAMEA4835816, study PRJEB28245) | human gut metagenome | biome: gut microbiome; material: fecal sample | place: Denmark | collected 2008
AAAGAAATCAAGCTATCTGATACTTTTGATACAGCCAATACGGAAAAGTTCCGCCCTGTTTATCATCATACTCCTCTCTATGGCTGGATGAATGATGCCAACGGATTGGTGTATAAAGATGGAGAATATCATTTGTATTTTCAATATAACCCTTATGGTTCCAAATGGGGAAATATGCATTGGGGACATTCTGTCAGTAAAGACCTGATGCATTGGGAACATCTGGAACCAGCTATTGCCCGTGACACATTGGGACATATCTTTTCGGGCAGCTCGATTGTCGATCAGGAGAATGTAGCCGGTTACGGAGCAGGGAGTATTCTGGCTTTTTATACTTCTGCCAGTGACAAAAACGGGCAGATACAATGTCTTGCTTTTAGCAAGGATAACGGGCGGACATTTACTAAATATGAGAAGAACCCCATTCTGCGTTCTTCTGACGGTTTGAAAGACTTCCGTGATCCGAAAGTTTTCCGGTATGAACCGGAAGATAAATGGGTTATGATTGTTTCTGCCGATAAAGAAATGCGTTTCTATGATTCTAAGAATCTGAAGGACTGGAACTATATGAGCAGCTTCGGAGAAGGATACGGAGTGCAGCCTTGTCAGTTTGAATGTCCGGACATGGTAGAACTTTCGGTAGATGGGGATACGAACCGTAAGAAATGGGCGTTGATAGTAAATGTAAATCCGGGATGTTATTTCGGGGGGAGTGCTACCCAGTACTTCACAGGAGATTTCGATGGAACGAAGTTTATTTGTGACAATCAGCCAAATGTCACGAAATGGTTGGATTGGGGCAAAGATCACTATGCCACCGTTTGTTTCTCGAATACTGGTGATCGTGTGATTGCTGTGCCTTGGATGAGTAACTGGCAATATTGTAATATTGTTCCGACAAAGCATTTTCGTAGTGCTAACGCTTTGCCGCGTGAGTTAAGTCTTTATACACAAGACGGTGAAATTTATCTTTCAGCAGCTCCGATACTGGAGATAAAGACTCTGCGAAAAGAAAAGAAAGAGATTCCGGCATTTACGGTTGCCAATGATTATCATATTGATTCTTTATTGGCTGATAATGATGGTGCTTATGAACTGGCATTGGAAATTACCGCCGGGGAAGCGGAGATTATGGGATTCAGCCTCTTTAATGATAAAGGGGAAAAGGTGGATATCTACTTCAATCTTCCGGAAAAGAGATTGGTTATGGACCGGACGAAAAGTGGTATCGTGGATTTCGGAAAGAAGAGTGTACCTCATGAAATAGAGGTTCACGACCGCAGAAAGACGACTTCCATCAATTATATAGATGATTTTGCGTTAGCTACCTGGGCGCCAATAAGAAAAGAAAAGAAATATGCTTTGGATATTTTTGTCGACAAATGTTCTGTAGAAATATTCCTGAATGGGGGAAAGATAGCAATGACCAATCTCATATTCCCATCAGAACCATACAACCGTATGTGCTTTTATAGTAAAGGAGGTACATTTAATGTCGATTCATTTAATGTATATCGATTAGGTTTATAAGTTAGGTTTTGTAGATTAGAATTAGGTATTGGTAGCTGTCAGATGTGAGATCCGGCAGCTACTTTCATTCATCAATTATTCATCAATTTCAATTATATATCCCCCTTGGAAGATCTCTCCCGGTTGCAGCTGTTGCATCCAGTCCTTATCTTTATATTCACCAGTATAATGTGCGCGGTCGCAACGTCCGTACCAAGGTTCGATGCAGACAAAAGGAGCATTTTTTGCAGGTGGAGACCAAAGACCAACTACCGGAGCATTAAAATGTAAACTTAGATAAGCCTGTTTCTCTTTATTATATAAGGTAACTTTACGAACCTGTTCATTTTCCAGTATCAAAGCATCTTTATCAAAAGTATGTATGTCCAGTGGTAACAGTCCATCTGTCAGCTCTAAGGAGTATTCTGTAGAAAGATCAGCACATCCTTTTTCTGAAATGAGAATATATTTCAAACCGTCTTTTGGGTCAAATCCGAAGAATCCTCTTTCCAAACAGTTTGCATCAAACTCCGGCCAGTAGAAAGCGGGATGTGCTCCAATTTGAAAATACATTTCTTTATCACCGGTATTTGTCACTTCCCACATAACCTCAATTTGTTTTCCCTGAATACGATAACCTATTTCCAGACAGAATGGAAACGGATATTTCTGCAAAGTCTCTTCATTACTGACAAGACGGTAGCGCACTTCATCCTCTTTTTCAGCAACAAGCGTAAATTCCATGTCACGGGCAAAACCATGTTGAGTAAGCGTGTAGGGAACCCCTTCATTTCGATACTCATTTTCCCATACGCTCCCGACAATTGGGAATAGGACAGGAGAGTGACGTTTCCAAAAAGCAGGATCGGCTTGCCACAGATATTCTTTTCCATTGGCGACGATACTGCAGAGTTCAGCTCCGTGAGGAGATACTTGAATCGTAAGTTGTTTGTTGGAGATTGTTTTCATATCGTTGATTTATTGGATTATTTTAGAGTCAATCTTTAAGTTCATTTTCCGATCCTTCTTTCGATTTGTCTTCAGATTTACCTTTCAGTAGGATACCACTTTGGGCATTAAGAGGAGAGATTACTCTCTTTCCTGTTTTAGCTTCTAGTTCCAGTCGGGCATTACGGGCTACTTCTCCTCCTTGTTGAGCAATATCTATGTGGTCACTGAATGTTTCCGGATCGCTGGTTTCAGATATTTCTTTAGTTGAAAGTTCGGCAAGCATATTTAATACCAATTCTTTATTGGTCATGTTATCCCGTAAGTTCTCTTTTTTCAATCCTTTAAATTGTTTGTACTCTTTAGATGTCATATCTGACCATGTCTGATAAATAATATCTGTGAGTGTAGCGAATTGAACGCCTTCCTGCAATCCATGTTTCTTCCACTCATCAGTCAAGTCTTTACGGATTTCTATTGATTTCAGACATTGGTTAATCCAGCTATCAGAGTATCCCATACGTTTATAATCCATTAAAGCCTGGTCAATTGATAATTCGGGGTCTTGTATTTGGTTTAGCCGTTCGCTGGCAACTTTAGCCATCCATAGTTTGAAAGGTTCTGCCTTAGGAGAAGGAATAGATTGGATAAGGCGGAGAAGCTGTTCGGTATCGGCAACATCGGTAAGGCGCATTTTACCATCAACTGCCTGCATTTTCAACTGGTGACAATTTGTCACCGTTTCATTTCCCTCTTCTTTAAGTCTCTGTTTTAGTTTATTCCAATATTTACGTCCATCGGTACTTTCGGTTAAGATGCTAACCACATCTACTATTGAAAAATACCACTTCTCTTGTTCATCATCCCATACCGTACGTACTCTTCTTTCTTCAAAGAGTTTTAAAGCTTGTTGCTTAGTCATGAATCTTATTTTTAGAGTTTATTATTTAATGAAGAGTCGTTCTTTCTTTGGGCTTATATCACTATACAAAGGTAGCGTTTTCTGCGATTATAAAAGAATATGAATCCAAGAATTCCCGTAATGAAAGAAAACATGTATAAAACCCTATAAAATAGCGTTCTATGCAACAAATGTTATAGCCTTTGAAACATTTTTTTCAGTCGTTTGATATAAATCAACCGTAATTTGCATTATCGATATAGATAAAATTCGTACTTTTAATTTAATAACATCAAACTAATGCATCGTATTATGAAGAACAAAAAACTTCTTTGCAGCGTTTGTTTCCTGTTTGCTTTCATGTCAGTCCTTTGGGGGCAAAACATTACGGTGAAAGGAAACGTTACTTCTAAAACGGACGGACAGCCGGTCATCGGCGCCTCTGTTGTTGAAGCTACAGCTACTGCTAATGGAACAATTACTGATTTAGATGGTAATTTCACCCTTTCGGTTCCGGCTAACTCTACTCTAAAGATTACGTATATTGGTTATAAACCGGTGACCGTAAAATCGGCTGCTATCGTTAATGTATTATTGGAAGAAGACACTCAAATGGTAGATGAAGTGGTTGTAACAGGTTATACCACTCAACGTAAAGCCGACCTGACCGGTGCTGTTTCCGTAGTGAAAGTAGACGAAATCCAGAAGCAAGGGGAGAACAACCCGGTGAAAGCACTTCAAGGCCGCGTGCCCGGTATGAACATTACAGCGGATGGAAATCCGAGCGGATCAGCTACCGTACGTATTCGCGGTATCGGTACGCTGAACAACAACGATCCTCTTTATATTATCGATGGAGTTCCTACCAAAGCTGGTATGCACGAATTGAACGGAAACGACATTGAATCCATTCAAGTACTGAAAGATGCTGCTTCAGCATCCATCTACGGTTCGCGTGCTGCAAATGGAGTTATCGTCATTACTACCAAACAAGGAAAGAAAGGCCAGATTAAAATCAATTTTGATGCTTCGGTTTCAGCTTCCATGTATCAAAGTAAGATGGGCGTGTTGAATACGGAACAGTACGGACGTGCCATGTGGCAAGCCTATGTAAACGATGGTGAGAACCCGAACGGCAATGCCTTGGGATATAACTACAATTGGGGTTACGATGCCAACGGAAATCCGGTACTATATGGTATGAGTCTTTCCAAATACCTGGATTCGAAGAATACAATGCCTGTGGCAGATACCGACTGGTTTGATGAAATTACCCGTACAGGTGTTATCCAGCAATACAATCTCTCTGTCAGCAACGGTTCGGAGAAAGGTTCTTCCTTCTTTTCTCTGGGATATTACAAAAACCTGGGTGTAATCAAAGATACAGACTTCGACCGTTTCTCCGCCCGTATGAACAGCGATTATAAATTAATTGATGATATATTGACTATCGGCCAGCATTTCACCTTAAACCGTACTTCGGAAGTACAAGCTCCCGGCGGAATTATTGAAACTGCTTTGGACATTCCTTCCGCTATCCCCGTTTATGCTTCGGATGGTTCATGGGGAGGACCGGTAGGCGGATGGCCGGACCGTCGTAATCCTCGCGCCGTACTCGAATACAACAAAGACAACCGATACACTTACTGGCGTATGTTCGGTGATGCTTATGTGAATCTAAGCCTCTTCAAAGGATTCAATGTTCGTTCTACTTTTGGTCTGGACTACGCAAATAAGCAAGCCCGTTACTTCACCTATCCTTATCAGGAAGGAACACAGACCAACAACGGCAAGAGTGCAGTGGAAGCCAAACAGGAACACTGGACCAAATGGATGTGGAATGCCATTGCCACTTACCAGTTGGAAATAGGCAAACATCGTGGAGACGTTATGGCAGGTATGGAGCTGAACCGGGAAGACGACAGTCATTTCTCCGGCTATAAAGAAGATTTCTCTATCCTTACTCCCGACTATATGTGGCCCGATGCAGGTAGCGGCACAGCACAGGCTTACGGTGCCGGTGAGGGTTACTCGCTTGTCTCTTTCTTCGGTAAAATGAACTATTCTTACGCTGACAAATATCTGCTTTCATTGACGCTCCGTCGTGACGGTTCTTCCCGCTTCGGTAAAAACCATCGTTATGCCACTTTCCCTTCCGTTTCTTTGGGATGGCGCATCACACAGGAGAGCTTTATGAAGGAACTGACTTGGTTGGACGATCTGAAACTGCGTGCTTCATGGGGACAGACCGGTAATCAGGAAATCTCCAACCTTGCCCGTTACACTATCTACGCTCCTAATTATGGAACAACAGATTCATTTGGCGGTCAAAGCTACGGTACGGCATACGATATTACAGGTTCTAACGGAGGCGGTACTCTGCCTTCCGGATTCAAACGTAACCAGATCGGTAATGACAATATCAAGTGGGAGACAACCACACAGACGAACGTCGGTATCGACTTCAGCCTGTTCAAGCAATCCTTGTACGGTTCATTGGAATACTATTACAAGAAAACAACCGATATCCTGACTGAAATGGCAGGGGTGGGGGGATTGGGAGAAGGGGGCAACCGTTGGATTAATTCGGGCGCAATGAAAAACCAGGGTTTTGAATTCAATTTGGGCTACCGCAATAAGACTGCCTTCGGACTGACTTACGACCTGAACGGAAACATCTCCACTTACCGGAATGAAATTCTTGAACTGCCGGAGACAGTGGCTGCCAATGGAAAGTTTGGTGGTAATGGAGTAAAAAGTGTAGTCGGTCATACATACAACTCACAAGTGGGCTACATTGCCGATGGTATCTTCAAATCACAAGAAGAAGTGGATAATCACGCTACGCAGGAAGGGGCAGCCGTTGGCCGTATCCGCTACCGCGACATCGACCATAACGGTGTGATTGATGAAAAAGACCAGGAATGGATTTACGATCCGACTCCTGCTTTCAGCTACGGATTGAATATCTACCTGGAATATAAGAACTTCGATCTGACTATGTTCTGGCAAGGCGTTCAGGGAGTAGATATCATCAGTGACGTGAAGAAGAAAAGTGACTTCTGGAGTGCATCCAACGTCGGCTTCCTGAATAAGGGAACCCGCCTGCTCAATGCCTGGTCGCCTACTAATCCGAACTCTACGATTCCGGCATTGACCCGCAGCGATACAAACAATGAACAACGCGTCTCCACTTACTTTGTTGAAAACGGTTCTTTCCTGAAACTGCGTAATATCCAATTAGGCTATACAGTTCCGGCAGTAATCTCCAAGAAGTTGAGAATGGAACGTTTACGTTTCTATTGCAGCGCACAAAATCTGCTGACGATCAAGAGTAAAGACTTTACGGGAGAAGACCCCGAAAACCCGAACTTCTCTTATCCGATCCCTGTGAATATCACCTTCGGACTTAACATCGGATTTTAATTCACTTCATTTATAAAACGAACTATCATGAAAAAGATACTATACATAGCAACCATCGGATTAACCTTGCTGACAAGCAGTTGCAACGATTTTTTGGATCGTCAGGTTCCGCAGGGTATTGTGACCGGCGATCAGATCGCTTCTCCCGAATACGTGGACAACCTCGTAATTTCAGCCTACGCCATTTGGGCAACAGGTGACGACATCAACTCTTCCTTCTCGCTTTGGAATTATGACGTACGTTCCGACGATTGTTATAAGGGCGGTTCCGGTACGGAAGACGGTGGTGTGTTCAACGCACTGGAGATTTCTAAAGGTATCAACACTACCGACTGGAACATCAACGATATATGGAAAAGACTGTATCAATGCATCACCCGTGCCAACACAGCCTTGCAATCACTCGATCTGATGGATGAAAAGACTTATCCGTTGAAGAACCAGCGCATTGCTGAAATGAGGTTCCTGCGCGGACATGCTCACTTCATGTTGAAGCAACTGTTTAAGAAGATCGTTATAGTAGACGATGAAAACATGGAACCGGATGCTTACAACAAGCTTTCGAATACCACCTATACCAATAACGAACAATGGCAAAAGATAGCAGACGACTTTCAGTTTGCCTACGACAACCTGCTGGAAGTGCAAATAGAAAAAGGACGTCCTACACAGGCTGCGGCTGCTGCTTACCTGGCAAAGACTTACCTGTATAAGGCTTACCGTCAGGATGGAGCGAACAACAATCTTACCGGTATCAACGAAGAAGACTTGAAACAGGTAGTGAAATATACCGATCCTCTCATCATGGCTAAAGCTGGTTACGGATTGGAAAATGATTATAGCATGAACTTCCTGCCTCAATACGAAAATGGCGCGGAGTCTGTATGGGCGATTCAATATTCTATCAACGACGGAACATACAACGGTAACCTGAACTGGGGAATGGGACTGACAACTCCGCAGATACTAGGCTGCTGTGATTTCCACAAACCGAGCCAGAATCTGGTAAACGCTTTCAAAACCGACTCGCAGGGAAAACCGTTGTTCAATACCTACGATAACGAAAACTACGAGGTTACAACGGACAATGTAGACCCCCGTTTATTCCACACGGTAGGTATGCCGGGCTTCCCTTATAAATACAACGAAGGCTACCTGATTCAGAAGAATGATGACTGGAGCCGTAGCAAGGGACTTTACGGATATTATGTTTCGCTCAAAGAGAATGTAGACCCGGACTGTGACTGCCTGAAGAAAGGTTCTTATTGGGCAAGTTCCCTGAATCATATCGTCATCCGTTATGCAGATGTATTGCTGATGCGTGCCGAGGCCCTGATACAGTTGAACGACGGACGTATTGCCGACGCCATTTCACTCATCAATGATGTACGCAGCCGTGCAGCCGGAAGTACAATGCTGATCTTCAATTACAAAGAAGAGTACGGAGTAAACTTCAAAGTAACTCCTTATGAACTGAAAGCATATACACAGGACGAAGCCATGAAAATGCTGAAATGGGAACGCCGTATAGAGTTCGGTATGGAAAGCTCACGTTTCTTTGACCTCGTAAGATGGGGAGAAGCCAAAGACGTTATCAATGCTTATTATGTGACCGAAGCAGCCCGTTGTTCTATTTACAAGAATGCAGGTTTTACGGAAAATAAGAACGAATACCTTCCAATTCCATTCGAACAGATCAGTGCCAGTAACGGAAATTATACACAGAATTTCGGTTGGTAATCATCAATCTTAAAACAAAGAATAAAATGAAATCAATCATAAAACAACTCTATACCATCCTGTTGGTGACTGTAGCATGCCTGACAGTTGCGGGATGTAACGATGACTTCAAATCCAATCTTCGTCTGGACGGAGATGTATGGGTAAACTCTATCAAACTGGATGAATACGCAGGAACGATCGATTACCAGAATAAGACAATCGTAGTAGGAGTACCTTACGATTATGACGTTACCCGGATGGCCGTCAGTGAAATCAATCTTTCCGAAGGTACTACGGCGAGCATCGCTATTGGTGAAACAATCGACTTTTCTCTTCCCGTATCTTTGACCGTGAAGAATGGCGACGTACAGATGAGCTATACGATTACCGTGAAGAGAGACGAAGCAAAGATACTGACCTTTAAGTTGAATGATACTTATGTAGGAAAAGTAGACCAGCTATCAAAAACAATCTCTGTAGTTGTTCCACTGACAGTGGATATCACCCAGTTGAAAGGTACATTCACCGGATCAGATGGAGTCACTGTGACTCCGGCATCCGGCAGCATCCAGGACTTTACCAACCCTGTCACTTATACGGCAACTTACCGTTCGGCAGTGACTCCTTATGTAGTAACAGTTACTCAAGGAAATGTAATTCCGACTGCCTTTATCGGCACAGCTTCTTCTGTGAGCCAACTGACAAGTCCTGAAGAAAAAGCCGCTGCCCAGTGGATGATGGATAATATATCCATGTCCGAATACATCTCATTCAAAGATGTAGTAGACGGAAAAGTAGATTTAGGTAAATATACTGCAATCTGGTGGCATTTCCATGCAGACAATGGCGATAATCCTCCTTTGCCGGATGATGCGAAAGCTGCCGTAGAGAAATTTAAAGTCTACTATCAAAACGGTGGTAACCTGTTGCTGACCCGCTATGCAACTTTCTATATTAAGGACCTTAGCATTGCAAAAGACGAGCGTGTACCCAACAACAGTTGGGGAAGAAGTGAAGACTCACCCGAAGTCGTTGATGGGGCATGGAGCTTTCCAATTGTCGGCAACGAGTCGCATCCGTTATTTCAGGATTTAAGATGGAAAGATGGTGACAAAACAAGAGTCTATACCTTTGATGCTGGTTACGCGACTACCAATAGTACGGCACAATGGCATATCGGAACAGACTGGGGAGGTTATGAGGATCTAAACGCATGGCGTAGCTTGACAGGAGGAATCGATGTGGCATGCGGAGACGACGGTGCAGTAATCATAGCCGAATTCGAGCCGCGCGCCAATAGCGGACGCACGATCTGTATCGGCTCCGGTTGTTACGACTGGTACGGTAAAGGCGTAGACGCTTCTGCCGACTACTACCACTACAACGTAGAGCAAATGACTCTGAATGCAATCAACTACTTATGTAAATAAAAGAATAAGCAATAATTATGAAAAATATGATCTTACATATAGCAATCACCACGCTGTTGGCCTCAATGAGCGCTTGCAGTGATGAGATGGATCCCGTATTGACTCAAAGAGACTGGGACGGTACAGCCACTTACTTCCAATCGACCGACGAGCATGGCTTCTCGATGTACTATAAACCGCAGGTAGGCTTTGTTGGTGACCCGATGCCATTCTATGATCCGGTTGCCAAAGACTTTAAAGTGATGTACCTGCAAGACTACCGTCCGAACCCCGAAGCTACTTACCACCCCATTTTCGGGGTGGCCACCAAAGATGGTGCTACTTATGAATCTCTCGGCGAACTGATTCCGTGTGGAGGTCGTGACGAACAGGATGCTGCCATCGGTACAGGAGGTACCATCTATAATCCGGTTGATAAACTCTACTACACCTTCTACACCGGCAATAAATTCAAACCTTCTTCCGACCAGAATGCCCAGGTAGTTATGGTAGCTACCTCTCCCGACTTTAAAACATGGACCAAGAACCGCACTTTCTATCTGAAAGGAGATACGTACGGCTATGACAAGAATGACTTCCGCGATCCGTTCCTGTTCCAGACTGAAGACGGCGTTTATCACATGCTGATTGCCACCCGTAAAAACGGAAAAGGACACATTGCCGAATTCACCTCTACTAACCTGAAAGAGTGGGCGTCTGCCGGCACATTTATGACCATGATGTGGGACCGTTTCTATGAATGTCCGGACGTATTCAAGATGGGAGACTGGTGGTATCTGGTCTATTCGGAACAAGCTTCCTTCATGCGCAAGGTACAATACTTCAAAGGCAGAACACTTGAAGAACTGAAAGCAACCACCGCCAATGATGACGGAATATGGCCGGACAATCGGGAAGGTATGTTGGACAGCCGTGCATTCTATGCAGGCAAGACTGCTTCTGATGGAACCAACCGTTACATCTGGGGCTGGTGTCCTACCCGTGCCGGTAATGATAATGGAAACGTAGGGGATGTAGAACCCGAATGGGCTGGCAACTTGGTGGCACAACGCCTCATTCAGCACGAAGACGGTACGTTAACCCTTGGAGTTCCCGATGCAATCGACCGTAAATACACTTCCGCACAAGAGGTAAAAGTGATGGCTAAAGACGGAAACGTAACAGAAAGCGGTAAAACCTATACGTTGGCCGAAGGAGCTTCCGTCATCTTCAACCGGTTGAAAGTGCACAACAAGATTTCCTTTACCGTAAAAGCATCCTCGAATACAGATCGTTTTGGAATCTCTTTCGTCCGTGGAACGGACTCCAAATCATGGTATAGCATCCACGTCAACGCTGACGAGGGTAAAGCCAACTTCGAGAAAGACGGTGACAATGCCAAATACTTGTTTGATAACAAATTCAATATCCCGGCGGATAATGAATACCGTGTGACGATTTACAGTGATCAGTCGGTTTGTGTGACTTACATCAACGACCAGTTATCTTTCACGAACCGCATCTATCAAATGCAGAAGAATCCGTGGTCACTCTGTTGTTATAAAGGCGAAATCACTGTATCAGATATTCAAGTGAGCACCTATTAATAGAAAAGTAACATCTTTTACAGTGTTTGAAACAAAAGTGATAGGCGTTTCATCCCGGAGCGCCTATCTTTGCACTGTAACAACCTTAATACCATAAAGCATGAATTTAAGACTCTCTTCCAAACAAATTCAAACCTTCGCGGTTTTATTTTGTATGATTGTGATGAATATCTCTCTATCCGCCCGTGCGGACAACTCTCCTCTATTAATTAAAGATTTAGGAGAAGGACATTGCCTCGTACGTGTCAACACTAACCAGAAGTATCTGTTGTTGCCCGTAGAAGATGCATCGCCCGATGTGCGTATCAGCATGATTGTTAATAATAAAGAGGTAAAGAACTTCGATGTCCGTCTGGCCATCCATAAAGTCGATTACTTTGTTCCGGTAGACCTTTCCGACTATTCCGGCAAACTAATCTCTTTCAAATTTAAAATGAACTCCAACGACCCGGTGCGTGTCAACCTTTCACCGGACAACACTGCTTGCTGCAAGGAAATGAAATTGTCCGATACGTTCGATACAAGCAACCGTGAAAAGTTCCGTCCCACCTATCACTTTTCTCCCCTCTACGGATGGATGAACGACCCGAACGGAATGGTATACAAAGACGGCGAATACCACCTTTTCTACCAATATAACCCTTACGGCTCCAAATGGGGAAATATGAACTGGGGACATGCCATCAGCAAAGACCTTGTAAACTGGGAACATCGCCCCGTAGCAATCGCCCCGGATGCATTCGGCACTATCTTCAGTGGATCCGCCGTGATAGATCATCATAATACCGCCGGCTTCGGTGCAGGCGCCATCGTCGCCATCTATACACAAAACGGCGACCGTCAGGTGCAAAGCATTGCTTACAGCACCGACAACGGACGTACCTTTACCAAATACGAAAACAATCCCGTATTAGTATCTGAAGCACGTGACTTCCGCGACCCGAAAGTATTCTGGTACGAAGGTACCAAACGCTGGATCATGGTATTAGCAGTAGGGCAGGAAATGCAATTCTTCTCTTCCCCCAACTTGAAAGACTGGACATTTGAAAGCAGCTTTGGCAAAGGACACGGCGCACACGGAAACGTTTGGGAATGTCCCGATTTATTCGAACTCCCGGTAGAAGGAACGAATGAAAAGAAATGGGTACTGCTTTGCAGCCTCGGCGACGGTCCTTTCGGTGACTCGGCTACTCAATATTTTGTAGGCTCCTTCAACGGAAAAGAATTTGTAAATGAATCACCCTCCAAAACCAAATGGATGGACTGGGGAAAAGACCATTACGCCACTGTAACTTGGAGTGATGCTCCCGACAACCGTCGCATCGCTATCGCATGGATGAGCAACTGGCAATATGCAAACGATGTTCCTACCTCTCAATACCGTAGTCCGAACTCTGTTCCTCGCGATTTGAGCCTATTCACCGTAGATGGCGAAACTTATCTTCAGTCGGCTCCCTCTCCCGAACTGCTGAAACTGCGTGACATCTCCAAGAAACGCTCGTTCAAAGTGAACGGAACACGTACCATCAAAGACATGATTGCCGGCAATGAGGGTGCATACGAAATAGAACTGACTATCGAAAATCAACATGCGGATGTAATCGGCTTCCGTCTCTACAATGACAAAGGCGAAGAAGTGGATATGCAATATGACATGAAAGAAAAGAAATTCTCGATGGACCGCCGCAAGAGCGGGGAGGTTGGTTTCAATGAGAACTTCCCAATGTTGACCTGGACGACCATTGAAAGTGGAAAAGACGAATTGAAACTCCGTCTCTTTGTCGATAAATCCAGTGTGGAAGCCTTTGGTGATGGCGGACGTTTTGTGATGACTAATCAGGTATTCCCGTCGGAACCTTACACTCATATCGACTTTTACAGTAAAGGAGGAGCGTATAAAGTAGATTCGTTTGTGATCTACAAGTTGAAGAAATAAGCTCATTCTTCTTACTCTATGCGCTCTTTTCTCGTTTCTTTAGAGTAGAATACTTCTTTCCCTATAGACTAATACGTCTTTCCTTATGGAAGAGTACGTCTGTCCTAGTGGAAGAGTTCTACTAAAGTGCGGAGACACTTTCTTCAAAGCCACAGTTCTGTTAGTTCGTCACGGCCGTGACGAGATCCTCCCACGGCCGTGGTGAGAACTCTTCACAGCCGTGGGAAGAAGCTACCACGGCCGTGGTAACCCAACAAGACCGTAGCTTTAAAGTAACAAGGAACGGGAGATACATCAACTATATAAAGGACTGATGCATACATTGCCATAGGGTTATGTGCTCCGCCCTATGGAAACAGAATTCATCATATAAAAGATAAAATAATGGAAAACAGTAAAAACTCTTCCCTCTCCAAACTAATCCCGGTGATGCTTTGCTTCTTCGCCATGGGATTCGTTGACCTGGTAGGCATTGCCTCCAATTACGTAAAGGCAGACCTTGGTCTGTCAGACTCACAGGCGAATATCTTTCCGTCACTGGTATTCTTCTGGTTCCTGATTTTCTCCGTACCCACCGGCATGCTGATGAGCCGCATTGGTCAGAAGAAAACCGTATTGCTTAGTTTGATTGTGACTTTCGCTTCTTTGTTACTACCCGTTTTTGGCGACAGCTATATGCTGATGTTGATTTCCTTCTCCCTCCTGGGCATCGGAAATGCGTTGATGCAGACTTCTCTGAATCCGTTACTTTCCAATATCGTGCGTGGCGACCGCTTGGCGAGTAGCCTGACTTTCGGCCAGTTTGTGAAAGCCATTGCTTCTTTCCTGGCACCTTATATCGCCATGTGGGGAGCGACACAGGCCATTCCGACTTTCGATTTAGGCTGGCGCATCCTGTTCCCTATTTATATGATTGTGGCCGTCATCGCTATTCTTCTGCTCAATGTCACACAGATTGAAGAGGAGAAAGAAGATGGCAAACCGTCTACTTTCGGACAATGTATCGCCCTGCTTGGCAAACCGTTTATTCTGCTTTGTTTCATTGGCATCATGTGTCATGTCGGCATTGACGTAGGTACGAATACTACCGCCCCGAAGATTTTGATGGAGCGCATCGGCATGGGATTGGATGATGCTGCTTTTGCAACCAGTCTTTATTTTATTTTCCGTACGGCAGGTTGCTTTCTGGGTTCTTTCATCTTGCGTAAGATGTCTCCGAAATCTTTCTTCGGCATTAGTGTGGTGATGATGTTGATTGCCATGATCGGTTTGTTTATCTTCCATGAAAAGGCAATTATCTATGCTTGCATCGCTTTGATTGGTTTCGGCAACTCCAATGTATTTTCCGTCATCTTCTCGCAGGCATTGCTTTATCTGCCGGGTAAGAAAAACGAAGTTTCCGGCTTGATGATTATGGGACTTTTCGGCGGGACGGTGTTTCCGTTGGCAATGGGAGTGGCTTCGGATACTTCCATGGGACAGAATGGTGCTATCGCCGTAATGACGGTGGGCGTGCTTTATCTTTTGTATTATACGTTCCGTATCAGAAAATAATTTTATAACTTTGGAAACAATAAAACCTGTATATCATGAATAATATAATTGTAGGAATGGGCGAAGCACTTTGGGATGTGTTGCCCGAAGGAAAGAAAATCGGTGGTGCTCCGGCAAACTTTGCCTATCATGTATCACAGTTTGGTTTTGACAGTCGTGTAGTGAGTGCCGTAGGCAGGGATGAACTGGGAGAAGAAATTCTGAAAGTATTCAACGAGAAGAAGTTGAAGATGCAGATTGAACAGGTAGACTATCCTACCGGTACGGTGCAGGTGACGCTCGATGACGAGGGCGTGCCTTGTTACGAAATCAAAGAGGGCGTGGCGTGGGATAACATTCCCTTTACGGATGAACTGAAACGTTTGGCCTTGAGCACACGTGCTGTTTGCTTCGGTTCGCTGGCTCAACGTAATGACGTGAGCCGTGCCACTATCAATCGCTTTCTGGATACGATGCCTGATATAGACGGACAGCTCAAGATATTTGATATCAATCTCCGCCAGGATTTCTACTCAAAAGAGGTATTGCGTGAATCGTTCCGCCGCTGCAACGTCCTGAAGATAAACGACGAAGAACTGGTGACTATCAGCCGTATGTTTGGTTATCCCGGTATCGATTTGCAGGATAAATGCTGGATTCTGTTGGCAAAATACAACCTGAAGATGCTGATTCTCACTTGTGGAATCAATGGCAGCTATGTGTTCACTCCGGGCGTTGTCTCTTTCCAGGAGACGCCCAAAGTACCGGTTGCCGACACAGTGGGTGCAGGCGATTCTTTTACGGCTGCTTTCTGTGCTTCCATTCTCAATGGAAAACCGGTGCCCGAAGCGCATAAACTGGCTGTCGAGGTTTCTGCTTATGTCTGCACACAGAGCGGTGCGATGCCCGAACTTCCGCAGGTTTTGAAAGATAGACTGATGTAATTCTTTTATTGATAGTAAGCATAGAGGTATATTTCATTTCGTGGGGGTGTACCTCTTGTTTTTTGTACGTACGAAAGATACAGGCATAAAAAAAGGAGCAACGCCTTGCTCCAACCTTTGTTAACCTTAAATCTAATACTATGAAAAACACATTGCAAAGATACGGACTTCTGTCAACTTTGCAAATAATCCAAATAAAAAGAGATGTTTTATAACATCAATTAAGTGTTTGTATTACGCTTTATACGTTTGTTAATGGTTTCCTGGGTAAGTATGGGGACTATTTTTACTTTTTTTCAGAGGATAAGATTGCGAATAATCGGGTGATTTATAGCATACTCACAGTTTTATTTTCTATTTTTGTTCTCAATCTATCTATTTATCGAATACCATGAACACAATGCTATGCCAGCTAAAGAGCCTGTTGTTATTGGGAGTCCTGCTTTTTGCCAATGGAGCATTCGGACAACCGATGCTCTGGGACGATGCCTCTTCCGAAACGATCGTTTTCGAACTGACCAACAAAGAGGCCTTGAAACTTCTCAAAGGCAAACTCCGACAGAAACAGTGGAAAAAAATACAGCAGACTCCTTTTGCCCGTTTCACGGAAACTTGGAACAACCCTCCGGTCAAAGGGCATTTTCTGCTGGCTGATGTAGAGCGGAACGAAGTTCATTACCGTTATGCTCCGGTGATTCCTTTTCATGTTTTCCTTTTCAAGGAGTATGGTGTACTTACCTTGCAGGTGGTTGATGCCGGGGGAACAATCAGGAAAGATGCCAAAGTGCGGGTAGGCAGCAAGGTTGTTTATTACGATGAAGACAGTCAGACATATACTGACGATAACTGGTCCCAGAAAGAACAGCACATTTTGACGGTTGAAGTGGATAAGTTTCGTGCGGTATTCGATTTGAGGAAACACCTTGTACCACCCTGGTATAAAAATGATTATGACCGGCAAGATGCACCGGAGTTTTATAGTTACCTGATTACTGACAAGAATAAATACAGACCGGGCGAAACTGTCCGTTTCAAGTCTTATGCTCTCTCCGAACATAAACGTCCTCTGAAACAGGAACTTTCATTGTGGATGCGTGTCGGTTCTTCCTGGCGTGACTATAAGAAGATAATGTCCGTCGTCCCTTACCATCCGGGAGGCTTCGCCGGAGAATTCCTGTTGGCGGATTCATTGAACCTGAAGCTCGATCAGAGATATACCGTACAGCTTCGTGATAAGCGGGGACGCATCGTAGCCTCCACCAATTTCAAATATGAAGACTACGAACTGAACGGAAACAAGTTGTTGGTGAAGCTGGCTTCGAATGTGCAATATGCATCGCAGAGTAACCGCATGGATATCAGTGCAACGGATGCCAACGGACTTCCTTTGCGGGAGGTGAATGTAGAAGTGACTGTCGGCAGACAGCAGGTACTGAAGTCGTATGCGCAGATACTTTCTTTGCCCGATACACTGATGTCCGTGCAGGCGGAACTGGATGCTTCCGGGAAAGCTTCGGTAGATATTCCTGCTCGGATATTCGGAGCTTCCGATTGCTTCTATACGGTGAATGTAGTTTTGCTTACGGCAGACAATAACCGTTTGGAGCAGCAGAGCAAAGCGACTTTCTACTATTCGTGCTATGATATGCAGTGCACTACGCAGGCGGATACTATTTGCTTTTCATTCTTCGACCTGGGAGTGGAGCGTCCTGTGGCGG
>ULWQ01023538.1_pt1 | contig 17246 bp, 13 predicted proteins | sample 1960491 | NCBI WGS metagenome assembly ULWQ01 (sample SAMEA4835816, study PRJEB28245) | human gut metagenome | biome: gut microbiome; material: fecal sample | place: Denmark | collected 2008
TACCAGATTCTCCGTCTCAGACAGATTGATGATGTTGTGAGTCCAGCCGGGAATCATGTGGACAGCCTCAATCTTATTCCCGGAAACCTCAAACTCCACCGTTTCTCCGGTGTTGATGTTCCGCTCCTGAATCAAGCCATGACCTGCCACCACAATGAACAGCTCCCACTTGGAGTTGTGCCAGTGCTGCCCCTTCGTGATGCCCGGGCGGCTGATGTTGATGCTCACCTGTCCGCAGTCGGCGGTGTGTACCAGTTCGGTGAAAGAGCCACGGCTGTCCACATTCATCTTCAGAGCGTACTTGAATTTGTCGGTGGGCAGATAGGTCAGGTACAGGGAGTACAGCTTCTTTGCAAAGGAGCCATCCGGCATTTTCGGCATCATAAGCGTATTCGGCTGTGCCTTGAACTCCTGCAGCAGATCCACGATTTCGCCCAGTGTCACCGTGTGTGTCACGGGGACGCAGCAGTAACGGCCATCGGTCTTCAGAACGGTTTCCACGCCGTCAAACTCACAGTGCTGCTCCTTGCCTTCCAGCAGGTCAAACATTCCCTCCACCAAGTCGTCGATGTACAGCAGCTCCAGCTCGGTAGTGCGGTCGTTGACGGTGAACGGCTCATCGTTGGCAACCGCCCAGCAGAAGGTACTGACGGCACTATTGTACTTGGGGCGGCTATGTCCCATCAGGTTCACAAAGCGGTAGACGGCCACCTTTGCTCCGGTCTCCTGAGCATACTGGAAGAATAGTTCCTCGCCAGCCTTCTTGCTGCGTCCGTACTCGCTGTTGCCGAAACGACCAGCCAGCGTAGCCTGAATGGATGAGGACAGCATGATGGTTGCCTTGTTATTGTGCTTTTTCAGGCAGTTCAGCAGGTCGGATGCAAAACCGAAGTTGCCCTTCATAAAATCGTCCGGGTTTTCCGGACGATTCACGCCGGCCAGATTGAACACGAAGTCCGCTTTCTGGCAGTACACGTCCAGCTCTGCCGGGGTGGAATCCAGATCATACTCGTAGATTTCTTCAATATTCAGCGCCGGGCGAGTCTTGTTCTTCCCATCCCGGATGTTTTTCAGGTTGTTGCACAGGGCAGTTCCCACCATGCCCTTGGCACCTGTGACTAGAATGTTCATCTCTCACCTCTCAGTGAACTGCGGTGCAGTCCGGGATATCCGCGTCATCCGGTACACACGCGCTGTTGCTGACCGTCACATTGCTGCCGACCCGCGCACGCTTTCCGACTTTTGCGTATGTGCGCACGACGGAATTGGTATAGATCAGTGCGAAATCGTCCACGAAGCTGTCGTGGTGAATCTCCACACCCGGATTCAACAGTACGCCGCTGCCCACAGAAGCGCCGTTCTGGACGGTGGTGTGCTGCAGGAGGACACAGCCCTCTCCGAGCCTTGCATAGGGGCTGACATAGGCACTGGGGTGGCGCAGGGGCGGAAAGGCGTATCCGATCTCCGCCGCCGCCCGGTACAGACGTTCCCGTATCGCATTACAGCCGATCGTGACCACCAGCTGCCGGTATGTGGGAAAGAGGCGGGGTAGGTCTGCGGTGCCTCCCAGTACGGGCAGGCCACATATCTCCGTGCCCGACGCGATTCCGTCGTCCACGAAGGCGCAGTCGTACTGCATCGCGGCCAGTTCGGATACGACGCGGCCGAATCCGCCCGCGCCGATCAACAGCAGCTTTTCCTTAGACATTGGGGATGCCCTTCAGCGCGTTCTGCACATACTCGGTGGTCAGGATCTTCTTGACAGTGCCTTCCACATCCAAACGATTGGTGTTGTGGCTGGTGTAGGGCTCGTCCGCCATAGTATGTACCTCGCCGTTGACCACAAACTTGTCGTAGTTCAGGTCGCGGTTATCCGCGGCAACACGGAAGTAGTGACCCATATCCTCGCTGCGCAGACGCTCCTCACAGGTCATAAGGGTCTCAAATAGTTTCTCACCGTGACGGGTACCGATGATGTTCGTGCCGGTATCGCCGAACAGCTGCTGGACGGCCTTGGCCAGATCGCCGATGGTAGAGGCATCAGCCTTCTGGATGAACAGATCGCCGGGGTTTGCGTGCTGGAAGGCGAACATAACCAGATCCACCGCCTCGTCCAGATTCATCAGGAAGCGGGTCATGTTGGGGTTGGTGATGGTGATGGGGTTGCCAGCCTTGATCTGGTCAATGAACAGCGGAATGACAGAGCCACGGCTGCACATAACATTGCCGTAACGGGTGCAGCAGATGGTGGTACCACCACGTTCCGCAGCCACACGGGCATTGGCGTAAATGACGTGCTCCATCATGGCCTTGGAGATGCCCATGGCATTGATGGGATAGGCCGCCTTGTCAGTGGACAGGCAGACAACACGCTTGACCCCGGCATCAATAGCAGCGTGCAGGACGTTGTCAGTACCGATGATGTTGGTCTGGACAGCCTGCATGGGGAAGAACTCGCAGGAGGGAACCTGCTTCAGAGCAGCAGCGTGGAAGATGTAGTCAACACCGGGCATAGCATCCTTGATGGACTGCGGGTTGCGGACATCACCGATGTAGAACTTCACCTTCTTGGCGGTGTCGGGATGCTTGGCCTGAAGCTCATGGCGCATATCATCCTGCTTCTTTTCGTCACGGGAGAAGATACGAATCTCCTTCAAGTCAGAGTCCAAGAAGTGCTTCAGAACGGTAGAGCCAAAAGAACCAGTACCACCAGTGATCATAAGGATTGCGTTATCAAATGCAGACATTTTTATTTCTCCTATATAGATATATATATGCAACACAACACATTCAAACAATGAATTGCATTGTGCTCAAGCCTTTAGAAAACGTCTATCTTTCGCTAGTAGCATTTCATGCTGTTCGATTTCATTTTCTGAAAATCTGTACTTTATAAGTTTAGCCGGTACCCCTCCCCAGATGGCATAATCAGGAACATCCGATGTTACAACCGCTCCAGCAGCAACCACTGCTCCTTTTCCGATAGTAACACCCTTTAGAATCGTTGCATTTGCGCCGATCCAGTTATCACCTTTCATTATTACCGGCAAATCATCTGACATTTCTTTATCAGCATCTGTCAGCTGTGTCATATACTTTCCAATAACATTTATTCGATGATTACCAGTAATGACTGTTACGCCGGGTCCAAACATCACATGTTCGCCAATTCTAATCTCTGCTCGAGTACACATAAATACATTGTTAATACCAATGCTGATGTCATCCTCAAGATAAAGATTGTTCTTTCCAAAAACCTTAAATCCATCTGGTATAACAACATTGCTACCACAAGAGCCAAATCCTCTATATTTAACAAAATCTTCAAACAAGAAATCAAACAAACGTCTTTTCACACCCAAAATATATCCCTCTCATTCAAAAATGTTAGCTCTCATGACTTTCTATGCAGAAACAATAATATTCTACGTTTAACTTCTATATATTCATCCAACTTTCGATAAAACAGAAAATTAATAGCAACAACCGCCACACCACAAATAATGAACTTGAGCATAAGGAGCAACAGCGAGTGTGTATTGCAGTGCATTAAGCTCCATCCAATGACCAAAGGGAAAGCCATCGGCACAAGTATTCTGATTATATATCTCCAATACTCACTCACATTTTCATTAAAATACTCCTCAACAAATCGATTTGGCTCATACCAATATACCGTAGAGAGATAAGAAATAGCTGTCGCCGCGATGATTCCTGTTATTCCTCCAAGCCTTCCCAATACAACTGATAAGAGCAGATTAATTGCCGCAGAAAAAAAAGTAACATACTTTGTTCTAACAAACATACCGGATGATTCTCTAGTTATCCAAATAGGGTGAATCAAACAAAAAACAAAACGATTTGCTGCTAGGGCTACCAGAAAACTATTACCAATTACATATTCTTGGCCAATCCATATGGAGATAAAATCATTTATTCCCGATAGATAACACGCTACACAAAAAGTCGCTATATTATAAAAAACATAGATTAACATTTTGAAAAGCGCATACTGATTCTTTTTAGTCTCCGTTACAAAATAATTTCCGATGCTAGCGAGCGCACCATCAATTGCAAGCATAATAAACGTATTAACCATCGTGAAGATAGTAACATAGTTGCTATAGTACCCTACCATTGCAGTCCCAACAATAACAGATATCAGGATATTATCTGTTGAATTCATAACGCTTGCGCCAATTTTATATAAAAAAGTCGCTTTAAGATTTTCAACAATTTTCCCCTTCAAATCAGTGTTTAATGAATCTGCACTTTTTTCCCTTAGAAAGGGATACACTCTTAATGAAAAAAATGAAACCGCAATATTAGAAATTAAGGTGAAAAAAACCTGACAAATTAAATAAAGTGTGTAATTATTGAAAACAACAAGCAAGGCTATCTGCACTACATACATTAATGCAGTTGATAATGTCGAAATAACCTTAACAATATACACTCTTTGATCTGCCCGTAACAATGTTGATCTGCCAATAACGAGATACGACGCAGCAGAATTCAAAAGAAGTATCACATAGTATTTTACCAACTCTGAATTAGAAAGTACACTTCCGTTAACAAGAATCGGCAAAAAAGGAATTAGGGCGAGTCCAATAACTAGAACTGCGAGTGCAACCACATTGTAAATGCGTTGAAAGTATCGAACATAAGCATTTATTTGCCGAGTATCGTTTTTTGCAATGGGATCATATAGCGAGTAAACCATTACCGTATACACTCCCAAATCCGAAAGTGCTAACATTGCAAGGATATTAGAAAAGAGTCCACTGATTCCTAGATATTCCACGCCAAGGATCTTGATAAAAGCTGTTCTATTTGCAAAGGAAAGAATCACTATTATAAATTGAGAAATAATACCAATTAGCGAGTTTCGTATTGTATTTTTCGTTCTAGACTTATTCACATTTTCCTCCGGTTATATTCTCTAACATATAACAAGCTACTTTTTCAGGAGTGTACATGCTAGCATAACTGTTAATTTGCTCTAACGAAAGTCTAGACCCCATATAATTCAGGATATGTTCTTCTATCTTCCTAATATTTTCCCTCACATCATCAAATTCATCTATAATTAATGCATTTGGAATCATTTGCAGATATCTTCTCGCAGGGCACTCTCTCGACTTACAAGTCGCAATAATAGGGATTCCGTATGACATATACGAAAACACTTTACTTGGTATCTGGTTCGAGACATTGTTTCCAATTATAAGAAGAAAGTCTGCACTTGAAATCCAATGCTCACACTCCCTTTCCGGCACTCTGCCTAGAATATGCAAGCGGTCTTTCAATAAGCCGTTACAATAGCTTTGCAACAAGCTTGCTTGTCCTTCTCCGATAAAATAGAAAGAAATATTGGGAATATTAACACTCGAAAGTATTTCCAACACCTTCGTTGCATCTCTGATTTGATCATTTAATTGCCCAGCGTATACACAACGGATTTCTTTATCTTTCTTTACTTTCGATCCTTTGAAGTTTGACATTCGCAAATTAACACAGGGATAATCTACTGCAACAACATTGTCCATCATCCATTTTTTATTTTCTTTTAGCTGGAATATTTCCCTAGTTGTAAAAACCAAATCATACTGAGAATAAAGCGACTTTTCATACCCTTCCATCCAGTTAGGATTAACAGCTTTAAACGCTAAATTTTCTTGGAGCGGATCTAACTGATAGAAAACATATTTTGCTATTCCTTTTACCGATTTTTTATAGCGAATTACTGCTTCGACCGAATCATAAAATGCTGCAGCGGCAATTATACAGTCGTAATTTGTATCTGCGTTCATTCTGGTTAATGTCTCAACTAATGCATCAACAGCCAATTCTTTATACGGATACTTGTCGCCTAAACGAAGTACATCAACAGCCTTTCTTTTAATCTTGAAAATAAAGTCTTCTACAGATTGCCATTTATACCCATATTCTCTAACGTAATCAGCATGAAAGATTGTAATCTCGTTCCATTTCGATGAGTTCAAATCATTCATACTATTCTTGAAGGTCAATCCGTCAACATATACGCCCATTTTCTTCATTTCGAGCATAAGATTTCCAATGATTCCAGCCGTTGCCATTCCCTCCGGCGGTAGAGTCGCAGACACAAATAAAACTTTCATTCTCTCTATTGCCTCCAAGCGAATTTATTCAAATGAAATAGGCAAACATATACCTAAAATCAAGAAAAACCGTCAAGGTTGCCACATAATACAGCCATGCCAAGTTCATCATTGTTCCACAAAGGACCGCACAATCATTCTGTTTTCTAAATGTGATTACCTTCCGAATTGCGCTTATGATTACTGAACCGTACATTATGACCCACCCAATTATTCCGACATTTAATAACATATCTATGTACTCGCTATGCGCAGAAAAATCCGCACCTTGACCAACATCAATAAAATATGAATTGACCGCACGTCCTCCAAATAACTGACTTACAATGTTGGAGTTATTAAAGATATTCAAATGAACTTCCGACAGAGAGGTTCTTCCCGTGGAAAAAGAGTCGAAATCTTTAAGAAAAAGTGAATTCATTTTATCTTGTATTCGTAGGCTCATATCCCCAATTAGCTTTACATTAGGGTGTTCTAATCCATAATTATACAAGCTCATGGCTGCGAGTAAGGACAAAATTACTATCAAAACCGTTCTCGGACGAATATTACCACGAATCAAAAGGAATAAAGTCCATAGCAGTATATTGCCGATAATGGCTGTCATACTCATTGAAGTAAGAATCATTCCATACAATGCAACAACAATTACTACTCTAGTTATTGGACGGTACATTTTCAGTGCGACAATTGAAAAAACAGCCACTGTATAAAAGAAGCCCATATAGTTGGGATCTTCAAAGGTTGCAGTAAATCTCGAAATCGTCAACAATTTTCCACCGTAGTTTTCCATCACCGACATTTCATTCCTCGAAATCATGCCCGTCAAAAAAGCAAGAAAACAGACTACAACATAGCTTTTGAAGAACCGCTTCATTTCATCTCGACTATTGAGATAATCATAAACCAAAAAAATGGCGCAAATAATATCCACAAAGGAAAAAAACATGGTTTTAATGCTATGACTAAAGACAACCACAATTAAATAATAAATGTACACTAAGAGTGGTGGGAGTACACGAAAGCTAATTGTTGGTCGTTGTGTCTTATAGCAATGAACTACTAGGAAGAGAATCGTAAAAATCCGATATACAGAAATTCCAAATATAGTGCCAAAAATCGAGTAGTAGAATATCATTATCGGCCACACCGAAATTGAATCTCCGCGGCAACATATTACGATCACACAAGCAACGATAATCAGTGATAGCATCATCTGAGGAACAATTCCAGACAGCGCACAGCAAACATAACAAGCCCATAAACAAATAGTCTGCAACTCTAGACCTTTGTTTTTTTTATAATTAATTCTGAGTGTGCTGATATTATCGCTCATCTTTAGTCTCTCTTTCGAATAGTATGTTTTCTATTTGATGGAAAGTTCTGTCGTTTCCGTAGTTTTTCGATAATAAGTATTCACGCATCCTATTCAACTCACTCTCGTTATCCAAGCACCATCTCAACCCATCCTCAATAGAATCATCATTATTATCTACAATGATGCCCTCAATATTTTGTTCGATCTGTTCACGTGCAGATAAATACTCCGTGACAACTGATGGCACTCCTAATATCTTTGCCTCTGTGACTGTACTCGGCATTCCCTCCCACCTAGATGCCATGCACATTATATTAGCTGCTTTCAGAAAGGGATATGGATTTGTTCTAACTCCTGCTAAAATGAAATATTCCTGCAAATTTCGTTGTATTATCATTTTCTCTATCGCGGCCCGATCAAGTCCTTCCCCTACAACATACCATACAAAGCTATACCCATCTTGCATTAACTTCTCCGCTGCAACGATCATCCTGTCTAATCCCTTTGTCTCTATAGACAGTCTGCACACAGAAATGATCTTGAATTTTTTACTTGCTGCAAAGTGCTTGTACTCCATATCCTCGGCATCTATTTCAAGCGCTAGAGTCCTTATGTAATTTGCGTCTATTATATTTGGAATATAAAACGTCTTATCCCTATATTGCGGCAATGTTTTCACAAAATCCTCTGCACAACTTTGCGCTACAACCGCTATCTTATCAACCTTGTCCATCCAAGTGATTTCCAGTTTCGGTATAGTTCCGATTTTGGAAAACGTAGAGTGTAGCCAGCCAACTTTAACATCTGCATCCACTGTTGACGCAATATATCGGTCAGCCCACCCTTCTAAAAATCCTATTGCAATATCGTAATGACCATCAATTTTTCGAGATAGCTGATTCGCCTGAAAATCATAGAGAATCTGCTGAGACATTCCTCTTTTTTTGATCCTAAAATTTTCTATTCTTGCCTTCAAGAGATAGCCTGAGAGAATGCCCTGTACTCGTTTTCTAAGTCCTCCCAATTTTCCATTGCAAGTAAATGCCTCAGGAAGAATATGTATGTTAGAAGGAATAAAATCAAACAGTCTTCCCTCATTCTTATATAAAATCAAATCCACATCATAGCTCGTTGTGTCAAACGCATTTAACAATCCTATTAGTGCGGTTGTACTACCACCAACTATCATATTATATGAGGCGATAAGAACACGTTTTTTCATCATTTCACATTGCTTTCTTTACTTAACATTTCTAGAACTTTTTTCATTTGAGACTTACAATTCTTTTTGTCAAGAACAAATTCTCTAGCCACTTTTCCAAACGTTTCACAAAAATCTTCACCTTTGTGTACAACATATTCAAGTGCAGAGCGAATACCATCTGGTTTCTCTTCGATGCATACTATATATTTACTGTACTCTTTCGGCATTCCATCCAAAAGATAGGCAATTGTTGGTCTTCCAGAAGACATATACTCCATTATTTTTGATGGAAAACTGTATTTTGTATATTCTCCCTCGTTACATCTTGGGTTAACTAGCGCAAACGCCCCTTTTTGTAACTCCGTAGACTCTTCATGCGAACAACAGCCGAGAAAGTGAATTCTATCATTATTTTTTTCTCGTTTCCTAATTTCCTCGGACGCTTCACCTTCTCCACAAATAACCAAATGTACATCCCCAGTTTCTGCGGATTCATATGAATCGAGCAAATTCATAATTCCATATTGATAATTTAGAGTTCCCGTATATAGAAAATATTTAAAAGGCAGCTTATCAGAACAGCCATGATTTGCCCTTTCATCCCGACCCACTGATGACATTCCCTCAACAATTGTCACAGGCTTCTTATCTGCTCCATCAATCATATCTTTCATCTGCTCTGTAAGCAATACATAGCAATCCGCCTTGAGCATCTCCGCTGCCACTATTTTATCTTTTATATGATGAAGTAAACTTGTTTTACTCTGTGATAGATTCATATATACTGGCAGATCTGGAACCACAAGACATGTCTTAATATTCGGATTAATATCTTTTATATAGGAAAGTGCCTTTGTCATCGGATATGTTGCAGCATACGCAATTACTACCTTATTATCTTTTCCGTTTAATGCCCATTCCTTCAGGCTCTTTTTTATGGACTTAAAGCGACCAATTTCTTTAATCACCGGAAGATTCAAAAAGCCAATGTTCTTTCCGCTGACTCCTTCCTGAACAGCAAACCTATAAGACGGAATAACAGCTTGCCTGTATTTTCTTGGATATGAACCTATATAAATCGAATTGATCAGTTCAATGCGTTTTACGCCATTTTCAAGTAGCCCTTTCACTATATTCCATTGAAATACATTAGCCGCATTTTGAATTCCATAAATAGAATCTCTTTCTATTTCATGATACTTTTCCCTTGGATAAAGCCCCATGACCAAACAGATATCTAGTCCTCTACCGTCCATTCCTTCATATTCTCCTTAGCCAACAATAATATGAACTTTTTGAAAATAGCGTTTTACATCGTTTCAATCTGATTACAGTACTCACTAACATTTAAATTTCTTTGCCAAATAGTTTCTAAATTCTTAGTTTTTCCTGCATACATACCGTCCATTATAGAATCGATGACGCATCTGACATTAGCAGGCGAATCATTGTTTGCATTCTCTATTCCGTACTTTCTAACCAGCTTTGCAAACATTGACTCATCATCAACACAAGTAATAATTGGTTTCCCGGCAATCAGGCAGTCAGCCGTTTTACTCGGAAGTGCTGCATAGATGAGCCCTTTTTGAAGAGGGATCACATTGACATCAGCCGCAGCATAGAGATCCGCCACTTCTTCAGGTGGTTGCATCCCAACGAATGTCACATTATTCAATTCCTTCTCTTTTGCAAATGTCTTAAGTTTCTCCTCGTTCACACCGCCACCAACGATATAAAAGCTGACACCTGCATCATCTTTCATCAAAGCAGCAGTCTCCAAAATAAGCTCAACGTTTTGCATCTTGCCCAGATTACCCGCATACACCACACGGAACTCCCCGGGCTTCTTCGGATACTTTTTCAAGAAAATATTATCCTGCTCACTGTGGGCTTTCAGTTCCTCATGTCCCCAGTTGTAAATCACCTGCACCTTATCCTCCGAGATGCCATACCGAGTAACGATAGTAGATTTCATATCATCGGAAATCGTACTAAGCGCCGTTGTATTTTTGTAGGCATATTTTTGCAGCGCATGAGCCACCTTATAAATCATGCTGTTTTCTGAAAGAATTCCAGCAAAGTAGGCATTTTCCGGGAAGATATCCTGTTCATTGTAAAGTAGCGGGCACTTCAAAATGTGCTTCGCATAAAAGACTGTGAAGAATGCCGTGTTGCATGACTGGAGGAAAACCTTGTCCGGTTTATTCTTTTTCATCCATTTGCAAGACTGTCTGTAATAAGACAAATCTGCCAGATAGCGAGCCTTCAAGTCAGCCTTTGCCTTTTTCTCAAACTTGATATTATGTACTTGAAGCTGTTTTCCAAAATACTTATCAAACTGCTGCGGATATTGAGGTATATCCAAATACTGCTTCTGAATCAGGTTCACCTCATGGCCTCGTTCCAAAAGGCCAAGTATAATATCTCGCATGATATGATAGTCCGAGTATTGTGTATCAAAACTACCAATCGATACTACAGCAATCTTCATAAAGTATTTCCTCTCACCGCATATCAAAGATTACAGCCCAGACTCATCTCAAAGAGTCTGAGCCGTTTTCCTTATAAAGCTCTACTAATCGTCCTCAGCAGTGTGATCTACATGTTGCCGCTACTATGTCTTGTGCCGCTATATCTTCCAAGTCTTAGCAGGTGAAGTGTGGATTCTCAACGTTAATTGGTGATTTCTCCGCTCATAGCAGTGGTTTGACCCTCGGAAATTCCCTCGGTGCTTTCCGGCGTAAACAGGATCTTCACCGTGGCAAAGCAGATGCGCAGATCCGTTATCAGGCTGGGATGGGAGATGTACATCAGATCCATCTTCAGCTTGTCGTAGGGCCGGGTATTGTACTTGCCGTAGACCTGCGCGTAGCCCGTAAGACCGGCCTTAGCCTGCAGGCGCAGACGGAACTCCGGCATCGTCTCCTCGTACTGCGCCGCGATCTCCGGGCGCTCTGGCCGGGGCCCCACCACGGACAGGTCGCCCCGCAGGATGTCCACCAGCTGGGGCAGCTCATCGATGCGCGTCCTGCGGATGAAGCGTCCCACCGGCGTGATACGGTCATCGTGCTCGCCGGTGGACAGGCGGGCCACGCCGTCCTTCTCCGCGTCCACCCGCATGCTGCGGAATTTATGTATCCGGAACACCTTGCCGTTCCGGGTCAGACGATCCTGGGTGTAAAAGACCGGGCCGCCGTCATAGAATTTGATGGCTGCCGATGTCACCAGAAACAGGGGGGACAGCACCAGCAGCGCCAGCGCCGATGCCAGAATATCAAAGACCCGCTTGACCAACAGATACAGCGGCGACGGATGATACCGCCCTACCTTGAGAATCGGGAGGTGGAACAGGTGCACCTGCCGTGCGCCCTGCATCAGGGTATCGCCGATGCGCGGCGTCACATACACGTCGATGTCCCGCTCCACGCAGTATTTCAGGATCTCGTTGCGCTGACTGCTGCTGACATCGCTGAGGAACACCACACCGGCGCCGTCCAGCACGGACAGGTCTGCCAGACAGGACGCGGCGTCCACGACGCGCTTGACAGCGAAGCTCTGTTCAAGGCCGGAGCGGGCAATGAGCTCGTCCACCGCGGCGTGGTCGCTGTATACCACCACGGATGGGGCGGCGGGGTGAGCGGCGAAGTGCCAGCGGCGCTTCAGGACGCACCACAGCGCCGACACCAGAAGCTGGAGCGCAAGCGTCCCCAGCATGGGGAGCACATTCACGAAGCGGCGGGCCAGCAGGCAGGTGACGAAGTAGAAGATGACATCCGCGAACAGAATAGAAAGAGCCTGGCTGAAAACCGCTTCCAGAACGCTCTGCAGCACCACCTCAAACGAGTTGTAGGCGCGGCAGAGCAGACAGTACACCAGGCAGAACAGTGCGCTCACGCACCATCCCTCCAGATGAAACGGCGCAAAAAGCGCACTCTTATAGAAGCTGAACCAGCACAGGCCAAACAGGACGGTGGTGCAGGCAGCGCCAAAGGCGTCGACAGCAAACACCGTCAGGTCGTATTTAAATTTTCCCACTTCTAAGATCCCCCTCAATTTTCTCATTCAGTGGACACGCCGCCTGTGAACAGGCGGCACCGGCGTGAAGAGCAGGTCCCTCTCACGGATCGCAGCGATCCCCCTTTACCTGCCGGTTCACGGTATGAGGCGCGCACGGCGGCGCAAAAACTCATATTTTAATATGATACTACTTCTATATAACACTACAAAATGCGGGAAAAGTCAATCTCTTTTTGCCAAAATGATTGACTTATTGTAAAAGCATGTCGAAGGAAGCGCCCGCTATGCCCGGTAGCCCAGCGCCGCCGAGATCATGGCGGCTGTGGTGCAGACCTGCTCCACGGCGCCCCGGAACTCGTCTGAGTGGGTGCTGCGGAACATGCCGATGACGCCCACGGTATACCGGACGGTGCGCTCCGCCGTGTACACCGGCGCGGAGATGGAGCGCAGGCCGATCTTGTACTCGCCGTTTTCGATGGCATAGCCGCTCTCGCGGCAGGCGTCCGCCTCCCGCAGCAGCGCGCCCACGTCCGTGATGGTATGGGGCGTGAACTGGGTCATGCCCTGCCGGCGCAGCAGCTTTTCCGCCTCGGCCCGGGGCATGTGGGCCAGAAAGACCTTGCCCTGGGACGTACAGTAGATGGGCAGCCGCGCCCCGGCGTCCGACACGATGCGCAGTCTGTCCCGCGCCTCCACCTGATCCAGCGTGATGACGCTGCCGCCCTCGCAGATGGACAGCATCACCGATGCGCCGGTGGACTGGGACAGGTGCTCCATGTAGGGGCGGGCCACCAGCGAAATATCCCATGTGCGCTCCACCTGCCGCCCGTACTCGAAAAGCCGCAGGCCCAGCGCGTATTTGCCGCCCGGCGTCTGGGTGATGATGTCGTAGGCGCGCATGGTGGTCAGCAGGCCGAACACCGTGCTTTTGGGGTAGCCGCAGCGCTCCGTCAGCTCCGCCAGTGACAGGGGTCTCCCAGCCTGACTCAGCACCTGCAGAAGCTCCATGGCCTTGGCCACGGACAGTATGATGCTGCCGTCCACCATGATATGTCACCGTCCTTTGCATCCTCTATCATAGCGCAGGGCGCGGCGGACTGTCAAGGCTGTGCGCCTGCCGGACGGGGCTTGCCGGCGGCGGCCGGGTGTGGTATACTACGGATATCTGAGCAGGTAAGGAGAGCGCACCATGTTGGAGATCCTTATGGCCTTTGTGCCGCTGATATTTCTCATCGTCTATGCGCTCAAGACCCGCCGCATGGCGGAGTCCATGGTGCTGGCCACGCTGCTGGCCACGCTGCTGGCCATGGCGCTGCTGCACCGGCAGCACTTCCTCACCGGCACCATCGACGGTCTGTACGCCGTGCTGTCCAGCTCGTCGTACCAGTTCGCGCTGTGCGTCATCATCGGCTTCGGCGGCATGATCACCCTGTTTCAGGAGTCCGGCGCCCTGATGGGCTTCCGCGACCTGCTGCTGAAGGTGGCCGGGGGTCCCAAACGGACGCTGGTGCTGGCGTGGTGCATGTCCGCGGTCATGTTTCTGGACGAGTATCTCAATGCCCTGACGGTGACGTTCTCCATGCGGGAGATCACCGACCGGAACCGCATCCCCCGGGAGCATCTGGCCCTGCAGGCCAACATCATGGCCTGCTGCCTGTGCATGACCATCCCGTTTTCCAGCTGGACGGCCTTCAGCGTGGGACTGATATCGGAGTACGATCTGGGCTTTGGCGACTACCTGCGGGCCATTCCGTACATGCTCTATCCGCTGTGCATGATGCTGCTGTGCCTGCTGCTGGCGGTGGGCGCATTCCCGAAGCTCGGGCCGCTGAAGCAGGCCTATCAGCGGGTGCGCAGCGGCGGCCCGGCCTTTGAAAAGAAGGAAAAGGCGGAGAAGCTGGTGGACATCGCCGATGTGGACGAGAGCCGCGTCTCCCCAGCGTGGAACGCCGTGGTGCCGCTGGCGGTGCTGGTAGGCGGCACCATCCTGTTCGGCAACGACCTCGTCCACGGCATGGTGCTGGCCATCATCGCCCAGTTCCTGCTGTATGTGCCCCAGAGGATCATGACCGTGAAGCAGTTTTTCGAGCACTTCTTCAACGGCGCCAAGGGTATGACATCCCTTGCCATCGTGGTATGCTTCGGCTTCATGCTCAGCGAGGCCAACCGGCAGCTGGGGCTGTTCGACATCCTCATCAACAGCATCGGCAGCGCCGTGCCGGCGGCGCTGGTACCGCCGCTGGCGTTCCTGCTGGTGGGGGCCACAGTGTTCGCCGTAGGCGGCTGCTGGGTGGTGATGACCATTGCCATACCGGTGTTTGTGCCGCTGGCGCTGTCCACGGGCGTGGCCGCGCCGGTGATCATCGCCGCCGTCATGAGCGGCATTGCGCTGGGGTACAGCACCTGCTTTTACGCCGACGCGGTGTTCATGACTACGGCAGGCACCGGCGTGTCCAGCATCACCATTATCCGCACCACCGTGCCCTACGCCGCGGTGGGAGCGGCGGTGGCGGTGATCGGATTTTTGCTGTGCGGGCTGGGCATGCTTTAAGAAAACGGCAGGGGAGCGGGCATCCGGGAGGATGTCCGCTCCTGTTCTTTGCGGATTCTTAACTCGACTGGATGGCAGTTTTCTGGTATACTACCATCAATTTACAAAAGGGAGGGGTCGTACCTATATGGATACTGACGGCGGTGACTATCCGGGTAACCATCTGAACTGCCATCTGTTTTTGGGAGCATATCTGCGCTGCGCGTTGTGGGGCAGACGTGCTTTTTTGCGCTTGTAGGCGCCCGCTCACCGGAAAAAAACAGACGACAGAAAAGGAGCTACATATTTTGTCAACCACGACTTGTATCATTATGATGGCGGTCTGCCTGCTGCTGTCCGCCTATTTTTCGGCCACGGAGACGGCCTTTTCCTCCGCCAACACCACGCGCCTTCGGACGCTGGCGGAGAAGGGAAGCGGCGGCGCGGCGCTGGCGCTGAAGCTGCTGGAGCAGTATGACCGTCTGCTGTCCACCATCCTCATCGGCAACAACATCGTCAATATCGCCACCGCGTCCATCGGCACGGTGCTGTTTGTGCGGCACTACGGCGACGCGGGCGCCACCATCTCCACGGTGGTGGTGACGGTGGTGGTGCTGATCTTCGGCGAGATATCCCCCAAGAGCATCGCCAAGGACTGCGCGGAGCGGTGCGCCATGCTGTCCGCCCCCATCCTGCGGGTGTTCATCTGGGTGCTGCTGCCGCTGAACCGGCTGTTCTCCCTGTGGAAGAAGCTGCTGAGCAGGGTGTTCCGCCTCGGCGGCGAGAGCAAAATGTCCCAGGAGGAGCTGCTGATGCTGGTGGATGAGGTGCAGCAGGACGGCAGCATCGACCGGGACGAGGGCGAGCTGCTGAAAAACGCCATCGGCTTTTCCGAGCAGGAGGCGCAGGACATCCTCATCCACCGGGTGGATCTGGCGGCGCTGCCCGTCACCGCCGGTAAGGAGGAGATAGCGGCGCTGTTCACCCAGACCAAGTACTCCCGGCTGCTGATCTACGAGGACTCCATCGACCACATTCTGGGCACCGTCCACCAGAAGGACTTCTATGTGGGCTGCGGCGTGACGGATAAGCCGCTGCGGGACATCATCGCCCCGCCGGTGTTTGCACTGGAGAACGAGCCCATTCGCCTGCTGCTGAAGAAGCTGCAGCAGGCCAAGACCCATGTGGCCGTGGTAGTGGACGAGTACGGCGGCACCTGCGGCATCGTCACCATGGAGGACATTCTGGAGGAGCTGGTGGGCGAGATCTGGGACGAGCACGACGAGGAGGAGGTATTCCTGCGGAAGCTGGGCCCGGACACCTACACCGTGGACGCGGCCATGGATCTGGAGGATTTCGCCGCGTATTTCCACGTCAAGACCGGCTCGGAGATGGGATCCGTCAGCGGCTGGGTCATGGAGCAGTTCGGCCGCGTGCCGGAGGTGGGGGACAGCTTTGCCTGCGGTGATCTGCAGGTGGAGGTCATGCGGGTGGAGAACCACCGCATTGAGGAGATCCGCGTGGTGCAGAGGGCGGCGGAGCCGTCGGAAGCACCGGCCTGATACCCATAAAGCAGAGAAAAAGCCGCGTCAGCGGCTTTTTTCTCTGCCCGGAGACGAGCATTTTCACCGGCGTGCCAAAAAAGCTGTCAGGCGGGCAGAAAAAATTTTTGTACCGTTAAGAAAGTGTGGTATACTACACATACTACACGCCCCTGCGGCCCAAAGGAGGACACACCATGCGCAAGACAGCCCACAGCGAGGCGGCACTGTTCCGGTTCCGCGGCGTACCGCCGCTGGGTATGGCGGTGTCCATGGCCCTGCAGCATCTGGTGTCCATGATCGTGGGCTGCGTCACACCGGCCATCATCATTGCCAACACTGTGGGACTGCCCCAGAGCCAGAGGGTGCTGCTGATCCAGGCATCGCTGGTGATGTCGGCGGTGACCACGCTGCTGGAGCTGTTCCCCATCGGAGGACGGTTCGGCGCGGGGCTGCCGGTGATCTTCGGCGTCAGCTTTGCGTACCTGCCCAG
>ULWQ01063298.1_pt1 | contig 16812 bp, 15 predicted proteins | sample 1960491 | NCBI WGS metagenome assembly ULWQ01 (sample SAMEA4835816, study PRJEB28245) | human gut metagenome | biome: gut microbiome; material: fecal sample | place: Denmark | collected 2008
GGCTGCTGTTCCTCCAGCTGCTGTTCCTCCAGCTGCTGCTCCTCCAGATGTTGTTCCTCCGGCTGCTGCTCCTCCAGCTACTGTTCCTCCAGTTGCTGTTCCACCGGAGCTCACTCCAGCACTAGAGGTAGTTGAGTTGTTTACTATTCCTTGAGTTGCTGGATTGCCTGAATAAGATTTTGATGATGAACGCAAGTTTTCTCTAAAAGCTCTACCATTATCATTAATAGAACTATTTGAATTTAAAGAATCTTTTGAGGATTTATAGTTTTTATATTCTTTTTTTAAATCTTTAGCATTATCTTTTATATCTGAAATATCATCAATTATACTACTATCGTCATCGTCTCTGTTATAATCTTCAAAATTATTTCCTGAATTAAAGTCATCCAATTTTGCTCACCTCACTTTTAGTTATTTACTATTATATAAGTTTATTTCTATATTTTGTGTATTGTTTGTATCTTCATTTGTTACGTCCTTAATTATGAATTTCTTTATGCTATCAAAGGTAAATTCAGAAATAAGAAAACTTATAGTGTAATTAATTGACTCACCAGAATTTAAACTTAAAGCCTGTCCCATAAGTATGTTAGTTGAAACTTTTTTATCACTTTCTACCCCTTGATTTATATAAAATACTTCTGATGCTTTTTGTTTATTTAATGTAATAACTGAGTTACTTATATTAGTAATTTTAATATTAGTTTTATATTCATTTGAAAACAAAGTTTGATTATACAAAGTAACCCTAAGTCCGTTTTCCTCAAAACTTACTTCATCAGAATTATATGAAATAAAATTATCAAATGCAATGGTATATATATTAGGTGATGTTTCAAAAACAGTAACAGGAATACTAACCTTATTTGATTGTTCATCCGTTTCTAAAATTAACTTTATTACCTTATTATTACCAATTTTTCCATCTTTGTATTCTTTTAAATTTAAATTTTTTCCAGAAACATTTTTCTGACCAATGTATTCCTTAAATTTATTTTTATCAAAGTCAGAATATTTTATATATTCTTCATTCAATATTTTATATAATCCATCTATATCATTTGAAGTCAAAAGTGAAGATATATTACTTGAATATATCTTCACTTGTTCTTCTAATGAAAAACTAACATTAGTATAAGATCCAAGTGACTTTTCTGCCGTTGATTGTTTATCTTCAGTGCCACCAATTGGTCTTGACCAAATAAATATTACTATTGCAATAAAAATACAAATAAATAATATGCCTGCTAAAATAACCAAAACTAAATATTTTTTTCTATCTTCATCTATATCCATAAAACACCCTACATTTCTATATAAAATATACTATATTTTTCATTTTTAAAATCTAATCTAATTCCAATACTTTTCATTTCGCCATTTGAAACTTCATATTGAGCCAAATAATCACTATCAGATAGTTGATACGTTTTCTTTAGTTTGTTTTTGTTTACATAGGCTGTATTAGCATCTCTAGGAGTTAAATAATCCAAAGTATATTTTTCTATCTTTCCAATATAATCGTCTTTGCTTTCAAATTTTTTCTTATAATCAGAATCTAAAACATTATAACTTTCTTCAAATTTTTTATCTAATAAAGCATCAGTAAATTGTTCTAAAATAGACTGAATTGTTTGGAATTTACTATAATCTTTAACTATTTTTTCATTACTAACATTACCATCCTGATCTTCAATGTATTGATTCATATTATCTAAATCATATCCACTATCATTTTGAAATATTCCTGATATTAACTTAATTATAAAAAATAAAATAGCAATAGCAAATATTAGAAAAAGGAATAGCATATAAATTGAATTTTCATTTTTTTGCTTCTTTTTAAAAAATTTTTTCATAAACACCTCTAAATATCATCTATTTTATTAGATGAATATAATTTTTTTTGAACAGTTTTTGAATATTTTTTTCCTTGTCTATCAATAACATCCGCTGCACCTTTAAATGCTTCAGTTGTAATATTACCTACCATATTTCCTATTGATTCTGTAATTTGATCATTTAATTGTGCAGTAGAACTAGCCACAACACTCTTTGCAAGCTTCGTAGCATCGCCTTCGGACATGCCGCTTTTAACATATTCAGCTTTGATAGCATCTTCTCTACCACTATACCTCCTTGCTGCATTTCCATAAACTCCTCTATCAACAGATCTATCAGTTATTCTATCCATTGGCATATCAACTAAGTTACCAACACTTACAGCGTCTCCAAAATTGTCAGTCGCTCCAACGCCAAATCCAACAGATCCTAAAGTAGTACCAAATCTTGTAAAAGCTCTTAAACTTTCTGCTCTTTGGTCTGCTTTTGCTTTGGCCATTTCTGCTTCAACATCAGCCAATTCTTCATTTAATTTTTTACGTTTATCAGCAATTTTATCTGATTCACCTAAACTTTTAGCAGCTGTATTATTATCCAAAGATCTACTCAATTTTTCCATTGCAGATATCATAGCAGATTCTGATGCAGTTCCCTTTCCAAGAGCTCCACCACTATTTCCACCAGAAATATTATTATTGTTATTATTTATATTATTAGTCGATAAATTAGTTGCATTAGATACTCCACCTATACCGTTTGAATTTGAACTTCCAGTTCCAAGTTCTGATAAATTATTAAGTATTTTTGCTTTCTTCCTAGCAGCAGCGTTATATCTACGTTGTGCTTCACCACGTTTTTTGAAAGGTTCAGCAGATCTTTTAGCAAGTGACATTCCAGATTTTATTGCTGCAAAACTTCTCATTGCGTTTTCATTTAGTCCACCCATAACTTTTGAATCTTTAATACCAAGAAGTTCCTTAAATAATTTATCAAACTTCATAATTGCATTAAGTCCTATCACTGAAACTAATCCTACAACTATATCTCTATTTTTTCCTTTTGCTATTTCACCAAGCAAAATTGTTGTAACACAAAGAAAAATTGCTTGAAAAGACTGATTAAATATTATCGCTACCATGTTCTGAAACCAGTTTTTTAATACTCCAGAGTCCTTTCCAGTAACAACCTTTTGAATTGTATCCATAGCTACAATTAAAGGTGCAATCATTCCAAGAATTATGCAATAAAAAACCCTTTTTATATACATAATAATCAAAGTAAATGTCTGACCTAACATTATAGCTAACCCAATTGAATATATCAAATCATTTTGTAAGATTCCTTTAACAGCAAATTTTAATATTAATCCGCCATATCCCTGAACATGCATATCAAAATTTTCAGTAACATTATCATTACCAAAAATTGATCCTACACCATTAATCATTCCTTTTATAAACGACCCTGCCCATGGTATCAATTCTAATGGATTAATACCAAAAGTAACATTTTTACAGATTTTTGATGCAGAAATACAAATCTGCTCATTTATTGCAAACATACCTGCTAAAACAAAATGCATTAAAAAAAGCATCCCAAGTCCCATTATCCAATTTTTTATTGCTTCTTTATACCTTGCCTTTTCACTAGCTAAAGCAGAAAAAGCTAGTTTAATACCAATAACAACAGCAGCTAAAACAAAAACAGTACCCGCAAGAGCAAAAAATGAATAATAAAAATTTTGAACAATATCCTTCATAATATTAACCATTGAGCCACTGTCTCCATTTGGATTAATAAAGTTAGGATCTAACATAGGTAGGCCATTAAAAATAACCTGGTCAGGAAATGGAAATTTTAGTCCATCTGATATTCCACTTGCAACAAAAACAGAATACAGAACTATAAAAAGTATAATATTTACAAGATTAACTAATGCTGCAAAAGGTTTTCCCAAGACACCGACACTTTGATCTAAAATCTTAGAAAAGAAGTCATTTATCCATTTTTGAAAATTACTAGGTGCGCTATAATACTCTGGATTTGTAGCTGCATACAACGAATTATTTATATGTAAGAATAAGCCAATTAACATCAAAATTATGACCAAGCTAAATATAAATTTTTTATTTTTCATTATTAGTTTAAATTTTTTCTTCACATTATCACCTTTTCCATTTTATTGTTGCAATTTATTCTTACGTTCAATTATTTTTGATAAGTTAGTTTCAACAAATTCGAATTCTTTTTGAGTTGGATGAATTTCAATAACAGCTGACTCTTGACCAATTTTTATAAGTCCTTCTCCTCTTGAACAAGTTAATAAGAAATCAGTTTCACCTTCGCTAAGTTTAAAAACCTCTTTTAAGTACGCAATTTCAGATTTATCTTGAGCTAATAAAAGCTTTACATCTGATGAAGTTAGAACCGCTTGTGCTTCTTTTTTCTCATAAAAGTCTTGGAATTTTTGTGAAACTACAGTTAAAGAAACATTTCTTTTTCTTGCACGTCTTGCCATTGTATTTAAAAATTGTACTGCTTCAGGATAATCTAAAAGCATCCATGCCTCATCAACTAAAACCCTCTTTTGTCGTGCTTGACTTTTATTTTCACTATTCTTTTTAACATATTTTTCCCAAACCCAAGACAAAAGGATTTGTTGAGCAAGGGGTCTTGCAAATTTTTCTTCAAGTTCAGATAAATTGATATTTATAAAAGGATTTCCATCCATCAGCTCAAATGTTGATTGACCATCAAAATAAGCCATTTGACCATCAAATTTTCTACAATATTGCCTCATAACCTTTAATAAATAGTTATAATGATATGTATATGTTTCTGTTGTATTCTCTTGAGCTTTTTCTTGTAAAACTTCATACCAAAAACTTATTGTTGGCATTTCTTTTCTTACTTTTCCAACAAAATTATTACTATCTCCTATGTTATCTTTATATAAAGAAGATAAATCGTTCTTTATTCCCTTTCTAGTATAACACTCAGCAACAATTTCTGCAATTATCTGTTTAGTTAACTCATTAACTTCTGTACTTCTAGTTGCACCACGTGCCATTGTAAGTAATGCTTGTGTTACGTCTTCTACTTTATTTTCCAAGTTTAATGCCCATCTATCTCTACCTGTTATTTCATCCTTCACCATTTCTGGTTCAACATCAAATATATTAATTATGGTACTACTGCTTGGACTAATAGTAACATTAATTCCATTAAGAGCTTCAGCAACAACTAAGTACTCTCCTTCAGCATCTATAACTAAATTTTCAACTCCCATAAGCACAGATGATCTTGCCATTATTGTTTTTATTGTAACAGATTTACCAGCACCAGATTTACCAAAAATAACCATATTATAGTTATTTAGTGAATGGTGAAAATTATCAAACAAAACTGGAAGACCTGTTTGTTTATTTATACCAATAGGTACTCCTATATCATGACCTATATCTGAAGATAAAAAAGGAAAAACAGTTGCCATAGAACCTCTATCAAATGTATGCTTCCTTTTTAACTTGTTATTATTCAAAGGTAAATTAGTTTGAAATCCTTCTTCTTGCAATGCCCAAGTTGCCTTTATTCCCAACATACTTTTTGAAGCTTCCATTGCAAGTAATTCTGAAGCTTTATCCAATTCATTTTTGCTATATGCAAAAAGAGTTGCAACAATAGTAGTTTCAAATAATTTATTATACCCTGAAGCAATTTGATCTCTTAATGCTTCTGCTTCAGCCTGTTTATCAGCAAGCACAGAAGCTCTATTTATATCTCCTCTATCTTGTGCAACAAATCTTTCAGATTGTAACTCAACAATAGTTTTATTTAAATCTTTTTGTGAAACTGGCTCAGGTATTGGAGTTATATAAACAGATGTATTAACATCACCGAACTCATACACTCCTGATAAAAAATATGGGAATGTTGCTTGTCTAGGTAATGTTGTCACGTAAAATGTTCTTGCAAATCTTGATACTTTAGAAAATATTTCTAAATAATCGTAATGGGTTGCATCTATTCCAGATGGAGCCATAAGATCTTTTAAATTTGCCTTATTTATTTCAAATAAACTTGGAGTTTCATCTTGTACAGTTACTAATTCCTCTTTTTTTATCTCCTCTTTTTTATTCTTTTTGTTTTTCTTATCTTTTTTCATAACAACCTCCACTATACTAAATGTTTATTCCTGCATCGTCATCTTGAGGTGAAGTATCACCTAGTCTGTCATCAAAAGTATTACTACCTATTAGTTCACTTTGATCTATTTTTTCTTCATTATTCTCATACGTATCTTTTGAATCTATTTTTAATTCACTGTTATCTTTAATAATTTGCTCAGTAGGTTTCTCAAGTTGAGCTATTTTTTCTCTTAAATCATTATCAATCTCTTCAGTTTTATTATTTTCATTAACTATTTTTACTTCATCATTTAAGTTACTTTCTGCATTTTGAACCTTATTTTCAATTATTTCATCATTTTTTCCATTATCGTTATTGGCATCAGCTTGATTCATCTTTGATTTTTTATACTTTCTCTCTGCTTTTCTAGCCTCAACACCAAATACATGATTTTCTACAATATTATTTTTAAGTATTTTTTTTGCTTCAATAGGAGTATCAGATCTGTCTATAATATTTAACGCTTCCTTGTCAACTCTTTCTTCATATTCTTCAATTAATTGATCCTGAGTTTTTTGTTCTTTGTTTTGAACAATTTCATCAATTGCATCTTGTACCCTTCTTTTAGCTTCAGCTTCTACCTCACGCTGCATTGCTTCTTCTTTTTTTTCGAAAACATCTTTAGAAGTAGAATATAATCTATAAAATCCTGAATCAAGAGCAGCTTGTACATCAAGAAGTTTTTCATCATCTCTGTTATATGAAATATATAGCAATTCAGCTAATTCATTAGAAGTTAAAACTCTACCAGTAACTGAGCATCCCATTAAAGCACTAATTAATGACTGAGCTCTAGTATATAATTCTCTATAACATATATTATATATTTCTTGTTCAGAGAAGTCAGTTGTTGTAGCAATTTCCTCTCTATTATATGATAAGACAATATAAAACTTCCTTTGTAAAATATTTTTATTTAACGAAATTCTTTCAACATACCTTGTTATATCTTGTGCATATGATAAAATGTGAGCTTGTTTATCAACTTCAACTTTAAGTTTATTTATATCATTATAGTCAGCATCAATATCATTCAATAAATTTCTATATTTATCAGCAATCTCATTATATTTTGCTTCAGCTTCTCCAACACTTTTTTTATAAATATTTAAATTTTCTTTTAAATCAACAGCTCTAGCTTGAACATATAATTGTATAGGATACTTCAAAGTATTTAAAAATGTAATAAATCCTTCTTCAACAGCCATTTGTTCAACTTCAGACATAAGATCATAGTTAATTCCTTTACATTGCACAACCATAGTATACCTTTTTCCACCATTTTGTACAATCATATTATCTGCAATTTTATCAAATTCCATGAAATCAGCAATATCTTTCTGAGGTATATCTTTATTAGAAACTCCTCTTACCTTATGACTTTCTTTTATTTCATTAGAAAGTTCTTCTTCTTTAGTTGCTCCGCTTTTTTGTGATTTACTTTTACCTTTATTTTTTGAACTATAAAGTAAAAAAACTATTCCAAATGATATAATTAATATAAAACCTATAATTGTTACCATTATTTTTTTCCTCCTCTGTACAAATATATTCTTTTTCTCTTTTTAAACGTAACCATTCTAAACAAAATATCAGAAACCGCTTCTCCTCCAGCTTTTCTTAAATTACCAACTAATGGTGAATCTGGTATAACAAGACTCCCAACGCCAAAACCTATAAGTGCAAATAAAACTACAATAATTAGTCCAAATATTTTTAAATTAACAGCACTAAATATAAAATAGAATAATACTCCAACAAGTCCAAATCCAATTGTAAAAGCCAAAGACTTTATTGAAAATATATACAAAAGTCTAGTTTCTCCCTTAACATTTCTTGGAACCGAATAGGTTCTTCCCATTTTCAACACTCCTCTCGATTTTTACTATATTTTATCATTAAAGGTATGAATTTACAATATATCTAAAAAACGTTACAAAAAAAACTTTTTTTTGTAACGTTTTTGAAATATTTAGCTATTTTATCACAGCTCCTCCTACATCTACAATAAATCCAAGGATTTGAGTCGTAGAATATATTAAAGCTATTCCGAATAACAAGTGGTACCATTCTCTGTTTTAATTCTGCTCTTTCATCAGCTGCTGTAAACATATATTTTAATCCCATTATTATAATAGCAATAATTGCGCCAACATTAGCTATCAACCTTACACTAGAATAAATTTTATCAGTGATTGTATTCAAACTAGTCGCTTTCGAAAAGCCATCGAACATTTCGCTTGTAAAGTTATACACAGATTGAGCCAAATAAAAGAACACTGCCCCTATTGATAAAGGTATTAAACTTTCTTTAACATCAGCTTTTTCGCTAACAGATGAAAAAGCATACTTGATTCCAAGAATTATTGTTACGCAAACAAATATTAAGTTTCCGATTTGGAAAACTCCATCTATTAACTTTCCAGATCCTTTTCTACCTAAAATATTTGAAAATATCCCGCCTAAATCATAGTTATTATCTTGCTTTAAATTTCCAAACCATTCTCCACCTGTTTTAATAATCCCGTTCAATGTTGCATCAGTAGTGGGCTCATTACTTGATTTTTGATCTGCATAAACAGTGCTGAAACAAAGAGGTGCAAAACATAACATAGATAAAATACAAAACATATACAATATTCTCTTCATTCTTACACCTTTCCAATTCATAATAATTTAGTTTAATTTTACTATTTAAAGATATCTGAAGCTGTAGTTTGAATAAATTTAGCTATAGGTACTGCAGCAAATACTAAAGCAGCTCCAACTATTAAAATAACAGTTTGTTTTTTGATATTTGCCTTATCATCTGCAGACGCAAACATATACCTTACACCTGCAAATACAATTGCTGCTATTGCAGCTATTTGAACTATTACTTGAATTGTTGACCATATATTACCACCCAAAGTGGTAATTTTGCTTATAGATTTTCCACCCTGAGGCACTCCTGCTGTTATAGCATCATCAGCAAAAACATTAGGCGTAATTACTAACACCAAAACTAATAGTACAGGTAATATCCTTAAAATAATTTTTTTTGACTTTTTCATAATATCCTCCTTTATTTACATATTAAATATAATATATCATTTTTTTTAAAAAATCAATACTTTTTTTATTTTTTTATTTATTTTATAGTTTGATTTACTATTCCTATAATAAAATTAGCAAATGGTACGGCAGCAAATACTAAAGATGCTCCTATTACTAAAAGAATTGTCTGCATTTTTATATCAGCTCTATCATCAGCATTTGTAAGCATATACCTTAGTCCTGTAAAAATTATTGCTGTTATAGCAAGCATTTGAGCTACTATAGCAAATGTACTCCATATTTTACCAGTCGCTGAACTTAGTTTACCAACAGAGGCATTTCCGTTTGATGGCAAAGAAGGCGAATCAGGGTTACCAACACTTCCACCACCATCTTGAATTACTTTATTAATAACTTGTTGACCTGCGTCAAAAATAGAATTAAAAATAGGATTATTAGAAAAAGGGATATCAGCAAATATATAGTCAGATGAAGCAATTGTAAAAATAATAAGGTAAATAAAAATAAGGCTTATAAACTTCTTCATTAAATTCTACTCCTTTCATATAAATAAAAAATAATTATTAAAAATTATAAAACTATTATCCATTCCTCTTTTATAATACACCAAAACATAAAAAAAAATCAATACTTTTAATCATTTTTTTATACATTTCTAGACATACTTCATATTTTATGGTATAAACTAGTTATATTATTGTGGAGGAAACCAATGAAAAAAAAGAAAATTTATATATATATTATTTTTGTTATTATATTATTTTTATTTATTTTAGGAATAGCACCTTTATCTTTCCAAAATGACACATTATTTGATATATCGCTTGGAGATAAATATATAAATGATGGTATATCAACTATTGATGAATATTCCATACATGAAAATCTAGAATATACACCTCAACATTTTATGGTAAATATTATCACATATTTAATATATAATTTTTCTGGATTTTTTGGATTATACATCTGGTGTATTATTCTTACATGTATACTTGCTTTTTTATTTTATGTTGCAAATAAATTATTTGTAAAGAACAAATTAATTTCATATTTGTTTGTATTTGCAGAACTTTCAATATTAACACCATTTATATCAATAAAAGCTCAAATGTATAGTTATATATTCTTTTTACTAGAACTAATATTTATTGAAAAATTTTTAAGAAGCAAACAATATAAATATTTAATACCTCTTAGTATATTACCACTATTTATAATAAACTTTCATGCTGGTACTATTTATTTTTACTTTATTATAATTTTTGTATATTTACTTAACTACATTAAAATAAAAACAAGTAAAATTGAATATAACAAAGAATATGTAAAAAATTTGAAATATTTATTAATTCCAATAATATGTGGAATCTTGCTTACACTTGTAAACCCGTTTGGATATAATCAAATAATGTATTGTTTTAAAACTTTAAGTAATTCTTTTATTAACACATATATATCAGAATTTCAACCTATTAGTATAAAAAGCACATGTGGTGTATTTTTCTATTTATACTTACTTTTAATAGTAGTTTCTATACTTTATACTAAAAAGAAAATAACGCTAGAAAGATTATTTCTTTTACTTGGAACATCTTTTATGACATTAATGACAGTAAGACATTTTTCTTTATTTGTAATATTTACAGTCCCTTGTTTAGAGTATATAGAAGAACTAGTTATAAAATTTAAAAATTTGTTATATAAAGGTATTACTAAGCAAGATGTGAAAGTGTTAAAAATTACCATTATAGCAACTTATTTATGTGTAGCTATTGGATTTTCTTCCAAATATAGTTTAACCAATAATTTGTCAGGGTATCTTCCTAAGTCAGAATATCCAATAGATTCTGTAAATTATATAAAGGAAAATATTGGAAATAATTCTAGGATATTTAACGAATACACTTATGGTAGTTTATTAATGTTTAATGATATAAAATGCTTCATAGATTCAAGATGTGATCTTTATACTAAAGAGTATAATAAGGACTGTACTGTTGCTGAAGACTATATAAATGCTAGTAAATGTACAGGAAATTATGAAGAAATTCTTAGCAAATATAATATTGAATATTTGTTAATTTCAAAAGGTTCTGCTTTAGCAAAAAATATCTTTAATAATTCAAAATATGAAAAAATATTTGAAGATAAAATATCATATGTTATTAAAGTGAAGAACTAAAAGATAGGAAGTGAAAAACTAGTGAAAAAATTTTTTTATAAATACAAACTTGAACTTGTATACACAACTATTTTTCTTATTAGTATTCTATTTAGAATATTTTTTATTAATATTAAAAGCGATGATTATTTATTATTTTTAAATAATTGGTGGAACAAAATAAATGAATATGGTGGATTTAATTCTTTAAAATATACTATAGGTGATTATCCTGATTCATACATGTTTTTACTTTGTATAGGTACCTCTATAACCAAAAATTCTCTAATATTTATTAAGGTTTTATCAGCAATATTTGATATTTTAATATTTTTATTTGGATATAAAATAATAAAATACTTTAGTAAAGAAGATGCCAATAAATATTCTTGGATTTTAATTTTATTACCAGGAATACTTGTAAACTCTGCAATACTCGGCCAGTGCGATTCAATATATACAGCATTTGTTCTTGCTTTTATTTATTATATATTAAAAAATCATAACAAGTTAGCATTATCTCTTCTTGGAATTGCAATTTCATTTAAGCTACAATCTTTATTTATAGCACCAGTAATTTTATACTTGATTGCTACAAAAAAAATAAAAATATATGATTTATTTTTTATAATACTTGGATTTTTATTACCTTTTATTCCATCTATTTTAATTGGAAAAGGTCTAATAGAAAATATAAAAATACTTATGCTTCAAACAAGTGAATACAATTATTTTGTAAAATCCTGCCCTAATATATATTCACTTTTCTTATTAAATTATATGCAAATTAATATCTTCTTAAAATATTTTCTATCAATTATAGTAGGTGTAATTGCAATATTTATTAGTTTGCATAAATATAAAGATGGATATAATGATACTACATTTATATATAAATCATTTTTAATTTCTTCAATTGTAGTTTTTCTATTACCATCAATGCATGATAGATATTTTTATTTAGCTAATATATTGGGTATAATTTATTATATTGTAACTTCACGTCAATATTTAAAAGGGTACTGTATATTATCAACTTTAGTTTACGTTCTACCTGTACTATCTATTAACTTCATGCCACAAGATCTTAAGATAAAGTCTGATTACATGATAACATCCCTTGTATGTTCAACCTTAAATTTATTTTTAATTTTAGATTTAATATTAAATAAACATTTCTTACTATCAAAAAAATCATGAAATAATTGTAAAACATTACCAATTATCATAGAACAAAAGTGACTTTGTCACTCCACCACTAGCTACTTTTTGTAGTTAGTGGTATTTTTAAAGATGTTGTATTTAAGTTTCCACCTATCTCTAGACCACTCTTTTCTTTAACGGTCGTTGTTCTAGGACTCTATCCGTCGCAATTTCTTGGTTTGGACTACTTTTTTTATATATTTTCTTAATATATTTGCATTTATTTTATTCCTCTATTTGTTACAAATATTCCTCTACTTATTCTTCTCTTTTTATTATAATTTTCTTTTATAATTTCTTCTCTATCTAATGCACTTACTTCTGATGTATATTTCTCACTTATTTAATCACCTCGCTTTCATTTTACAAGATAATTATATCGCACATTGGTTGTGCATTTTTATATACTTTTCATCGCATTTTTCGACAAGAAAAATATGATATGTTAATTTATATATTTTTTAAAAAGCATACTCCGTATGTTCTATTACCATGCTATAAAAATTTTGGAATGCTAATTTCAATATGACTTTCCTATTATATAAAAATCCTTCTTGCAAATTAATATAAATATAATTTTTTCGAAATGCTAATTAAAACTGTATGAAGATTAGAAAAAAAGAAGAAAATAACATTAGTACTTCCCAAAAATAAAAATAATTGATTTTTGGGAAATAAAATGCTATAATCAGAAAAACAGCAGACATGACTAATGTCATATCTGCTTTATGTAAAATATTGCTCTATGCACAATTTTCAATACTCTTTTTACATAGCAACTGTTATTATTTGTATATTTTTGTCGAACACTTTTTCTTTACATTCAAATAAAAATATTATATAATTAATTCATATTTATTAGGAGTGATGTTTTGCTTAAAAAATTTTATATTTCATTCATAATTTTTTTATCTATATTTAGTGTATTTTTTTCAAATAAAATTGATAATAAAAACCAAGATTTAGTAAATTCCTTTGTTTTCCCTATAAAATCAAAAAACTTTTCATCATATTATGGATATAGAGATCTAAATGGAAAAAGTAACTTTCATGATGGAGTTGATATTCCAGCATCCCCAGGAACAAAGATATATTCTTGTAACAATGGCGTAATAATTAATTCATGTTTCTTAAAAGGATATGGTAATTGCGTTATTATACTACATGACGATGGCAAAAAATCATTATATGGTCATCTATCAGAAAACTATATAGTGTCAAACGGAATGTACGTAAAAAAAGGAGAAAATATAGGATATGTAGGGTCAAAATATTTATCTGATGGAAAACTAAACGGATATACAACAGGCCCACACTTACATTTTACAATTTTTCTTCAAAATGGAAAAACAACAAATCCACTTGAATTTTCATATCAAGAAAAAGAGTAAGACTCGCTATAAATCTTACCCTTTAATTATTATTATTTACTCTCATCTACTTCTTCATTTTTATTATTTTCTTCTTCATCTATAACTGAAAACTTAGATACAGAAAGTTCATATGCAACTTTTTCTTCAACAGTTCCATCAGCCTGTTTTTTTTCATATTTTCTTGACTGAATTCTACCGCTTAATTTAACCATTGCTCCAGTTTCTATATTTTCACAAAATTTGGCATTTCTTCCCCAAAGAATACATGGAATGTAATCAGATTTTTTGTATGTTCTGTTTACTGCTATAAGTAGGTCTGTTATTTCTCTTCCAAGAGGAGTTTTTCTATATATAGGTGGTTTGCATATATACCCTATAAATGTAGCATCATTCAAAGTAATCATACTTTCATCGTCTATTTTCTCAATCTCTTTTGTAAATATTGTAAGAACAAGCTTACTTTTACCATTTGATGTTGGCTCATTATATGATCTAAACTGTCCTGTTATATGAATTAAATCACCTACATTTAAACTGTCTAAATCAATTATTCTTTCAGAAATTATAACTGGCAATTTGTCAGAATAATTACTAAGTCTATTAGTTTCTATATAAAATTTATAAAATTTTTCATCGTAAACTTCATGACTAAATTCAATAGCTGAAGCTAACCTTCCACCTATTTTAACTATATTATTTTCTAACTCGTTTTCCATTCAAAAACTTCCTCCTTTGAAACTTATATATTACTATTCTTATGTATAAAGAAAAAAATAATTACTAATATACATGCATTATATCATAATATTTCATTTTTGTAAACACCTTATGTAAACATTTATATATATCTTTTTTTATAAATAAAAATTATTCAAAACAAATGTAATATTTTTGTAATATTTATCTTTTATCTGCGACTTCTCTTGTAAGTGCTGTCCAAGTATTGCAACCAACTATTCCATCAGCTTTTAATCCTTTGGATTTTTGGTAATTAATAACAGCATTTTTAGTATTTGTTCCAAATATGCCATCTATATTTCCCGCGTTATATCCTAAAAACTCTAAAGCATCTTGAAGTGTTGCAACATAAACACCCTTACTTCCCTGTCTAATTGTTGGATATCCACCTCTTGCACAAGCAGGATTCTTAGCTCTTGTATCTATATGTACCCACGTAGGTGTTAAACTTTCTGGTTCAACATATGTATATAATTTGTAATTTGTTGCAAGTTTTCTTAATTTTGTTCTCTCTTCATTATTAAGTTTTTGCCCAACATCAAGCGCAACACCAGCATAATGTTGACTCATTGCAGAATGTCCACCCTCTCTTATCCTCTTAAATCCATAACCAACGGGTATTGGTTTTCCATATAACTCTCTTAACTTATTAAAAGCTTCCATTGTTCTCCTATCTGTCCATAAGACATCAGAATTCGAAGAGCCCTTAAATTCTTTTACAGTTAAATACCTATCTTTTGAATATGGCATTGGTTCATTCAATTCTCTATAATATGTTTCCATCCTATTTGTTGTAGGATTATATACTAAAATTTTCATACTTATTTCCTCCTCGTAATATTATATGAAATTTTTACTTTAAGGGTTAGGAAAAAATAATAACTACAACAATTTATAATTGTAGTTAAACTAAATAATTTTTTATTTGACATATTTCTACTTTTTCTATATAATATATAACAATAAAAGGACGTGATATTATGCAGTTTAATACTATATTTATGTATCTTTTTATATATAGCGTTATAGGTTGGATATGTGAAGTAATCTTTTGTAGAATAGTACATGGAAAATGGACAAACAGAGGATTTCTCTCTGGTCCATATTGCCCTATTTATGGATTTGGTGCTTTATTTATATTGCTATTACTAAAACCATTTACATCAAACCCAATTTTAATATTTGTTTTATCAGTTTTAATAACTACCACTCTTGAATATATAACAAGCTTTGCAATGGAAAAAATATTTAATGCAAAATGGTGGGATTACTCTAATGAACCTTTAAATATAAATGGTAGAGTTTGTATAGGTACAGCTATACCATTTGGGATTCTTGGAATTATTTTAGTTTATTTTGTACATCCATATGTAACTATAGCAATACGTTTAATTCCAGATTTTTTAGCAAACTATATCATAGGTGGTCTAGTTTCATTAGTTCTTTTAGATATTGTAACTACCCTAAGTACTTTATTTAATCTTAAAGATAAACTTGAAGAAGCAAAACTACTTGCAGAGAAAATATCAGAAGAGGGTAAAGATAAAGCTAAAAACAGTGAAGTTATAAAACAACTAGAGGAAGTTAAGAATTCAATTATAAATAAAACAAATTTCCTACATGATAGAATAATTGATGCATTTCCAAAACTTGAATTTAAAAAATACAAAATACAATTTGGCGAACTAAAAGAAGGAATTACTAAAAAGAAACAAAATAAGAAAGATAAAAAAGATAAAAAAAGTAAATAATATATTTTAATAGGTTAAATCTAGTTTTAACCTATTTTTTCATATATTTTTTTCTTTATTCACCTATCTATCTGCTAATTCATATATTATTATATGAGAATTAATTCTCTAAAATATAAAGGAGGAAATTTTTAATGAATAATTACGGAAATTGTTCAAATGAATGTACAAATTCATCAAATTGTTGTCAATACAATCCGTCTTGTGCATGTTGTAAACCCTGTTGCATATGTCCTAAAGGACCAACAGGACCTCAAGGGCCAATTGGACCTACAGGACCTCAAGGTGTCCAAGGATTTCAAGGAATTCAAGGACCTACTGGTAATACTGGTGTAACTGGTCCAACCGGACCTACTGGAGTTACTGGACCTACTGGAGTTACTGGATCTACTGGTGTTACTGGGCCTACTGGAACAACTGGGCCTACCGGAGATACTGGACCTACTGGTGTAACTGGTCCAACCGGACCTACCGGAGTTACTGGACCTACTGG
>ULWQ01066342.1_pt1 | contig 16543 bp, 20 predicted proteins | sample 1960491 | NCBI WGS metagenome assembly ULWQ01 (sample SAMEA4835816, study PRJEB28245) | human gut metagenome | biome: gut microbiome; material: fecal sample | place: Denmark | collected 2008
GCTTCACATAGCCCAATCCCACGTCGCACAGCGTCTGCAATTTCTCATAGATCTTCGGCACGGCGGAGAAGAAATCCAGCGCCTCCCGCGCCGTCATGTCCAGCACCTCGGCGATGTTCTTGCCCTTGTACCGCACCTCCAGCGTTTCCCGGTTATAGCGCTTGCCGTGACACACCTCGCAGGGGACGTACACGTCCGCCAGAAAGTGCATCTCGATCTTCAGCATTCCGTCGCCGCCGCAGGCCTCGCACCGGCCGCCCCGTGTATTGAAGGAAAATCGCCCCGGCCCGTAGCCCCGGGCCTTGGCGTCCTGCGTGGAGGCGAACAGGTCGCGGATGAGGTTGAACAGATTCGTATAGGTGGCCGGATTGGAGCGTGGCGTCCGCCCGATAGGGCTCTGGTCAATGGCGATGACCTTGTCCAGATGCTCCATGCCCTCGATACGGTCGTGCTTGCCGGGACGGGCCTTCATGCGGTTCAGCTCCACCCCCAGCTTCTTATACAGCACCTCGTTGACCAGCGAGCTTTTGCCGCTGCCGCTGACGCCGGTGACGCAGATAAACGTCCCCAGCGGGAACGTGACGTCGATACCCTTGAGGTTGTTCTCCCGTGCGCCCCGCACCGTCAGATATTTGCCGCTGCCCTCCCGCCGGCGGGCCGGCAGCTCGATGCGCTTTTTGCCGCTGAGGTACTGGCCCGTCAGGCTGTTGGGGTCGGCCATCACCTGCTCCGGCGTACCGGCGGACACCACCTGTCCGCCCAGCTCCCCGGCGCCGGGGCCGATGTCGATGAGCCAATCGGCGGCCCGCATGGTGTCCTCGTCGTGCTCCACCACGATCAGGGTGTTGCCCAGATCCCGCAGGCGGCACAGCGTGGCCAGCAGCTTGTCGTTATCCCGCTGGTGCAGGCCGATGGACGGCTCATCCAGAATATACAGCACACCCATCAGGCTGCTGCCGATCTGGGTGGCAAGGCGGATACGCTGGCTCTCGCCGCCGGACAGGGTGCCGGATGCGCGGGACAGAGTGAGATAGCTCAGTCCCACGGACTGCAAAAAGCCCAGCCGCGCCCGAATTTCCTTTAATATCTGGGCGGCGATGAGCTGCTGGTTGCCCGTCAGCTCCAGACTGTTGAAGAACGGCAGCGCCTCGTCCACCGGCAGCTCCGTGGCGTCGAAGATGGACAGGCCGCCCACCGTTACCGCCAGCGCCTCCGGCCGCAGACGGCGGCCCTTGCAGGCGGGACAGGGACACTGGGACAGATACTCCTCGATCTCCTTTTTGCTGGCGTCGCTCTGTGTCTCGTTATACCGCCGCTCCAGATTGTGGCAGATACCCTCAAACGCCTGATGCAGCACGCCCTTGCCCCGGGGCTGGTCGTAGTGCAGCTCCAGCTTTTCCCCGCCGGTGCCGTAGAGGATGACCTGCTTCACCGCATCGCTCAACTCACCGTAGGGCTGCCGCAGGGAGAATTGATATTTCTTGCTCAGCGCCTCGAAATACATCCGGCTGACGCCGTCGGAGCGGATAGACGCCCAGCCGGGAGCCGTGATGGCCCCATCCAGAATGGACTTGCTCTCGTCCGGCACGATGAGGGCCGGGTCGGCCTTCAGCTGCACCCCCAGGCCCGTACAGGTGGGACAGGCGCCGAAGGGACTGTTGAAGGAGAACAATCGAGGCGTCAGCTCCTCGATGGAGATGCCGCAGTCCTCGCAGGCGTAGTTCTGGGAAAACGTGATGTCCTGCTGCTCCTTCAGCAGATTCACCGTCACCAGTCCGCCGGACAGGCCGGAGGCCGTCTCCACGGAGTCCGTCAGGCGCTGGGCGATGTCGGGCCGGACGATGAGCCGGTCCACCACGATGTCGATGCGGTGCTTCAGGTTCTTCTCCAGCGGGATATCCTCCGACAGCTCGTACAGGCTTCCGTCCACCCGTGCCCGGACGTAGCCGCTGCGGCGGGCGTCCTCCAGCACCTTGGCATGCTCGCCCTTGCGGCCCCGCACCACCGGCGCCATCACCTGAATACGGGTACCCTCCGGCAGGGCCATGATCTGGTCGATGATCTGATCCACCGTCTGCTGGCGGATCTCCCTGCCGCACTTGGGGCAGTGGGGCACGCCTACCCGCGCCCACAAAAGCCGCAGATAGTCATAGATCTCCGTCACCGTACCCACGGTGGAGCGGGGATTCTTGCTGGTGGTCTTCTGATCGATGGAGATAGCCGGAGAGAGGCCGTCGATATAGTCCACATCCGGCTTATCCATCTGCCCCAGAAACATACGGGCGTAGGAGCTGAGGCTCTCCACATACCGGCGCTGTCCCTCGGCGTAGATGGTGTCGAAGGCCAGCGAGCTTTTACCGCTGCCGCTGAGCCCCGTCAACACCACCAGCTTGTCCCGGGGGATGGTGACGTCGATATTCTTCAGGTTGTTCTCCCGTGCGCCCTTGATGAAAATTTCCTTTTGCATGGTCTTCCTCTTTATACGATGATATCTGCTGTTTTCGCCCGCAGCAGGGCGATGAGGTCGCCGGGCCGGCACTCCACCTGCGCGCCGATCCGGCCCGCGCTGACGCAGACGGTGTCGTACAGCACCGCCGTCTCGTGGAACACCGTGGGGAACTGCTTCTTCATCCCCACGGGGCTGCATCCGCCGTGGACGTAGCCCGTCAGGCCCAGCAGCTCCTTCTGGGGCAGCATGGCCACGGACTTCTCCCCCACGGCCTTGGCCGCCTTCTTCAAATCGAGGTTCTCCGCCACGGGGATGTCGAACACATAGTACCCGCCGGAGGCCCCCCTGGTCACCAGCGTCTTGAACACCTGCTCCGCCGGCTGTCCCAGCGTCTGCGCCACGGACACGCCGTCAATCGGCCCCTCCGGGTCGTAGGCGTGAGCGGTGTAGGCGATCTTCTTCTGCTCCAGCGTGCGCATCACGTTGGTCTTTTCCTCTTTATGCTTTGCCATGAAAGGCACCTCCTCAGAATACGTACTGTGCCAGCACGCTCAAAATCAGGATGTGGACGGGGTAGAAGGCGTAAAATCCGTACTGTACCGCCCGGTTGGAGAGGCCCCGCTCCCCGTTGTACAGAAAGATGGGCAGCAGCGCCGGCATGGCCAGCAGCTCCGTGCGCCACGGCGTACAGAACCAGCAGAAAAGGAACATGCCCACCAGCTGGATAGCCCACTTCCCCCTGACCTCCCGGGTCAGGTAAAACAGCAGCACCAGCAGCACGCCCCATCCACCGTAGTCCGTATTGCCCCACTGGCCCAGAATGAACCCCACGGCGATGGCCGCATCCGCCGGCAGCCGCTGCCACATCTCCGGCTTCGTTTTGGCCCAGTCCATGGCCCAGCACACCAGCGCGCCCAGCAGCAGCGTCCACAGCACGTTCTGGTACTGCAAGGAGAACCACTGTCCGGTACACATCAGGTTGAACGGCAGCTCCGACAGCAGGGCGAACAGCAGCAGCCGCACCGCGTACCGCTTCTTGTCCCGGGTGTGGGCGCAGCCCTCCGCGATGAGGAAGCAGAAGATGGGGAAGGCCAGCCGCCCCACGCACCGCATCCAATGGGCAAAGGGAAACAGCGTAAAGCCCATGTGGTCGATGAGCATGGATGCCGCGGCCAGCAGCTTCAGGTGCAGGCTATTCAGCGGCAGCTTCTTTTCGTTCATGTCGTCCCTCCCGCGCCAGCAGCGCCACACAGCCGATGACACAGCCCACGCCCAGCACCGTCCAGACGGTCAGGGCCTCATGGAACACGGTGATGCCCACCAGCGTCTCCACCACCGGCTCGATGTTGGTGATGATGGAGGCGCGTCCGCTCTCCACGCCCTCCAGTCCCTTGGTGTAGAAGATGTAGGGCAGCACCGTGGCCACAATGACCACGCCGATGCCGCCGATGATGCCCTTGGGCTGCTGGAACACCGGCAGCAGCGCCGGGATGTCCGCAAAGAACACGGAGCCCAGCCCCGCCACCAGAAACGTCCAGTAGATCATGGTGTAGCTTTCATAGCGGGCAAGGCCGTAGTGGCTGAACACGGTGTAGCTGGCGTAGCACATGCCGGACACCACGCCAAGGCCGATACCGGCCCACGAGGCGGTCATATCCCCGCCCAGCACACCGCTGACCATGATGCAGCCCAGCAGCGACACGCACAGCGCCGCTACCTTCCCCATGGTCAGCGGCGTTTTCCACAGCACGGCGCTGGCCAGCACCACGAAGGACGGCGCCAGGTACAGCAGCACCGCCGCCACCGACAGCGAGCACATGGTCTGGCACTGGAAATACACCACGCTCAGAAGCAGGATGCTGATCAGCCCCGACCCCAGAAAGATGGGCAGGTGCTTCAGCCTGATGCGAAACACCTGCCGGTGGAACAGGCCAAACACCACCGTCAGCACCAGCAGCGTCCCGAAGTTCCGGACGAACACCCGGTTGCCCAGCGTCATGCCCGCCTCCGTCAGCAGCCGGTTGGAAAATCCGATAAAGCCCCAGCACACGGCGCTGAGAATCACATAGATATACGAGATCGTCTTGTTCATAGCGGTTCTTTATTTCTGCCCCCGCAGCTGGATGATCTGATCCCGCAGCAGCGCGGCGTACTCGAACTCCAGCATACGGCTGGCCTCCTTCATCTCTTTTTCCAGACGGGCGATAGTCTCCGCCCGCTCCCGGTCGCTGAGCTTCTTCTTGCTGATCCGGGACGCCTCCTCGGCGCTGTGGCTGATCTCCACCATCTCCCGCACGCTCTTGCGGATGGTGCGGGGCACAATGCCATGGGCACGATTGAAGGTATCCTGTAATTTCCGGCGGCGCTCCGTTTCGTCCATGGCCGAGCGCATGGACGGCGTGACGGTGTCCGCGTAGAGAATCACCAGACCCTCCGCATTGCGGGCGGCGCGGCCAATGGTCTGAATGAGGCTGGTCTCGCTGCGGAGGAAGCCCTCCTTGTCCGCGTCCAGAATGGCCACCAGCGACACCTCCGGCAGGTCAAGGCCCTCCCGCAGCAGATTGATGCCCACCAGCACATCGAACTCGCCCAGCCGCAGATCCCGGATGATCTCCATCCGCTCCAGCGCCGACACATCGGCGTGCATATACCGCACCTTGATGCCAAGCCCCCGGAAGTGGGCGGTAAGATCCTCCGCCATCCGTTTGGTCAGCGTTGTCACCAGCACCCGCTCGTTCCGCTGCTCCCGGGCGTGGATCTCCGCCACCAGATCGTCGATCTGGCCGGTGATGGGCCGCACCTCCACCCGCGGATCCAACAGGCCCGTGGGGCGGATGACCTGCTCCACCACCTGATCGGCGTGGGCCTTTTCAAAGTCCCCCGGCGTGGCGGAGACGTATACCGCCTGATGGAACCGCTCCTCGAACTCCTCGAACTTCAGCGGCCGGTTGTCGAAGGCGCAGGGCAGGCGGAAGCCGTACTCCACCAGACTCTGCTTGCGGGCATGGTCGCCGTTATACATGGCGCGCACCTGCGGCAGCGTCACATGGCTCTCGTCCACGAACAGCACGAAATCATCGGGGAAGAAGTCCAGCAGCGTCATAGGCGGCGACCCCGCCGGCCGCTGGGAAATGATCCGCGAATAGTTCTCGATGCCGGAGCAGTACCCCAGCTCCCGCATCATCTCCACGTCGTAGCGGGTGCGCTGGTCAATGCGCTGGGCCTCGATGAGCTTGCCCTGCTCCTCAAACAGCGCCTTCTGCTGGGCCAGCTCCCGCTCGATCTCCTCCGCCGCCCGCTCCAGCTTGTCCTTGGGGGTGACGTAGTGGCTGGCGGGGTACACCGCCACATGCTGCAGGGACTTCAGCGCCGTGCCGGTGACGGGGTGGAACTCGGTGATGCGCTCGATCTCGTCGCCAAAGAACTCCACCCGGATGGCCCGGTCTTTGTAGTACGCGGGGTACAGCTCCACCGTGTCGCCCCGCACCCGGAACATATTCCGCTGGAACGCCACATCGTTGCGCTCGTACCGGTCCTCCACCAGACGCCGCAGCAGCTCGTCCCGGTCCATGGTCATACCCACCCGCAGGGAGATCATCATCCGCGCAAAGTCGTCCGGCTCGCCCAGCCCGTAGATGCAGCTCACCGACGACACCACGATCACGTCCCGCCGCTCCAGCAGCGCGCAGGTGGCACTGAGCCGCAGCCGATCGATCTCCTCGTTGGTGGAGGCGTCCTTCTCAATGTAGGTATCCGTGTGGGGGATATACGCCTCCGGCTGATAGTAGTCGTAGTAGGATACGAAATACTCCACGGCGTTGTGGGGGAAAAACTCCCGGAACTCCTCGCACAGCTGGGCCGCCAGCGTCTTGTTGTGGGCCAGCACCAGCGTGGGACGGTTGACCTTTTCGATGACCTTGGCCATGGTGTAGGTCTTGCCGGAGCCGGTGACGCCCTTGAGCACCTGCTCCCGCAGGCCGTTTTCCAGCCCCTGCGCCAGCTTTTCGATGGCCTGGGGCTGGTCGCCGGCGGGGCTGTACTCCGAAATAACTTTGAAATCAGGCATAGCACCCTCCCTTTATCTCCGCAAAAATCCGCTCTCCGCCATGGAGACGTAGTCGTCGTCCGCCACGATGATGTGGTCGGCCAGCCGGATGCCCAGCGGGGCCAGAGCCTCCTGTATCCGATGGGTCACCAGCACGTCGGCGTCGGAGGGCAGTGCCACGCCGCTGGGATGGTTGTGCGCCAGAATGATGGTGCTGGCTCCTGCGTACAGGGCATTCTCCACTACCTGCCGCACATGGACGGCGGAGGCGGACACCGTCCCCTTGGCAATGCACCGGCAGGTCAGCAGCTTGCCCTTTCCGTCCAGACACACCTGATACAAAAGCTCCCGCTTCTGCCCCGCCAGCAGCTCCATGAAATAGGCGCCGGTGCGGTCCGGCGAATTGAGGATCTTCTCCGGCAGACTGGTGATCCGCGCCCGCTGGCTGATATCCGCCATCAAGTGCAGCAGCAGGGCGGCGCTGGCACCCACGCCCTCCACCTGCTCCAGCTCCTCCGGCGATGCCTGCAAAACGCCCTGTAACGAGCGGAAGCGCTTGAGTAACCGGTGGGCCGTCTCGTTGGTGTCCTGCCGTGGGATGGCGTAAAACAGCGCCAGCTCCAGTAACTCATGATCCGCCAGCGCGTCCGCGCCCACCTGGCGGTAGCGCTCCTTCGCCCGCTGCCGGTGTCCGTCGTGCAGCCCCATGTACGTCCCCCCCTCGCCGTGTTTTCCGAATAATATAGTATACCATGCCGCGCCCCATCCTACAAGCTGTATTTCGCCCTTTCCGAAGCAGTGCAAGGTCTAATATGTAAATGGACAGGCTGGATCAACTGATCCAGACCTGTCTTTTACATTACACAGCCCTATATGGGCAGAAAGAGAGGCTCTATATGAGCGACAAGATTTACACGTTTAAGGAAAATGAGTGGGTCGTAACGGGCTGGGCCGAGGGCCTGATGGAAGTGGAACGCGAAGATGATAAGGGCAACAAGACCGTTGGCATGCAGCCCTACTATCAGCTGTTCGTTCTGGTTCCCGTGAGCACTTACAAATCGGACAACTACAGCGCCACCGGCATCAAGGCTATGAAGCTGCGCTGCGTGTCCAACGCCGTTTGGAAGGATCTCACGCCGATGGAGGTTGTAAACCTCTACTTTGACGAGAAAAAGCGGGTGTCGCTGGCTGCGTCTACCGGTACTTACGTCGAATTGAACGAGGTTTCCCTGTAAGGCTTCCATATACTTCCCTCATCTCCGCAACGCGCCGGGAGGTCGCTCCTCCCGGCGTGACCCCCCCGCTAACAGGGGGTCACTACCTACAGGATAGCCGGTTAGGGGGTCAGTTATGGAAGGAAAGGAGAACATAGTTCTTTATGACTGGCTGTCATTTACAAGCAAGACCCATACCCCGGAACAGCTGATAGAAGCGCTGGGCCTGACGGCCTGCCCATGGCAGGAGACAAAAGGAGCGCATGGCTACCGGGATCGCAAATACTTTTCCTGCATCAGTGTCCATTACAATGGCCGTGACGATATGGGCGTCTGGGTAGAGATGTCCGGACAGGGCTGCCGGACGTTTGAATCCCTCTCAACCAAAAGCTGGGATGATGTGTTAGGCTGGATCGCCGCCGAGGGCTTGAAGATCACCCGTCTGGACGTGGCCTTTGACGATCACACCGGCGTTTTGAATATCGATGAGGTCGTGGACGATACCAGAGAGCAGCGCTACGTTAGCCGCAGTGACTATTGGGAAACGGTGCTCAGCTCTAAAGGCTCCACGGTGCAGATCGGCAGTCCCAAAAGCAAAGTGCTGGTGCGTATCTACGACAAAGCCGCCGAACGGCATTGTGAGCCGGGGACACACTGGGTTCGTGTGGAGCTTCAGCTGCGGGATGACCGGGCGCTCCAATTCAGTAAGATTCCGCTCTCCGTTGGTGAAGCGTTTTCCGGCGTCCTGCTGAACTATCTGCGGTATGTCATACCGGATGATACCGACAGTAATAAATGGCGCTGGCAGATGACGGACTATTGGTTAGATATGCTGGAGGTCGTAACACCCATCAAGATATACACGGCTCCGGGCATGGACTACAACGTAGACCGCTGCCGCGAATACGTTGTCAATCAGGCCGGTAATGCCATAGATGCCCTCATCAAGATTTACGGCATTCACGACTTCCAGCATATGATCGCTACACGGCCCACCTCGCCGAATCCAAAATATGACCGGCTGGTGCAGCAGTATAAAATGACAAGGCTTTCGGCGCTGGCCGAACAATACATGAAATGAGTGAGTTTCAAATTTTCTATGCGGTGTGGCGGTTTCTCCGTCATGCTTGGTACAAGTACAGGAGGAAGATCATGAGATTCTGGGACAGGCTCAAGTGGGCCATGATCGGCGGCTTCGGCTATATGCTGGGCCGGTTCATCTTTGATTACTTCCGCCAATTCACAGGAGGTTAATATGGCAAAGAACAACATCCGCTCCGTCCGGTTCTCGGACGAGATGATCGAGATCATCAACCAGCAGATCGGCGACAACTTCACCCAGAAGTTTGAGCGCATGGTCTATAACTGCTATATGCTGCTGCCGGAGAAGCAGCGGCAGCTTGAAAAGCTGGAATCTGATATAAGGCTCCGCCGCAGAGATTTGGAGGATTTGTCCAACCGTTACAATTCCGCTGCCGGGTGTCTGCGTTCGCTGGAGTATCAGATCAAGGGTATTCAGGGCAATCTTGACCGGTATGCCGGTATTGATTCGTAACACATCAACAGCACGCTGCGGCGCGGATCAGCACCGGCTGCAGCTCCGCAGCGTGTTACATGGCGGGGTGCTGTAATGGTAACAGGCCAGTCTTTGAAGCTGGAACTGGAGGTTCGATTCCTCCCCCCGCACCCATAATCTTTTTTGAAAGGAGTGTTGACTTCAAGAGGCTGCTTCCGCCATCACCGTCTCCAAGATTCTGGAGAATACCAGTACGCTGGCCGACATGGTCAAGAACGTGTGGGACATCATGACCAGCAATCCGCTGCTGCTGGTGTTCATCTGCGCGTCTCTGGTGACTCTTGGCTTTTCGTTCTACCGGAAGGCTAAGCGCGCCGCTCGCGGCTGATGCCGCAGGTAAGGGGTGTGGGGATCGCCCCACACCCCTTTACACATGGAGGTAATTATGAGTTTGTTTCTGGCTGGCTGCTGTCATCTCATCACCCAGATATTTGAAGCTATCTATTCGGAGCCGCTGCTTGCTTTCTTCATGACGGCGCTGCTGGTGGCCGTGGCGGCGGGTCTGTTTCTATATATCTATCGCGGTACAAAACGATATTAAGTGAGGTGCTATTATGCTCAAGGTTCTGGTGACCTGCGCGGTCTACATGGTGTGTCTGTTCATTCTGGTGCTGGTGCTGTGTCTGATGATTTGGGTGATCATCCGCCTGCTGCGCTGGCTGTTCCCTCAGCGCTTCGGCCCCAAGGCCAGACCGGCCAAGAAGCCGAAGAAGGTCAAGAAGGTCGTCCGTGTCGAGGATGACGAGGATGAAGAAGATGAAGCGTAACACGGATAGATCTTCGCTGCCCGGCGCCTGGTCAAGAAAATGTGTTACGGCTGTAAAGGCTGTGTTTGATCGTCTTAGGTTCTGGCTGCGCTATTCGCGGATCAGGCATATTGATACGGATTGCCGGAGCTGCTGCCTGTTCTGCCGGTACTTCGATTGCTGCTCCCAGACCTGCTATGCGGAGTGGGAGCAACTCCCTTGGAAAATGTAAATCCCTCGCCTAAGGCGAGGGATTAGGGGTCAGTCTTTGTAGTAGTATTTTTGCTTCAACCATTCGATGAAGCCGTGTATGCTTTTGTCTTTGGTTTCTACCTGATAGCTCATGTATTGGAAGCCGAGGACTAACGCGAGGATACCGAGTATTCCGCCCATCGTTTTTCTCCTTTCGGTTTTTCCTTTAGTATATCGCACATTTCGGAGGTGTCAACATGAAAAAACGGTTTGTTTCCCTATGGCTGGTGATGTTGATGCTTCCAGCGTGTGTAATACCTGCTTATGCAAATGAGGGCTATGCGTTGGTTTCCCGGAATTTTATGCCCCAAAATATTATTACTATTCTTTCATCTGATACGAGCGTTTGGCTGATCGATCATGATCCTACTCAGGGTCAGGTTGAATATGTATCATGGATTTCTTATGAAACCTTGTCTGAAATGTCCATGAAATGGCGTACTGCTGGCGTTATCGTATTCAATACTACTATGAACGCCTATTTCCTGCGCGTGTCGTATACACCCTCGATTAGTACTGATGGGCAGCTGGTGTATAACGCGCTGGGTACCAGTAATGGTTTTTGTTATGGCTCAAAAGCAACAGAAAAGGGCGATACAAACGTAGACGTTGATATCAATATTAACCAGACTACTTTAACGAAGCGGTATGTTTCCGATACTCTGATTTACAGCGTGAAGAAAACCGCCGAAGATGTCACTAAGGGTCTGGTCAATATTATGGAGTGGCTTGATGTTGTCGTGGATGCGATCCTGCTTGTTGTGAAGCAGGTAGACCTGACCAATGACCTGCTGTATTGGATCGCTACCAACTTTGATGATATGCTGTATGCCATCGGCAGGGCTAATTTGCTGGTTGCGGAGGTTGCCATCAATCAATGGGAAGAATTGATAAGGCTGGAAGATTTTCTATCTGCTATCAACTATAATCAGGTGTATGCCCATTATGCTGAAAGCCAGTTTTTTGTTGATATGACTACTGCCGTATCTGACCTTGGTTCCCGCCTCGATACCCTCGTCGCCAACAGCGCCCGTATCGGCTCCCGGCTGGACAGTATCATCAATAACGGCGCGGTGCAGGTCAATACCTCGTCCATTGATGCCCGTCTGGACAAGCTCATCAGCATGTATAGCAAGGTCAATTCCGTGGTGCTGGATACCGCTGCTGTCAACGGCGGTCAGGTCATCGGCGCTGTCGGCGGTGCGCTGCAGGATGTCATGATTTATGGCCGTACCCGTCGTGAAAATTCCCAGCTGACCACCACCCTGCCCGGCCTGTCCGTCAATGGTACGCCTTTTGTGCTGGGTAATACGCCGCTGCGCTCCGTCCACTTTACCGCCAGCGTCCCGGCGTACATCACAAATGACGCCGATCTTGCCGCCGGTGTCTGGAAAGCCGGTACTTACAACTACGTCAGCGATACTTACAATGCCAGTACCGGCGAGTATGTACAGCGCATCAATGCCATTACTCTGACCGGCGAAGAAACATGGTCAATGGCCGCTCGTGCCGGTTCTTCCAGCATCTTCTATACATCGTTCACGGGTTCCAACCTTCGGGCAGAGTGTAACCTTTTCAATTATGTCGTGCCCTCCACGGACTTCACACAGGCCAGCGCCAACGTGGACGCGCTGGGCGCTGCGTTCACCATCTACTCCAACGCCCTGCGCTTCGTCTCGCCGGTCACCAGCGTGGACGCTTGGAAGACATACCTGAAGAACAGAGTTGCTGCAGGCAATCCCGTAACTGTGTTCTGGGTGCCAGACCCCGCCACGGAGGGCACCGGCACCGTCTCCAGCTGGTACGCAGACACAGCCCCCTCCATCTCCATTCCGGAGGGTGACAGCACCATCACGGCGGACGGCCTGCGCGTCACCGGCAAGTACGAGACATACGACAGCTATACCAAAACGGCGGACATCATCGCCGCCATCAACAATATCCCGCCCTATGATGATTCCGGTCTGATCGCCGCCATCACCGGCATGACCACGCCCACCGTTACCACCGATCTGACGGAGGTGACGTCTCGTCTTGATCTCATCCTCGGAGAGCTGCAAAGCACCTCCGGCTCCGCCACCTGCGAGCATACCTATGCTCAGCACATGGAGCAGGACGCAGACTGCACCCTCCCCGGCCTGATGATCTCCACCTGCTCCAAATGCGGGGACAGCTATTCAGAGATCGTTGATCCGCTGGGTCATGACTGGGTCGTGTCCTCCCATGTGGACGCTGTTACCGATCCGGACACCGGCGAGGAGACGGCATCTGCCTATGATGTCTATACCTGCTCTCGCTGTGACCGCACCTATGAGGATCACACGGGGGACGGCGCGCCGAACGAGGATTATAGCAATACGTCCATTTCCAAGCTGGTCGTGCAGGTGTTCAGTAAGCTGGGCACTTTTGCCGGTAAGCTCATCGGCTTTTTTGTTCATCTGCTGGATAAGGCGCTGACCAGCGTGGACAATGTGATCTCTAAATTTAACGATTACACCGCGCAGATCACCGGCTTCGGCGGCAGCTATACAACGTGGCTTACCGGCTTCTGGGGGATCATCCCGGCTGAACTGCAAATAGCGCTGACGTTCTCGGTCATCTGCATGGCGCTGGGTGCCGTCGGTAAGCGGCTGCTGTTCTCGTAACACAAGATTGCTGCAGCTGCCGTCCCAGGATCTTGAAAAGTGTGTTACAGGAGGGAAAACCATGGAGAATAAGCCGTGCAACAAATGCCTGTGCTGTCAGAATTTACAGGATTGCGTGGACTTCTGGGAGATCAACGGCTTGCCCGCGCCTGACTACGGCTGTAATGATTTTGAATGGGTCGGCTTTCGGCAATTGCTTCGCCGACTGCTGGAGGTGCTGTAATGTCAATTCTGCTTGAGCCGCTGCGGGCGCTGCTGAATATGGTCACCAGTCTGATCAACGGCCTGATCGTCGGCTCTCTGCACTTTATCCTCAATCTGCTGGACGGTCTGGATGACGTGGACAGTCTGCTGGATCATACGGTGGATTCGGTGTCCGGCTTCTTCACGGCCTTTGTCGATCTCGGCGGCAGTCTGTTCCCGTTCGTCCCGGCGGAATGGACGGCCATTATTGAAGCGGCGCTGATCATTCTGGTCATTGGCGTCATCATCAAAAGGAGGGTGTTCTGATGCAGGGTCTTGGTCAAGTCCTCGTTGCCTGTCTGGAGCTGCTTCAGGTCGAGTTCAGCATTGACGGCTTTACGTTCTCCCTCTGGCAGGTGTTCCTCTGGCTGATCGTGGCCGGTGCGGTGATCTACCTGATTTGTAAATGGAGTGATGGCTGATGAAATACATAAAGCTGCTATCCAGCGTCCTGGCATTGCTGCTTATACTTATTGCAAACGCTTATGCCGCAGCGCTTGACGGTAATTCCACGACCGATGATATACCGGACTGGGCGCTTGTGCCGGCGCTTGAGCCGGGCGAGGAACCAGCGGACGAGACGGACGCCGGCACGGCGGATGATCCTGCATCAGAGCGGGGCTATACCACGATCTATAATTCAGACGGCACCCTCCGCTATACAGATGATCCGGCGCTGCTGGCTGATCCGTCTTTATTCGCCACGGCGGATGATACGGCTGCCGGTCTGTTTCTGGGCAAGTCCTTTGACGAGTATACCGTGACGGAAGGCTTTTTACTGCTGTTTCTGGTTTTAGGTTTTTGTCTGTTTTGCTGGAAGATCATAAAGGGGGTGTTTTGATGGCTTCTGTCGTGGCCGAGTTCTTTCAGATCACCGGTGTGGACATCGTCCCGCCCACCAACATGGCCGAGCTGATCCCATACCTGCTGACGGTGTTCGTGAGTATTGTGCTTGTGGTCTGCGTGTTCCGGCTGGTGGCTGCTATCGCTGCAGCGCTGGTCAACTGGCGGAGGTTCTGATGGCGTTCATTATCATGGTCATCATCGCGCTATGCCTTTTCTCGTTTCCAACGCTTCGCTGCGCTGTGTTCCATCCGGTGAAGCTGGTACGCTTTGGCGTGGTGGATCTGTATCAATACATTAAGTATCAAAAATGGAACGAATGCAAAACCGGTGAGCTGGTTGCCTATGTGGGCCTGTTCGGCAAGGGAAAGACCCTGTCCGCCGTTCATAAGGTGGTCTCCATGTACGAGCAGTACGATGGAAAGATGATTTGGGACCGGGATCGTCAGATGTGGGTGGAGCAACGGGTCAAGGTACTGTCCAATGTGGCCTTGTCCATCCCTTATGACGATTTCGTCTCCCTCCAGCAGGTGGTTTACTGCGCTGAGAAGAACGGCCAGTATGACAAGGAGCATGACACCCTCACTGTAACGCTGGTGCTGGGCGATGAGTTCAGCGTCCAGATGAACAGCCGGAATTTCAAAAGCAACATCGATCCGCTGTTTCTCAATACGCTGCTGACCTGCCGCCATTATCATATCTCCATGTACTACACCGCCCAGCGCTTCGGCCATGTGGATGCCCTGCTGCGGCAGGTGACAAGCTGCGTGGTGGACTGTGACAAGCTGTGGCGCTTCCAGCGTCAGAACCTCTATGATGCCTGGGAGATGGAAAATGCCACCAATGCCCAGCTTCTGACACCGCTGGCGCGCCGCTGCTGGTTCGTCACGGATAAGGACTATAACGCCTATAATACGCTGGCCTGTGTGGGCAACCTGCAAAAGTCTTTCCGCGAGGGGGATATGATGACCGAGGAGGAGATACTTTCCTTGCGCCGGAACGAACAGCAGGCCAACATGGACGGCGTAGTCAAGCCCTCCCGTAAGTGGCGGAGGAATCAGCGGAAAATACACAAGTAGCGTAACACGTCCTGGCTCAGCTGCGGCGCGGATCACGACCGGCTGCAGCTGCATGATGTGTTACAGAGGGGACCCCGCGCCAAGGCTTCAGCCGCGCGGGGTCCCTGCCTATGCCGCCTGTGCCGGTGTCTGCCAACCTAATACCTTTCGAGGATAGTTGTTCATCCAGTCCTGTACCCGCCTGATCTCTGCTGGAGTTACTTTGTCAAAGTTCGTCCCTTTTGGGAAGAACCGGCGTATCATGCGGTTGTGGTTCTCTACGCTGCCCTTTTCCCATGCGCTGTAGTTGTGACAATAATACAGGTCAAAGCGGTCTCCCTTCCTTCGGCAGCTCTTACGCAAAAGGTCGTACTCCATGAACTCACTGCCGTTATCGGTGGTTATACTGCGGAACTTTTGCCGGAAGTCCGGCGTTTTCCGTTCCAGCCGATCTATTGCCCTGCGTATTGTCTCTGCCCTCCGATCCGGCAGCTTGACAATGATCTCCTGCCGGCTCCGGCGCTCTGTCATGGTCAGCAGCACACTCCGGCCGCCCTGACCGCTGACCACCAAGTCCATTTCCCAATGTCCGTATTCCTCCCTCCTGTCGATGTACGCCGGTCTGACCTCGATGCTGGGCAGTTTCGGATGTGTCACCCGCCGCTGCGGCTTCGCCGCTTTGGGGCGTTTTTTTCGTTTCTCCCACAGATGCCGGTTGCCAAGCTCATAGAACACTTGCTTGTCGATGTAGCTGTATAGGGTGCTGACGCAGATGGACGTAGCAAAAGGGTACTTCCGGGCCGCCGCCAGAGCAGCAGCTGGGGAGTACCTGTCCACGATGATCTTGTGCTCGATGTAAGCGGCAAAGGCATGGTCGTTCCCGATCTTCAAGGGCCTGCCCTTGGCGGTCTGGTTGTAGTCGTGCTTCTGCTGGCCGCGCTCCGCCGAGTACCGCAGCTTGTCAAAGTACCCGTAGTCATGGTGATACTGTCCGCGCTTGATCTCGTTGTAAACAGTCTGGCGGCAGCAGCCCAGCTTCCGGGCTATGTAACTTACCGGCCTTTTCTCATCCAGCAGCGTTTGCAGGATGATCCGTTCCTCTTTGCTGATGTGTGATAAAGAAGTAGTAGAAGTGTAAAAAATTTTGCCGTTCCTATCCGGCGTTTGCGCATTGCGCCGGATAGGTCGGGCGGTCATTCGGGCAGGTCTACCTTGCCAACGAAAGAGTAATAAATATCAATGTCCTGTCTGCGTGTGCCGTTCTCGTCATAGCTGCACTCATGCACAACGATTTTCTCCACAAACTCACGCAAAAGGGTAGGGGTAAGTTCTTCAAAGCTGGTGTACTTGCGGACAACATTCATAAACTTTTCTGCGTTTACCGTGGCTTCCTGCGCTTTGGAAAGCTCTGCCCGGATAGCGGCGGCTCTCTCTTTCAGTTCTTTCTGCTCGGCTTCATAGTCTGCCGACAG
>ULWQ01032374.1_pt1 | contig 16405 bp, 20 predicted proteins | sample 1960491 | NCBI WGS metagenome assembly ULWQ01 (sample SAMEA4835816, study PRJEB28245) | human gut metagenome | biome: gut microbiome; material: fecal sample | place: Denmark | collected 2008
GATGACGGTCTTATGGACAAGGACAGTGCAAGTATTGATACCCAGCGTGATATGCTCACCCGTTACTGCAATGAGAACAACATCATTATCCACGATTTTTACATTGATGACGGATTCACAGGTCTTAACACAGAACGTCCCGGATTCAGACGTATGATAGAGGACGTTGAAGCCAAAAAGGTTAATTGTGTTATAACGAAAGACCAGTCAAGACTTGGAAGAAATCACCTTGAGAGCGACTTTTATATGGAAGTGTATTTCCCCGAACACAGTATTCGCTACATCGCCCTCAATGATAACGTTGATACCCTCAACGCTTCTTCCCTTGACATTGCTCCGTTCAGAAATCTGCTTAATGATATGTATTCGCAGGACATCTCAAAAAAGATAAAGTCCGCACTTTATACCCGTCAGAGCCAAGGCAAGCACATCGGGAATAAAGCTCCTTACGGATATATCAAAGATCCGCAGGACAAAAATCACCTTATCATTGATGAAAGGTGCGCTCCCGTTGTTCGCAAGATTTATGAGCTTTACCTTGACGGAAACGGCGTACACAGAATTGCCGCTGCCCTTCGTGCCGAGAAGATTCCGAAGCCTGCCGCCATTGCAGCTGAATATTTCAATAACACCTATGCTTCGCATATCAGCACCGATATGGACATATATGACTGGCGTGACGGAGCTGTTTCCACCATTCTCACCAATCCCGTATATGCAGGACATATCAGAGGACAGCAAAGGCCGAAAATCTCAGCCAAGAGCAAGAAAAGATACACAAGAAATTCAAAGGCTTTCATTGTGGAGAATATGCACGAACCTATCATTGAACCCGAAAAGTGGGAGCTTGTTCAGACAATGGTAAAATCCCATCATCGTGAAAAAAAGAGTGATGGATTTGACAACATATTCGCAGGATTATTGAGATGTGCCGATTGTGACCACAGCCTTACAAAGTCCTTCGCCCACAGAAGAAATCCAAGACCCAATGTTATAGATATGGTAGGCTATCAGTGCAACTTTTACAGGCTTTACGGAAAAACTCACTGCACACAGCACTGGATTGAAGCTCGTGACCTTTATGACGCCGTTCTTGCGGATATTCAGTATCGTGCGAAATGTGCTTTGGAAGATGATGACAAAATGGTATCCGAGATAATATCCACGCTTGACTGCAATGCTTCCGATGATACCAAAAGGGCAGAAAAGGAACTCCGCAAGGCGAAGAACAGAATTGCAGAGCTTGACAGGCTTTTCTCAAGCCTTTATGAAGATAAGGTCAGCGGTAACATTTCAGAAAGAAACTTCAAGCAGCTTTCCGCCAAGTATGAAGCCGAGCAGATAACCCTTGAAAATCAGATAGGCGAACTTGAAGAAAAAATCCGCAACAGCAAGGCTGCTACGGAAAATGTGGATACCTTTGTTAATCTTATCAAGGATTACAGTCTTATCACCGAGCTTAACTCCGCTATCCTGCACACCCTCATTGAAAAAATCGTTGTTCACGAAGCCGAAGTGATAGACGGTGAAAAAGCTCAGAAAATCGAGATTTACTACAAATTTGTGGGCAGGATATAATGCCCGATTTATTAGAAAGGAAATGTTCCGTAAGAATTGTTCAACATCAGACGGCTTCCATGGTGCATCAAGGTCATGTGAAGCAATGAGCTTGTTCTGCACATTAGTTCCTGCACCCATTTTCGAGGTTGAACCAATAAGCACTCTGACGTCACCTTTGCGAACCTTTTCAAAGAGCTTATCCTTTGCGGTTTCTGTTTTTGCATCATGTATAAAGGCAATCTCTTCAGCAGGAACTCCTTTTGCAATCAGCTTTTCTTTTATGTCATCATATACACAAAAACGTTTTCCTGATGACTTTTTATCTGCTGTCTGCGGAACTCCCAAATCGCTGAAAATAAGCTGTGCAGAGCGTTTATCTGAGGTTTCTTTCCAGATATTAAAAACATTGTCCACACACAGGTTGATTTTTGTTCCTGCCTCATCAGGCAAATCGGGGTTCATAAGACGTTGGTCAAGACCAATTTTGCGTCCGTCATTTGTAATCATCGGCATATTGTCATCTGTAGGTGCAACCTTACGAAGCCTTATCAGCTTTGCACGTTCTCCGAGTGCAAAGATAAGGTCTTTTTGCGTTTCGGTAGGCTGTGCAATAATTGTTGACGTTATACACCTCGGTATCTTAAGATTACAGCTTTATGAAATCACTGCCTATCTGCTCAGTAAGGTGATTTGGTACACATAAAAGAGCTTTGTGGTGCAGTCCCAGACGTTTGCCCTCCATTGCAGCTGCAATCATTTCATAGGTCTTCCCAGCACCTACCTCGTGTGCAACCTACATATTCTGAAAGAGTTTCCTGTTCTTCAGGAGAAGCAAGCCTGTTTTCAGCTTCAAGCTTTTTCAGCAGTTTTATTGCTTCAACATTTGCATGATACTTTGATTTAGCTCCGCCTTCACCCAGATTTTCATTAGTGATATGAAAATTATGCCTGATTTTCTCAGAGCTGACAGAAATTTTGTCAGCTTCACCAAATAACGAAAGCTGTTTTTCTTCTGGATTATTATCAGGTATATCCATTTCTGCATGTTCAGCTGCACCTGAGGATAAGGAGATATCCTCATCATCAATTTCAGGAGCTTTATCTTCATCAGATTCCTCTGCAAGCTGTTCATACTTTTCATATTTTGTCTGCAATATTTACTTCCTCCATTTCATTATAGCACTTTAAAGCTAGAAAGTCAAGTGTAAATATAGAAAAATTAAAATCAGGGGAAAGTACAAGAGCAAAAGTTTTCAACAATCGCATTGGAAAAGAAAAAGGCAGCTTCTATGATTGCCTTAACTTTGATTATGTAAAATTAAACATCAGCCCTATAAACTATAATTACTATTATACTTAATGTAGAATAATATCTTTTTTTATTATCCAAATGTAATAATATTTGGGTATTTAAAATAGACTTTAATTTTAAGGACTACCCCTGACTAAAAAAAACACTTGACATTTTATAACTTTTGTGTTATTATAATTATGGTTCTGGGGTTTGTTTAAATACAAACTGCTTGTGCGACTGCATCGTGAGTGCAGTCGTACTATTTTTTTGCCCTTAAATGTCCCTTGAACATAAAAAATAATTTGATAGTGATTGTCGACGTACACACGCTTGTTGTCTTTGGACTTTCTTTTGCTTTTAACAATAAGCTTCATATCTTCAAGCTCTGAAACAGTTTTTACAACAGTTTCTCTTTTCATGCCTGTTTGTTCCGCTATATCATTGTAACTGTTCCAGCTGTCCATAAGCCTTATGCTGAAGCTCTTGCAGAGAAAAAGGTAAACTGTAAGCTGACGTGGAACAAGTTTGCCGAATACACGTCTTTCAACAAAAAAGAAGCTGTCATTTACAGGCAGCTTCTTTACTTCATATATATATGTACCTTTATAGCCATTGTCTTTCACAGAGCGTTTAAGTGGTATTACAAGACCTTCTTCAGCAAGACTATTAATTACCTTTGCGACTGTCTGGACTGACTTTATTCCGCATTTTTGAGCTATTGTAGACTGCTTCACCTTAACGGCAGTTCCGCTAAGCATTGGATAATCATTTGGTAAACTGCAAAGGTAAGCATATATGCTCAATTCCTTTGAAGTCAAGCCGAGTTCAAATATCTTATTGGATAATTTTATATTACTCAAATTAACACCTCTTTCTATATATTATTTAATTATGTATAAACTCTCTTGACAAAGTATATACTATAGTATATACTTTAAGTGGAAGGAGTTGATCGTAATGTTAACAGCAAAATTATTTGCCAACGGCAGCAGTCAGGCAGTTCGTTTACCTAAAGAAGTTCGCTTTAGCGGCACAGAAGTATATGTCCAGAAAATCGGTTCTTCCTTAATGCTTGTGCCAAAGGACAAAGCATGGGAAACTTTTTTAGAGGGCATTAACGACTTTACTGATGACTATTTTGACGCACTTCAATCAAGACATGATAATGAGTACCAAGAGGAGAGAGAATCATTATGAAGTATATGCTCGATACTAATATGTGCATATATGCTCAGAAGAAAAACGAGAGCGTTCTTGCCAAAATAAAAGAAAATTGGGAAGAAGGACTTGCAATCTCGTCCATTACTCTTGCCGAGCTTGAGTACGGAGTAAAAGCCAGTACTGCACCTGAGAAGAATTCTATTGCACTCATGAAATTTCTCTCAATCGTTGAGGTTCTTCCTTTTGATACAGGTGCAGCTGAGGAATATGGTAAAATTCGTGCTTATTTACGTAAAAATGGAACACCGATCGGAACAATGGATATGCTTATCTCCGCTCATGCGAAATCAGAAGAATTAACCATCGTTACGCATAATACAAGAGAATTTGAACGTGTTCCTGACTTAAAACTTAAAGATTGGTATGAATAACAGATAACCGCTGTCAAATGGCAGCGGTTATTTTTCTTCAAATTGTGCTATTATAGCACAATTCTTCCTGACCTGTTCTGTAAGTCCGATAAGCTCATCTACCGAAATATTGAGGAATATTGCAATATTTACCAATCTGTCCACTGAAGGAATACAATTCCTTTTAAGGTTGTCCATAACGCTTTTATGGACGTTACATTGGCGGCAGAATGAATTTATTGACATATTTCGCTCTTTGCAAGCTGTATTTATGTTGTTTATCAGATTTGCTATTATTTCTTCTCGTTTTATACTTATCATCTCCCTTGACTTCCGCTATTTTACGGAGTATAATTATTTGTGGATATAAATCGTTGTATTATTTCGTCTGGATATTTGAATTTTTCATTCAACAGCATTTCTTTACTAATGTAATCTTCACTGTAATTCTTATTAACGCCATGTTCAACATCCTTTATCGCTTCCAAAAGCACATTAAAAGAATAAGTGTTTTCCTTTAAAATGCTATTGTAGGTTAAGATAGGACGTTCATCATGAATAATCATTATATTTCCTATGGAAATATCTCCTAACGCTTTTAATTGAGCTATACCGAAAATGATTGCTGCTTCTGATCTGTCCTTATAAAACAATAATATGCTGCTATCATTATCATGAACTAAAGATGTTATATACCCAAGCTGATTTAGTTCTTTTGATATTACAGCCATATCATTTATCATAATAATCACCCTTTCACTGGAGGTAACAATGTTTGAAGCATATTCTATAAAAAAACGCGATAAAATAAGTATTGATGATGTTGTAGATCTCTCGGATACTTTTAAATGCTTAAATCCTGAATGTAAAGCTGAATTCTCTGTAAAAGGGCTTAACAGTGGGATTGTTTCCAAGCATTTTGCGAGGAAGAAAACAGCACCACATATAAAAGGCTGTCCATATACCTTATTCAGCAGCAACTATATAGATAATGCTGATATGGTAAAAGCCGATTTATTTGAAATCTATGAGCATACAGCGAATAAAAATACAGCTCAAAGCACTTCTACAGGTTCTAATAATAAAAACGCTAAAACAACGGTTCATCGAATAACAACCCCTAAACAATTATTGAACTTTTGTATTTCTAATAGACTATCCACTGAATACAAGGACGGTATAACTGTTAATGGTATAATTATTGATGAACGCAACTTGCTGTTTGCATCCAATTTTGAGGGCTTTAACGGGCTTAGGTTGGTTGTCGGTCATACTTATAGGTTTGATGATAAAAGCAATATCTTGTATATGTATGTAACCACTAAAACTAAAAACGGAAAAACCGTCAAATTGAATGTTGCTGTTTCTTTAGATCCGAAACAACTATCTGAAATTGTAGAATATATCCTCGAAACATATAATAATACCTTTGCAAATCACGCAATTGCTGTTTTCGAGATATGGGAAACAGAATCCAAATACAATGTAAAATGCACTATTTCTCAAAAGAAAAACATTATTTATAAGTTTGCTACTGAATAAAAATGTGCTATTATAGCACATTTTATTTCAAATTTTCATACTTTTTTGCTTTGGAACGGTATTGGGCGGAGGTTTGTGAGTTATGAAGGCTACAAGCTCCTCATTAACGTCATTGTATTTTGGACAGTGATTAAACGTAACAAAGCCTTTTTCAGAATACTTTTTACAGTGTTTTTCAGCAGCCGAACGTCCTGCAGCATCATTATCAAGGAAAAAATGCAGTTCCTTTATATCGGGATGAGTTTTAAGGTACTGTTCCAAAGCAACGTCTGATGTTCCTGCAAGGCAGAGTCTTGAATGCACAGTCCATGCTTTTTCATTTTTTATAAATTTGTTTGTAAGTGTTGCATGACTCAGCAAATCAATTGGAGCTTCAAAGATATACAGTTTGCTTTTATTTGTTCCCTCAATTGAAAAAGCATACTTTTTATCACTCCCGTCACAGTCACCCTTAAACGGCTTACTTGTGTTAGTTCCACGCACACAGGCAAATGCAGCTTTGTTTTGCTCGTTGTAGCCTACGAAAACAACATTATTGTGAATATCCTGATAAATCATTTTGTCACTTATCATTTTACTTATGATATTTGCATCAATCATTCTTGTTTTATTCAGATATGCAAAAAGACGTGAGAACTTTCCGTCACATTTCTGCGGAAGTTCCAACGTCTTTTTTGAATTATTCGTTTTATTGGATATTGGCGATGGTTTCGGCGTTGTATTTGAAAATGTCTGTCCGCCGATAAGCTCAATAACAGCCTCCTGAAAGCTCATACCCATATTTTTCTCAAGGAATGAAATTGCATCACCGCCATGCTCACCTGTACTCCAACGTTTCCACCCTCGGCGGTTTTCAAATATCGATAAGCTTGACATATCTCCCGGAAACTTTCGCCTGATTTTTATTTTGTAGCACGTTCCCATTTTCTTTAGTTCGTATCCTTTTTTGCTGAGATAATCAACAAGGTCTGTTTGATTAGCTGCTTCTTTTTGTTCTCTTGTTATGTGCATATGACCTCCTGTTACAATATAATTAGTCGGGTAAAACCTTACATTCAGCAAGGGTTTACACGCACTTGTTACCTAAGCTTTTTAGGTAAAAAACAATAGGCTTACAATTGGAAAAACAAAAAGCACCATATTCGTGAATATCGTGCTTTTATATGTGTATTCTGTTATTTATATCAGTGGCTGCATCAGCTCTGCTGATATATTAATAAGTGTTTCGTTCCGATAACTCCTATCTTCCGGCAGGTTTATAAGATTAAGGAAATAAGCCTCATCTATTTCAAGATGCTTTTGAAATACAATTTCTGCATTATCACCGTGTCCATTTGTTACAAGAAGCTGCATGGTTTCTACATTTTGGTCATCGATGATATTACGTTTATGATTTATAATACAATAATTCAAATCAATGTATGCTCCGTTTTCCTTTTTGGTAATAATATCATAATCATTATAATAATTATGAGGAGTAAATTCAACAGAGGAACACTTCAATTTTATTGCTTCATATAGATGACTATTCCTTAATACAGGCTGACCATATAATGTCTTAGACCACGTAAGATGTCCTAATACATAAGGAAGATTGTTAAGTGTTGACCATGAATAAAGCCAACCATGCCCATTTACATATGTTTCAAGCATTCTTCTGGCAGCCGACGGAAGGATTTTAATATCAATCGCTTTTGACAGAACATAAATTACTCTGTCAAATTGCTCTCTCATCAAATCATATATTTTTCTCTCATAATCTGTCAATCGCTCTTTTCTTGAATTTTCATTAACATCAAAACGATTTCGTGAATAAGGACAGTAATCGTATGCCTGCTGATTATACACTGCTAATCCTGAAATGCTGTTTAAATGGTGCTTACCATAGCAGCTTCTGCCGTCCTTTATAGGCTTATAAAGTCCGATTATTTGAATTGGGTTATCACAGGCAGGACATACAGCGTACTGTGATAATTCATTTTTTTCACCATAAACATAATATGGTGGTTGTTGCTGTGTTTCGTATTCAAATATGTCTTTTCGAATTGTATGGATTTTGTTGTTTCCGGTTCTGAGTTTAAATGTTTTCATTTATTCTCTCCTTGCAAAATCAGGAAATCTCTTTTCAATACTTATCCACCATTCCGGAGGCAAGTTTGGTACAGCTTTCTGTTGTTCAGCAAAATGTAAGCATTCAAGTATATCAACTAAACCTATGCTGAATTCATGAACCGTATCTTTTAAATGGAATAAGTATTCTTCACTGCAATTATCACAATGAATTTCTTCTGCTTCACCTGTTAATTCAGCTTTTTTCGGTAAATTATTCATATGTTTCCTCCATTATATCATTTTGAATTTTTCATGTCAATTATCTTTATCAGTAATTCTAATCAACACATCTCCTTTTGTAAATATTTGGCATTCTTTTCTTCTAAACAGATTATTTTTACACGCTGATTCAAATTAATCACCCTTCTTTTCTTGAAATTGATAAAATCGATCAGTAAACCGTATCTCAATATTATGATTTTGGATATATTCCATGAGCTTAAATAATTCTACAAATGAAATAGGCGAAAAATTTGTACTTGAATTGAACAACCCAATATGCCCTCCACATAAATACTTCTCATTTTCTTTTACATACATGAACATTACATAATTGCCGTTATTATCAGCCTTACTTATGACAACGTACTTATCTTGGGATTGTTCCTTTAAGAAATCATCAAAGAATTTATAATAATCTTTCTTATCATTAGCCATTTTATATTCCTTTCCCCAATGTGCTATTATAGCACATTTTTAATTTTGTATTGACATTGTGTATCAAACGTGATACAATATAATAAAATAAATATAAAAGGAACGGTGATCATTATGGCAAAAAATGATACCATTCATGTTCGTGTAGATGAAAATGTCAAGATCAACGCAGAGCAAACTCTTGCTATGCTCGGTTTGACTATCTCCGAAGCCGTCAACATGATGTTATGTCAGGTCAATCTTACAGGTGGACTTCCTTTTCAAGTTAAGCTTCCTGCACCAGAAAACATTATCGTCAATAGCAAAGCTGACATTGAAAGGAAGCTCAATGAAGCTGAACAGGATATATCAAACGGTAATGTTTTAAGCAGCGCCTCAACATTTGACACATTGGAGAAAAAATATGCATTATAAAATCCTTTTGACTAAAAGCTTTGAAAAAGACCTTGATAATGCTCTTTCATACATTACAAAAAAGCTCTTAAATCGTATAGCTGCCAAAAACTTGCTGCAAAAAACCAAGGAAACAATTAATATACTTTCTGATAATCCTTTAGCTTTCCCTGTATATCATGGAACTTCAAATATCAAATTTGAATACCACTATACTCTGATAGGCAATTATATTATCTTCTACCGTATCGCTGAGGAAGAAAAGATCGTATATATAGCTCGTTTCCTCTATTCGGGACAGAATATCGAAAATATAATCTGATTAATCAATAGCCGCTGTCATTATGGCAGCGGCTATTTCATTCTAAATTGTGCTATAATAGCATATTTTTAATTTTTACGTTTGTCTGGAAAACGGAAACTGACTTCCTGTTTTTCCTTATCTACGACAAGATATGCATCAAATTCATTTCCATTCTTGCTTTTGAACCCTTTAATTATATTTGTAGTTCCATTTTGACAGAGTAAAATAACAGCGTTATCAGTTATTCTTTTTCCTGCAATTGTTTTGTTAATATGGAACTTGCAGCCATCCCTGTAACCTGAACAACTGTATCCCCAATCAAAAATATTGATTTTCTTATGACATAATGGACAAATCATTTTCTGCTCTTTTTCTGAAACAAAAGAAGTATTGCACGACTGAGCAATAACGGAGTACCACTCTTTCACCTTATTTCTCATATTTTCTATAAATAAACTGTAATCACATTTGCCAAGAGCAATATCGTTAAGAGTTTTTTCAAGTTCTCCTGTCATTTCAGCCGATTTAAGTTCAGCTACAGGCAATACATCAATAATAAACATTCCTTTTTTAGTAGGATAAATGCTTTTTCCTTTTCGTGCAATATATTCTTTATCAAACAATGCCTTAATTGTCGGAACTCTTGTTGCGTCTGTTCCCAGACCTTTCTTTTGCATCTTCATCAAAGTACGAGCTTCTTCGTCCTCAATTCTTTTTCCTGCTGTTTCCATTGCTGAAAGCAATTCTGCTTCTGTATACCGCTTGGGAGGTTCTGTTTCACCTTTCTTCAAAGTATATTTACCGACAAGCTCCTGATGTTCTTTAAAAACAGGCAATACATTCTTTTTTTCAGGGCGAGCATCCACAGCATACCATCCGTCAGAAACAATAATACTGCCTGATGCCTTGAAAATGTGCTTATTGTTTACTGTAATCAAAACCATTGTAACATCAACGCATGCTTTAGGATAAATTATTCTGATAAGTGACTTGGCAAGTAAATCATAAATCATTTTTTCATCATCAGAAAGAGAGCTTAAATTTTCAGGCACGTTCATAGTCGGAATAATCGCAGGATGACTTCCTACCTTTTTATCGTCAAAATGACGCTTTGTAAATTCAGACCATGTGTCAATACTGTATTGAGAATATTCAGGTATTGTTAAAAGCTTTTGAATTGTCAGCTTAACTTCAGGTATCATTGCTTCTGTAAGATGCTCAGAGCTTGTACGAGGGTAACTCATAAGCTTTTTTTCATAAAGTGACTGCATTACTTCGGCAGTTTTGGAAGAATTCCAACCAAACCTTTTATTAGCTGCAATCTGCAGCTGAGTAGCGTTGTAAAGTAACGGTGCAGATTCGGTTCTGTGTTTTGTTTCAAGTGATGTCACTATACCGCTTTTTCCATTGCATTCAGCAAAAACTGCATTTGCTTCTGATTCGTTTTTAAAATTCCCTTGTTCATATTCAGCTTCAAACTTATCATTTGGAGAAGAAAAAACGGATATGAGCTTCCAATATGGTTCTTTAACATGATTTTTAATAGCTTTTTCTCTTTCAACAACAAGATTTAAAGTTGGAGTTTGTACTCTGCCGACTGTCAATAAATTATTATAGCTGGGCAAAAGAAAAGTGCTCTTCGATCTGCTGCTGGACAGGATCGAAAAGCACGTCAGGAGGGAGAAATAATGCTGAACGAAATTGAAGAATTCAAGGCTTACACTGACAAGCCTGTATACAAGTGCAGCGGCAAGCGTGACTTTTCCTTTCTCGGCCGTTTCAGCTTTGAGATGATGAAGGACTTCACAGGTCTGAGCCGTGTGCTGACTATAATCGCTCGGGGATATATGTTCAAAAATGGTGCTCCCGATGTGAATCATGCACGGCGAGCTCTCTGTGCGTGGTGCAGTATCCCCGACAAAAAAACTGCCGCTCCGAAGGCGGAGTGGCAGTTCAGGACTGATTTCAGTGATTTGCATGAGGAGTTTCCCGAATTGGTGGATAAGACGGGAAAAGACTGGTTTTACAGCCACGTTCACAAGGTCGAAAAGTTCATCAGCAAGAGCAGCGAAAACATGAGCAAGACCACTCTCTCCAATGCTGAGCCGCTGAAAACCAGATTTGATGCCGCATGGAGAGATAAGGTCAAGCAGTATCAGGTGTCGCTTTACTCGCCCGAGACCAAAGGAGCGTGGGTGCTGCGGTTTGATGATGTACTTGCGGACGCTTTGGAGCTCGGACCGCTGGCGGATAAGGCTTTTTCCTTCTCTGATGATGAGAAGGAGCGTATACAGGCACTGCTGCCTGACGGTCTGCCTTATGAGGCAGCGGAAACGGTCATCGCTTACTGTATTGCCAACAAGCCCGATGATTCGGACTATGTTATCCTGCCTATCTCAAACTTCGACGCTTATTTCGGCAGTACCAGCTTCAGTCACAAGTGGCTCAATTTGTTCCCTGATACTTTACTTGAACGCGATAAGCAGAGCTTTGGAGTGTGTAGGGTGAAGGTTATTTTATAATAGCATGAACTATTATTCCAAGAATCTAAGTATATCCTTATAATCAGAATCAACCACTTGCTTGAAATTCACACATAATCTCGTTTTTAGCTGATTAATAAAAGAAGCTAAATTATCGTTTATGGTTGTAAACATATGATATGTGTTTTCAAGTGTGGTTTTCGCTTTCCCTTCTGGAATCTGGTCTATTTTTCCTTTATATTCTCTTGCTTTATTTGCCCAATATAGGTTATAATTGATACTGTCTGCATCATTAAAAATATGGGCTCCGCCTTGTTCTCTATTACAATATTTGTTTATATCGTCATCAGAAAGAACTACGATCTAGTAATATATTCAGTTTTCTTAACTTATTGTCATATGATTGATATGCACCTTTTATTCTGACTTTTGTAGCTAATAGATGAGTGGAAATAAAACCTGTACCAAATTTACCTGTTTTTTCTTCATTTGTCCTTTTGGCGGATATTTGAGTGAATAGATCAATCAGGTTTTCTTTACTAAAGCATTTGCCACTATGCATAAATGTTACACTTTTCTCTGTCGTATTTATACAAACATCTACAGGTTTATTATCATAACAATCAGATGCGTTTTGAAGCAGTTCCCATACCCATCTTCTTCGATTTTTATTCTTATTAATGTCTGTATCATTAAAAATGGCTTCCATTTTTTCTGATATTGTATTAAGTGCAGAATCTAGTGTTTTTTGTTTATAAACGTCATTATCTGGCATTTTCTAATCTCCTTAATGAATTTCGAATAACGTTTAATTCAATTGAGCCTTCAAATCTTTAAAGCTATCAAGAGCTCCTTGAAGGTTTTCAATAATATCATCCGCAAGCTCATCAACAGGCGGCAGATTATCAAGGTCTGCAAGTGACTTATCTTTAATCCAGAAAATATCCAAGCTCAACTTATCACGCTTCAATATATTATCAATGCTGTATTTGCGGAAACGTCCTTCAGGATTATCTTCACTCCATGTTTCTGAACGCTCATATCGGTTCTCAGGATTATAGCATTTTACGAAGTCAGCAAGGTCATCCTCTGTCATTGGATGCTGCTTTAATGTAAAGTGGATATTAGTTCGGAAATCATATATCCACACTTCTTTTGTTTGCATCTCCGGACTTGCCGGACGCTTATCAAAAAAGATAACATTAGCCTTAACGCCCGGTTTATAGAAGATGCCTGTCGGCAATCTCAAAATCGTATGTAAGTCCGTAGTTTCAAGCAGCTTTCTGCGGACAGTTTCACCTGCACCGCCTTCAAAAAGCACGTTATCAGGTACGACCACAGCAGCCTTACCGGTAGACTTCAGTATAGTATTGATGTGCTGAACAAAGTTGAGCTGCTTATTGGAACTTGTTGTCCAGAAGTCCTGACGATTATATATGAGATCTTCGTCCTCCTGTTCACCATCTTCATTTGTAAAGGTTATGGAGGATTTTTTGCCGAAAGGCGGATTAGTAAGCACATAGTCGTATCTCTCACCTGAATCCATAAGCAGCGCATCTCCGAGAGTAACAGGAATATTGCCATAAATATCGCCTATATTATGAAGATACAGATTCATCAGGCATAGTTTGAATGTAGTGGGAACTATCTCGTTACCATGAAAGGCTTCGGCTTTCAGATATTCCTTCTGCTCACGGTCAAGCGTATAATTCTTGGAATCAGTAATGTAATCCTGAGCCGCAAGCAGGAAACCGCCGCTTCCACAGCAGGGATCCGCAACGGACTTCATAGGTTCGGGACGAATACATCTGACCATTGCTTTGATAAGCGGACGGGGAGTGAAGTACTGTCCTGCACCGCTTTTTATATCCTCGGCATTCTTCTGGAGAAGTCCCTCATATATCTCACCTTTAACGTCTGATGACATGGATACCCATTTTTCCTTGTCTATCATTGCAACGATGCGGCTGAGGATAGCAGCGTTGCTTATTTTGTTTGTAGCACCTTTGAATATCTTACCGAGAATACCGCCTTGTTCGCCTAGTTTTTCAAGTATTTCACGATACTTGTCCTCAAGCTCAGCACCTTTCAGCAGGCTCATGTCATTCCAGCCGTATCCTTCTGGGATACATGTATTGCGTTTATACGGCGGGCGTGAGTATTCATCGGACATTTTCAGAAATATAAGATATGTAAGCTGTTCCAGATAGTCACCGTAGGAAACGCCGTCGTCACGCAAAGGACCGCACATTCCCCAGACTTTGGAAATTATTGCTGTTGAATTTTCTGACATATTATACCTCGTTTCAATTTTCAAGGAACTCATCTTTAAGCTTTGATGGAATCCCAACGTAAAACTGATTTTTTATTATTTCGTAATCTGCAATAATCATAAAAATAATAGTTAAAATTAGTAATATAATCGTAAACCATCCGCTATCATGTGATAAAGAATTTGTACTGTTTTCTAATCTTTGATTAAAAAATGATGCCAAATGGCTTTCTGTTACAATCTTTTTTTCAACCAGTATTTGAAGTATGCTCCGTAATGACGTAAAAGTATAGACTATAGTCATCGCTATAAAAGTAAGCGCTGAACTAAGTTTGCTTTTGGAATTAGGTGTGAAAATAGAAAGTAACTTTAACGAATTATCATATTTATATAATGATTTGCCGCCCTTTATTTTACAAGAAATGGCGAGATCATTATTCAAACCTGTATGTATTATTTGAACCACAACACCATCTTTGGATTCTATATAGTCAAAAGGAATAATAATTGTGTTTTCATCTTGTACATTCACACTAAACTTATTAGTTTCATCTGTAGCTGCTATTATACTAGCTTCCAAGATTTTCTTTTCTTTTGCTAATGTAATTTTTATTTCTTTCGACTTAGCCATATCAGTAGTTTGCAAAACTTTGTTGCCACTATTCCAAATTGCAAATCGACTTACACATATATTATCAACTGAATCCCCATCATAGCAAAGTGAGAGTTTTTGATACTTGCTTTTTTTGTTCTGCACCAAAACAGTTGATTTTTGAGCGTACGATATTTCTTTCTTTTCTTTATTCTTTTGTTGGCAATATACTGCATATAAAAAAGATAATATAGTTATTACAGACAATACTCCCCATGCCCAAGGATTATTCATCAATTCTTTTATCATTACAATCCTCCCTCAAAAGCCTGTTTCAGAATGCTCTGTCTGAGAGCCTCGGCTTCCTGTAAAGCTGTATCTATTGTTTTTTCTATGCTGTCGCAGACGGACAGGCGGGATTCGATTGTTTCTATTATCTTCGCTTGTATTTTTAATGTTGGAACAGGAAATATTATTTGTTTTAAAATAGTTTGGTTCAAAAACATTCGTGTTGAACCTTTACATAATTCCTTAACTTGGTCTATGACCACGCCCTTACTTTTAAATAAATACATGAAGTAATCAGCTCTTATCACATCATAATCTAATGATATTCTCATAAGATTAGTAGATAATAACGCATTTTTCATATGCGGAGGTACTATACATATTTCACCTACTGTTCCTGAACGTGATATGATCAAATCGTCCGTATCAACCTTAAAAGCAGATAATTCTTTTGCTTTTTCTTCTGAAACAAAGATTTTGTTTCCATCAACAAATCCATCTTTTCCGATATTTTCAATTCCTAATACAGGCACACCACTTGACTGGTGTTCATGTTTCTTTAGCATTGTTCCAAACGAACCAGTAGTCATGCCCTTTTTCTTCTTAGTCAATAAATCATTAATTGTAAGGTTCTTGGAATTTGAAGATGATGCACTTTCAAACGCCTCTTTCAGCACCGCCTGCCGATAAACTTTCAGCTGTTCCTTAGTCTTTTTCAGCGTTTCAATACCGCTGTCAAGCTGAGAGAAAAGCTCCTCGATACGGGTGACTATGCGGTGTTGGTCTTGATAATCAGGAATTTTAAAATCTATCCTATCTAAATTCTTTCTCGAAATTCTTTTACGAGTTGTTCCGCTTTCAAACTTTTTAATTTGTTTTCTGAATTGTGGAGAATTAATCAAATACATTATATACTGATTATTGACCTTATCATTAGCAGGCCGTAATATTGCTACATCAACAGCCGTAATGAATTTTCCATCATAAGGGAAAATGCAGGCTCTGCCGAGAGGTTCCGGCAAGCGAGCAATTAATATATCTCCCTTTTTCAAATATGTGCAATTCAAATTTTGTGCTGTTTGTTCGGTGATATACTTGTTTGATTTATCTTTAAATTCGCATATTCCAATATCTGCAAGTTGAATTAGTCTGACAAGTCCATTAACATCTTGATCTTTCTTTTCAATCCAATCACCATCACAAAACAATCCATTGTCTGAGAGTAAGTCATTAAAAGTCATATTACGCCACCAATACCTCATTCATCTCTATCAAAATTTCTTCATAGCTATCCCCGAAACAATGCCAACAACTTAAGCGTAATTGGCATTTACCCC
>ULWQ01062406.1_pt1 | contig 16178 bp, 10 predicted proteins | sample 1960491 | NCBI WGS metagenome assembly ULWQ01 (sample SAMEA4835816, study PRJEB28245) | human gut metagenome | biome: gut microbiome; material: fecal sample | place: Denmark | collected 2008
ATTTAACAGCTTTAAGAGCAATAAGCTTATCCATACCGTTAGGCATAGCGTCTACTTGTTGACGTAAAGCATCAGGAGTAAGAGTATTTACATCAGCGTTAATACCATTACGAGCAAAGACTTCACCAAGAGCTGCTTTATTAGATTGGATATTTCCACGAGCGTTAATAGCACTTTGGTTTTTAACAGTAATACTCGGAGCGTCATACATTTGATTAGGAAAGCTCATATCTGAAACAGCAGCGCCGCTTCCAGCAGCAAGTTTTCTTGCAGACTGAAGAGCGGTTCCAAATTCAGCACTACCATAAACACGGTTATAAGTAGCAGCTTTAATAAAATTATTAAAACGACGATTAATAAATTCTTGCTCGTTTAAAAGATTACCATTATGGTCACGAACATCGGCATTCTTACCTTGTGTTTGGTCTTTCCACATAGCAATCTTATAATCTTGTTGAAGACTGGCTTTAGCACCAGGAGTTCCCTCAATAGCTGCATCAATAGCAGCTTGAAGCTTTTCAGTACTAAGTCTATTATACTTAGTACCTTGTTTCATAAAGATTTCTCCAGTGGCAGATTGAGTAAAATCATCAGTAGGTTTACCATTAGCGTCAAGAAAAGTATAACTTTCACCACCACCAGCATCTTCTTGAACCATTTTCAAAGCTTGATTATAAATAAGAGAAGTAGGTATTTCACTAACTTCTTGTTCAGCAGGTTTCCATTCAGTACCACCAATAACGTTTCCAGCAGCATCAAGTTTATCTTCATAATGATAAGTATTGGCTTGACGATAATAATTTTTATAATCTTCTGATAAATCAGTACGAGCATTAAGATTATCTTGATAAGCTTTATATTGTTGTTGAGCACGAAGACGACCAAGAACTCTTGGGTCAGACATAAGATTACCAGCTTCAGCAACAATATCATCAAGAGCATAACCTTTAAAATCGTCAATCATAGCATCGTTAATCTTACTCTGAACATTGTTGACAAGAAGTTGTTTAAATTCATCTTCTTGAGCATTAAGTTCAAGTTGACCGATTTGCTTTTTCAATTCGCTTTCTTGAGCAACAGCAACGTCGTGACGATTTTGAAGATAATCATAAGTTTGTCCAATAACTTGTAAATTGTGTTTTGGAACATAAGTATAATCAATAGTTTTAAAACTTCCAAAAGGCATAGTATATAATTTTATTTATTAATACCAAGAGTACGTAACATAAGCTTATTCACATTCGGAGCACGAAGACCAAGAACTTTCAAAGTTTCTTCATCGAGTTTAGCTTGGCGTTTGTTTCTATTCCAAACATCAAAAGCATTACCAACATTTCCAAGCAGACTGCTAACAATATTAGCTCTTGCTTCAGCTTTAGCTCCGTCAATTCCAGCTTGATGAATAAGAGAATTAATTCTATTACCGGCATTGAATTGGTCGGCTTGTGCTTTAAGATTAGCATTTGCGGTAGAAACAGCAAGTCTATTTTGAACATTGGCTGTATCAGCAGCAAGACGAAGGCGAGCACGATTAGCCATTTGAGCAGCAAGTGCTTGATTGTATTGGTCATAACGAGCAAGATTACGAGCAGTAACTTCTTGCTGATTAAGTTTGTCCTTGTTAATCAATTCAGTTTCAATATTCTCTTTCTGAGCATAAACTTGATTCTTAGCTTCTTGTCCACGAAGAGCAGCAAGCTGTTTACGAGCAAGACCTACACGACTGTTAGAAGTATTGCGGTCAATATCTCGCATAGTACGACGAGTTTCATCTTCTATTTTAGCAAGCTGAGGATTAGCATTATAACGAGTTTTAAGTTTAGCAGCAGCCATCAAAATAGGAGCAGGAATATCTTTTAAGTCTTCTTCATTAAGTTTAATCTCGCCAGGATTAGAAATAGTAGGAGCAGTAATAGTAGGTGGAGTATAACTATGAAGTTGATTAACAAAAATATTACTCATAAGAGCATCAATAGCAGACGAACCGAGATTAATACCAAATTGAATATTATCAAGATTTCGAGTTTTAGCAATATCTTCTTGAATAGGAAAATAATTTATATCGTTATTAGCGTTTTTAGTAAGACGATTAACAACAGTAGGAGCTAAATTGCGTCTAATCATAGCAGCATTTTCATCGCTTGCAGACACAACTTTAGAACCGTCAAGAGGATTAATAGAAGCAACTGGAATAGAAACAGATTGTCGTTTATTGTCACCCCCCGTAGAGGATGAAGAAGTATTACTTCTTGTACCAACAGGAATATTTAATATCATTCTTTGAAGAGCATCCATATCATAATTAGAATTAGGAACACTAACAGCAGGAGCTTCAACAAAGTAATGAGTTTCTCCATTCTTTTTATAAATAGGAGCATTATTCGCAAGACCGTTAACTACATTGCGAGCAAGTTGTGAAGTAGTAATATCAGTAGTAGGAATATCAATATCATTATCTATAATATTAGAATTTGTATTAGGAAGAGGAATAGCTTCGTTTCTATCAGTTACAAGATATTGTTGACCTTTATAATTAATAGTATCACCTACATTATATTTTTTATCATTAATTCTAAAACCGCTACCAACTTTAGCTTTAGCTCGACCACCAATACTAAATTTACGAGTTCTTTTTTCGGTTTCAGAAATAACATGTGCAACAAAAGTATTATCTCGTTTAGCATCCAAAGGTTTTTGAGAAATATCAGCAGTAACTAAACGATTATGCAAATCAGCCCAACCAAGCCTACGAGGTTTTTCAGGTTCTTTGTCAACAGTACCTTTTGGCATAATTATAGCAGAAGCCAAAAGACTAAGATTATGAAGTCCAGGTTTAGAATAACGTCCATTAAAACGAGGTTTTCTTTCACCACCATAAGCAAAAGCTTCACGTGACGGAGTATGAATTAAACCATTGCGAACATTACCATTTATAGAAATAACTTTTCCCATTTTAGATTTACGTTTTGTTCCATATTTAGCAGCATAAACAGGAACGGTGTTAAGATTTATATTGTTAAGATTAAGTTGATTAGGGTCATTGCGCATAGCAACGTTATTAAGTAAATCAATTACTTCGTCTTCTTTAAAAGTATTAATAAGATTATAATCAATAGCAGTTTTACGAAGTTCTCGAAAACTATCTTTATCATAAACAGTATTCGGGTCAAGATTATTAGCTTGACGAAACTGCATCAAACGAGAATAAACTTCGGTAGGACGACGAAGATAAGTAGAAGAACTTGAACTTCCAAGTATATCACTAATTGCTTGTTCTTGTTCAGTAGCACGAGAAGCATGAGCGTTTTCGTGAGTACGAACAGTAGGGTCTTTAGTAAATTCTTCTTGATTAACATAACTACTATGCGTAGGAGCATGATAAGCGCCATCAATAACTCCTTGACCAGTTTCTGGAGTATTAAGTCTAAGCTTCATACTTTGAGCATTGCGAGCTATCTCTTTACGATAATCAGTATCGCTCATAGAAGGAGTACGAATAGCAGCACGTTTGCCATAATTCATAGCAAAGCCAATAGGAGAATGAAATTCACGAGCAGTATTACGACTTTCGGCTTGACGTTCAAGACGACCATCTCCTAATTGATTATTGTAACGTCCAGTAGCTAATCGAGAAGCATTCCAAGTATCAAGAAAATCATTTTGGTTAGTAGGAAGATTACCACCTAATGGTTTTTTATTAGCTCTACTATCAATAGCATCTCTTATATCTTGATTTTGAATAACTCCACGAACAGCGTACTGAGCATTTTCAATAGGATTAATAATTTTATCAGCTTTTCTATATTCTTTAAGAATATCATTAGCTTGTTTTATTGTTCGTTTAGCATATTCAGCATTTTTGCCGTCTATATTTTTAGTAGCATAATCAACAAATTCGTCTGCTAAATGACGATATTCATTTTCTTTATCTTTAAGTATTACGGCTTTAGAAAAATCTCCTCTATTTTTTCTATAACGTAAGAGATTAGACAAGCTGCGTACACGAGGAACGCTCCCCAGTACATCAAGCCAATCAGAAGGGACACTATTACCGGTAATTCCTTTAATAATGGCAGGGACAGATGTACTAAGACCAGTAGGGTCAGCAATTTGTACAGAGGCTTTAAGAAGTTTCCGCTGCAATCGAGAATCTTCCAAAGCACGGTCAAAAGCATTACTTTTAGCTTTTTCAAAATTTTCATAATTATTGTATTTTAAATCTGGTTTATAATTGGCAATAGCGTCTTGCTGGACGATAGTTTTATTGCCACCCAATTCTTTTTTATTAATATTACCATGAAATTTTACATCAATAGCTTTATCTTTTCCTATAATATTACCAAGAAGTTCTTCATAAACACCATTAGTAACATTTTCAACAGTATTGTAAATATACTTAAAAGGATTAGAAGTTAACCCAGCACGAACAGACTTAACCAAATGATGAGCGTTCCAAAGAGATTTATCGCCAATGATACTATTAGCCACCAAAGAATCAACTTTGGAATAAGGAGCTTCTTCAAATCTAATAGCAATTCCATCTTTAGTGAGGATGTCTGTAACAGTCTTATTATTCCCAACATTATTGCGATTAAGACTCCGTAAAACAAAATGTTGGTTAATATCATTATTATTATCATTTTTATATCTATCGGATTGTTTTCCGTCAACGTTAGTAACTCTTCCATTTCCACCTAATTTCTTTTTATTAGTTTTATTTTCATCTGTTACAAGATTAACAGATTCTTTACCGATATTATAAGCATCAACAGTAGTATTTATACCTCTACTTGCAGCAGCAAAATTTTCATAATTAGCCCAATTACTATCACTAAGTTTATTATATCTATCAAAATAATGAATAGCTTTGTTGTAATTTTTAATATGTTCGCCTTGAATTCTATCAAGGTCAATATCGCCGCCAGGAGTATATATTTCTCTTCTACGCATTCGTTCTGCTAAAGTTCCATCACGAGCGGATTGATTAAAAGAACTAATAGCTTTTTGAAGAGTTTTATCACGATTTACAATATCAGAAATTTTCTTACCTTCTTTAATAAGGGATTGGTTTTTGGTAAGACGCCCAAGTCCCCGAGTAAGCTTACTAAGTACACGAGCACCAGGAAGCACAGACAAACCAGCCAAAACCATTTCGGCATTACTTCTATCATTATTGCGAGCATTAATGATATCGAGAACCCCAGAAATAGGAGTAGGGTCAAATAAACCAACAAAGGTATCTGTCCATTCGCGAGCTTTTGTAGCTCTTTCATAATTCTTTGACGCATCATAAATTTTACCACCATTTTCATATTTAGTACCATCATCGTTAATACGATTTCTATCTTTAAATTCTTCTTGAGCATTAAAAACAGCATCAGGATTAGCTCCACTCATTACAAGTTCGGCTGGACTATTACCTTGAAGAAAAGGAACAGAAGAATAAACGCGAACTTCTTTAGGAGTAACTTTCATAACTTCTTCTCCCTCAACTTCAAGACCAGTTTTTGGGTCAGCACCAATATCAACTCCGCCAGCAGAATGTTTCCTACCTTTTATGTAATAAAAGTTATTACCAAGAGGAATAGCATTTCCGCCACGAACTATATTAGGAACATATTTACCGCCACCAGCCGCTAATATAAGACTTTTTCGATTATTAATCTTTCTCATATCAATAATTTTAAAATATTCATTTTAAGGCTCGCCACGGCATTTTATCTCAATCGTGATAGATTAATCATTTTCGAGGATAAAATGCCATACAGCGAAAGTCTATGCCATTAGCGGGCACGTTTCACTAACTTTTTACGCCCGCCATTGCGATAACGAGGCTGATACGTGGTATTGCTTCCAGCAGTAATAGCAGCAGTAGGAGCTTGACCAAGAGTATTCATGGCAACCATATTATTGTTTTGAGCATTAGCATAACTTGCTTTATTTTCTCCAACTTGACGACCAGTAAATTTGTCAGTAATACCGTCATAAACTTCTAAATCAGCAGGGTCATAAGTTCTATAAGTATTAGTGCGATAGTTAAGCTTAGTAGCAGTTGGAGTATAAGTTGCTCCTGTATTAGCAAATATACTACCAATACCAGAACTAACACCACCAACAACATTACCAAGTAACTGCCCCGTAGAGGATTGAATAAACGAGCCAAGACCAGCTTTGCTTCTTCCCTTACGGGGAGTGGCTGTGCCGCAAGCAGCTTTACTACGTCCACCGCATTTACGAAGTTTACGCTTACCACCACAAGCCATAAAACGGTTACGAAATTCTTTATCAAGTTCGGCTTGATTAGCATATAACGCAGTAAGACCGGCAGCGTTTTCGATACCAGTCTTCTTAGCAGCAAGCTCATTCTGTTCACGATTAAGCTTTTCTTGCGCTTGTACATTTAAAACATTTTGCTCATATTGAGCATCAATAGCAGCTTGTTGATTTTGATACTGTGTATCAATAGCATTTTGTTGATTAAGAGCATTTATTCTTTCAGCTTCGGCTTGAGCAGCAGCTTGTTTCTTTTTCTTCTTATTACCGAAAATACCACCGATAATTCCACCTACAGCACCAATAGCAGCACCAATAAATGCTTTATCACGACCTCTATCATAATATTTCTTTTCCATATCTTATGTATTGAAATAAGCTTGTATATCTTTAATTAAAACTTTTTTATTAGTATTTCTAAAAACAAAACGAACAATGACATATTTACCAACCATAAGTTTGGCATCAACAGCAGTTTGATTATATTCAAGTTCATTGTTATATTTGCCAGTAATACGACCAAATATTTCTTGCTCTTTATAACTTCTAAGTTTATTATAAAACCAATTAAAATTCCAACGACCAAATTCATAAACAGGCTTCTTATATTCAGCAACAGAAGCACGTTCTTCGTTAAGATTACAGTAATCTGAATAACAACAATTAGTATAAAGATAACAACCAAGAACATCAAAATAGTCATCTTTTTCTTTATTCAGCATATAAGTTATAAAGTTAACAATCTTAATATCATTAGGATTAGTAGAATTAAAATAAACATCAATATAAGAACAAGTATTACCGCCAATAAGTTCATTATTCATAAACTCATTTAGTACATCATCTTCATATTCGTTATATACATCTTTAGTAAATTGACGAATACGATAATAACTATTAGTAAAATCTATAAGATAAAAGTTATCTTTAAGACTAACAAATTTATAATCAGAAGTATAACTATGACTACTAAGCCAATCATTATTATAAAGACTATAACTAAGAATACAAGATTTCCAAGCACCAGCAGAATCTTTCTTCATAAAGTTAAATAAAAGACGAGCATTAGCAGAATCATAACCAATATAAACACGGTCAGCGGCATAAGTTTCAACAAACTTAGTTATATCGTTATTGATTTCTTCAACAGAACCAGCATCAAATTTATAAAATTTACGAGCATTAGAATCATAAAAGATATAACCAAAATCTCCATTGATATAAGAAATAAAATCTTGGAAACCACAAATACCAAATTTAGTAGTAAAGACTTCTTTATAATCAACTTCAAATACATCTGGCATTAACATCTGAACTGTTTGCTCGTTTGTTTTAAGTTCATTATTAATATCAAAAGCAAAAAGACTTTTCTCTGTATGAACAAGAAGATAAGTACCAGCAGCAACAATATTAGTAATATCGCCTTTATTCTCACTTATAATTTTATAACTTTCAGGAGATATATGCTTCCAAGCATTAACAACACTTTCATCACCAATAACGTTAGTACGATAAACAGTTTTGGAATATTGTTCACGCTTATAAAGCTCATTAGTCTTATTATAATTAATAATAATACGACGATAGAAAGAATAATAATTAGAAGTAAGATTATACAAATCGTTAATACGAGAAGGGTCTACAATAAGATTAGAACCTTGAGTATTCTCAGAACCGTCATTATAATTATAATAAACAGTACGAGGGGACATATTAACTTTCTTCCCCATAAGAAAATAATGACTTTCATGAACAAAAGTAAAAGAATAAATCAAAGGTTTATTAGCAACAGTTTCACCGTCACCGTAAAACTTAGTACCAGTAGTAGCATCGTAAGGATTCCAATCTACATCACTAAAAATAATACCATGAGGATGAAAAGTAAATATTGTACTAACATTCCAATAATAATTCCAAGCATAATTAACTTTAACATCAGCATTATTAACTTTTACAGTAGACTTACCATAAGTATAATTAGCATCAGGGTCATATTCTTTAACATATTCTATATAACCAAGAGAAACAAGATTCTTATCTGCATCTCTATAAAGCTCTGAATAATCATCGGTATAAACATCACAAAGAGTAGTACCGTAATGGTCATTAAAACCAGACGAAAGCTGAATTTTAAGAACACCCTCTTTACCAATATTATCAAAACTATTAGGCGGAAGAATAGAAGTAGAATTAATACCAGTGCTTGCATTTGCGGCAGTAGGATTGTTAAGACGAGTATTAAGATTACCGTCATCGGTATATTGGAAGTAACAAACTTCACTTATTTTATTAGCATCAGTTTTACCACCAACAATACTAAACTCAGGATAATTAAAACGACAAGGACTATCGGCACTACCAGTATTTTGTCCTTTGACATCATAAAGATATTTGTCAGCTTGAGTTATAAAACCACTGCCAATTTCAACATATTCAGGTTCAGCATAACTAATAAAATAGCCAACAAAACCCTCAAGCATAGGAATATGTTCAAAGACAATTCCACCAAGAGCGATTTTATCGGCAGGACAAACACAACGGCAAAATCTATTATTATCACTTCCAAAAATAGTACAAGTAAGTTTAGTTCCATCAACAGAAGGAGTTCCACTATTGGAAGTTAAAATAGGAACACCATCTGTATAAGTTCCATTTGCATAAACATAATGAATAAAGAAACAATAAACTCCACGACGACCAGGCTTAGGTTTAAAGAAATTAATAGCTTCGGAAACTTCCGGATAATCACCTTCATCTCTATCAACAGCAGTTATAACAACGTTTCCCATTTTAGCAAGAAGCTGTCCATAATCAGTTTCATTTAAAAACGGTTTGTTTTTATTAGCAATTTTATAATTAGCAAGATAAACTCTATTACGATAATTATCAAGAGTTTTAACATTATAAAAATTAAAAGGTTCATTAGTAAGTTCTTCAAGTGACATAGTTTCAAAACTATTATCAATTGTAAACTCAACCATAGTACCAATATTTTTCTTATCCCAAACAATAGCTTCGGTAGAAGCATTTCCGTTTACGATAGCAGCAAGCTGATATTTAGTATAATTCTGTCTTGTATCAGTAAATATACGAACTTGAACAAGAAGATTGGTATTAGTATAATCATCGTCTTCTGAATAGTAATCTTGAATTTTACCACTACCTTTGCCGTCACCAGCGTTATAATTGAAAACTGTTTTAGGAGTAGTAAGAGCTTCTAAGTCTGTTACTTGAACAGGATAACCAATAGGAAACCAAATAGTATTATAATAATCATCAATCCAATAACGTATAAAGAAAATATAAGTACCTTTCTTAATACGATTACCATTGACAAATTTAACATCGCCAAAGTTAGAAATAGGAGCAGTAGCTAATTCTGTATATAGTTCATCACTATCTTGAGTATATTGATATAAGTCAACATCTTTATCAATATTGATACTTTTAAGAGGACAATCTTCTGTGGGATTAAGTTCACTAATACAAACTATAAGTTCGTTGTTAACATTATAAGTATAAGTACCAAAAACTTCACCACCACACCAATGCCAATTAATGCCAACTTTAACAGGATTATTAGAACCTATCGGCTTTCTAATATCAACACGATAAATATCATTGTTATCAAAGAAAACAAGAAACTCTTCGTTACATTCAATATGACCAACTATTTTAGCATTAACTCCATGAAGATAATAATCAATAAGACCAGGTTCATTACAAATAGTTTCAGTATCTTTATCAATCATTATATTACCAGCATGAACTAAGTCGCCTTCTTTAAGATTTTCATAAGGACTATCAAAATTAAGTTTTTGATTAATTCTCATAGCAGTAATTATTTAGGAAATGTATAATTATAAAAATAAGAACGCCAAGCATCGCCAGCATAATCATTTTCATTTTGAGCATCAGCAATAACAGAAGCTTTGGCTTTATCTTTAAGTTGCATCCACATATAATAAGGATTAGTTCCATATTGAGAAGCAGCAAGATTAAAAACAGGATGCTTCATACCACGAGTAAGCATCTTATACATACAGTAATAAGCAAGAGCTTCAATAAGAATACCATTGTTAGGAACAACTGGAATTTCTCCTTGAAAATAATTACTATATTCGGTTTCTATTTCAAGATTACGAATAGTAATTTCACGAGCATCCCAATTAAGTTCAATAGTATTATTATCAACAATGACATAGTTCCGATTATCCTCTACGGGGGAGATATATTGGTCACCAACTCTATGACGTCTATTAAAAACATCTGTATTAACATGTTCAGAAACAGCTCCAATATAATCTTTATCAGAAGCTCCATCTGTAATATAAACAGTATTAGAACCACTAAGTTGAGTGTTATCAAGTTCACTACTACCACCCCCCGTAGAGGATGAACATGAACATCCAGCTTTACTCTCTCTAAGAGAACGAACCTCACAACCGTTACTATCATAAACAGCAAAACCCTTGCTATTGGTAATAGGACAAGGGCTATGAACAATACGATTTCTTACTGGAAGAGTTCGTTTTTTATATGTAGTTCTAAGAACTTTAAGTTGGCTCATTGCATCAAAACACCAAGCAGGAACACGAGCAATCCAATCACTATTGTCAGGATTGAAATCGTTGTCTATTTTGGCTATTATGTGCTCCAAGACTATATTCTTTTTGTTCTGCATTTCTAATAAAATTTAGATAAGACATAGGTTCAAAAGCAAGAAGAATACCAAGTTTAAATCTCATATCAAATTTGGTATGATAAATATCATCAACAGTTTTACACATAGCAGCAATTTCTTCTTGGCTCATACCACGATATTTAAAATCAATTCTATCTTTACGTTCAAACTTAATATTAACGTTTTTATAACGACTATTATCAATAAGTTTAAATTCATAATAATAATCATTAGTTTTATAAACTTTATAAGGAACACCGTCATACTTAATACCACGGAGTTTGCAAGCAGCAGCTTCGTCTTCATTATAAAGTTTTTTACCAGCAGCAAGAATTTCTCGTTTCTTTTTATTAGTAGCATTAAAATCAATAACAGGTTTCTTAGAAGTAACTTTCCAACGATTGCAAACAATATTGCCAAGACCACCGGCAACTTGATAAGCATAACCTTCAAGAATACATTTCATAACTCCATAGTTATAAAAACGTTGAACAAGTTTTCTATATTCAGTAATAGTAAGCCTCTTTTTACGTTCTTCAAGTTTAAGACTTTGAGTAACACCGTAAACGTTCTTTTGAACTTGTAGATACTTTAGGAAATTAAGATAAGTAAGACGTTTATGAACATCAGTAGTAACAAACTCAGAAGTACGAGTTTTAGTACGACAAGCATCGAAATCAACAGCATTGATTTCATTGTCGTCACCAATATTATTTATATCAAGATTAAAGAACTCGTTTATAATTGCTTTTTTATTAGCAACAAGTCGATAAAGCCTTTTGCGAAGACTAATAAGATTATTATAATCTTCTTTGTTAATATCATAGGCTTTATTAGCATCCTCTATGAATTTACCATAATAGTATTTAATATCAATATCTGGACGCATAGATTAACGAGTTAGATTTTCAACAGGTGTTTCATTTCCTTCACGTGCAACATTAAGAAGATTACGTTTAAAAATAATATCCTTAATTTGACCAATCATATCTTCAGGAAGAAGAAATTCATTATCATCAAGTTCTTCACTGTCGTCATAATCAGAATAATGATATTCTCCAGCAGCTTCAACAGTTTCTTCTTTAATAAGATGCGGATATTCAAAAGGAGATTCAACAGTAATATAATTAACGTTGTCAAGAATATCATTACTATTGCTATAAATATAAAGATATTCATTTATATAGTCGTAACGAAGAATACGACAAAGACCGACAAGTTGATTATAAAATTGAGCAGCATGCTCACGAACGAAAGGAACAGAAAGATTATATACACCAGAAGTACGAATAGATTGAAAAGGAGTATTGTTAATAAGACGAACCGGACGAGGAACTTTATTCTTAGTTCGCTTAATAAGAGGAAGATTTAATTCTTTAGTTCCATAAACATCACCATCAGGAACATCTATAAGTTCAAGTCTAAAACGTTGTTCAAGACCTTTGTCAGTATAACCGTGACGTTCATAACTTTGCCGAATAAGTTCATTACGAGTATGAATAATTGCCTGCCGAATATTTCGACGAACTGCAAGGGTATTCGGAGAACCAGCAGCATGAGCAATCTCACTAATTAATTGATTAAGCGTTGCCATAGGATGATTAGGATTAATAACATTAATAACACAAAAATACATTATTAATAATAACTTCCATGTTATCAGCAAGATAAAAATAAAACGGTAACATGTTTTCACAACATATTACCGTTCACAATTAAATCGACAATTACAGTTTTAGTAATTTCGTGGAAGAAACTTATTTTAAACAACTTTTAAAATGGTTGATGTCGGCAGCTTCAAGAACAATATCCTTGTCAATGCCGGGAACTCCAATCTTAATTTTGCCGTTACCAATAGTAACACCACCAAACAAATCGGGATATTCTTTCGTAGCAGCAACAATAAGATTATCTGTCATTTTACCAAGAAGCGGTTCTATATCAACAGTACCATCTTCTTCTTGTATCATCTTAAGAAACTTATCAACTTTGCCAATACTTTTATCGGCAGCTTTGTCAATAAAGGGTCGGAAAATCATTATAAGAGCATTTTGATTGGCAAGTTCATCTACTTTACCAGTATAAAACTCAACAAGTTTATTAATTATAACTTCACGTTGTATCATACTTCTTTATTTTTAATATTGTTACAAAAATCAACATAGGTAAGTTTAGGGTTAGCTTGAGCAGCTATCTGAAACTTCTTGAAAAGTTCTAATTCTTTATTAGCTTCTTCAATAATACTATCTTTCTTGGCACGTATATTGTTAAGTTGTTTTTCAAGAAGTTCCTTACCACGAGGAGAGTTAGCTACTTTATCGCGAACAGAATTAATAAGTTCTTGCTGAATAAGCATTTGAAGTTCAGCAGATACATTATTATAAACATCATCTTTAGCGAGAATAGCTTGTTGGTCATTATTCAAAGAACAAACTTCTTTATCAATCTCATCCCAAAGACTAATTTGTTGTACAGCTTGTTGAGGCTGAGCAGGTCGAGTTGGTTGCATATTTTGATTAGGATTTCCAAGTTGAGATTGAAGTTGTGCTTTAGCATTATTCAACTGCTGAATTTGAGCATCTAATTGAGATATATAATCAACAGGAGTATTCATGCCAGCAAGAAGTGGGTCGTATCCAAGATTAACTTGATATTGTGGAAATGGCATAATATAAGAATTTAAATTAAGAGGAGCAGAAAGATTACCACTCTCTGCTCCTCTATTATTGTTTTACGCAGCCGTAGTAGGCGCAGGTGTAGTAGCAGGGCAAGCACAAGGATTATAGCTTGCGTAACCAGTAACGGTAGGAGTATTCGGAAGAACAACTTCACCGCTAATCATACGGCAAGTTCTACGCCACAGATTAAAGTCGGCATGTTCAGCAACACGACGAATATCACACTGGATAAGAGCGTCTTGATACGGACGAGTAGCTTTAAGAACAGCCAATTCAGTTTTCAATTCACCAATCTGACCAGCAAGTTCATCTTTACTGTCACGAGAATACTTGTACAGGTCAAAAGCATTTTTATTAGCAGTAGCGTTAATAACATCAAACCCGTTACGCATAGTACTATAAATACCAAACATTTCTTGATTAATAGTTTGTCTATCTTCAAAACGTTGATTTTGCTGCGCATAAGTAGAACGCCACATGTCATTAACAAATTGTACTTGGTCGGCACATTGTTTACGTTCAAGATAATGTTCATTAGCAGCAGTTCCAGCAATAGCAGCAGTTTCAGCTACTGTTGCACGATTACCAAATAAGCCACAGTTAAGCAGACCACCGCCAAGAAGTTGTAAACCAAGTGCGCCAATACTAAGACCAAGAGCAGTTCCACCAACTGCCTTAGAAGCATACTCTTTCTTGTCACGATGAACTTTCTCCATCTCAACATAACCTTTTCCAGTTTCTTTATCAACTAACATCATAATAGTTAAGTTTAATAAGATTAATAATAAAATAAATAATTCTCTCATAATTGCAATTACAAATACATAACGCTGGGAAGCAGGAAAAGGTTTAGAAATTAAATATCCGATAAAAATAAAGCCTGCTTATTTCTGCTGACAAATTAATATCAGCTTTAATAAGCAGACTTTCGTCTTGTGTCTAATCGGGCAAATAAGAGTTAAGGTTACGGTGTGTTGTTCGTTTATTCTTCAATAATGGTTTCGTTAAATATAGCTTCGGTTATATCGTTAATTTCGTTAATTGTAAGAGAACGTTTGAGAATAATAATATCGTCATGACAACCAATAAAACCGTATTGTGTAGTATCTGTATAATTACCAATAGCAAGTGTATTTTTAGTATTAGGAGTACTACCTTTAGCTTTATTATTTCCATTATAATTAGTAGGAGTCATAAAGCTAATATCACCCTCATAAAAATTATCTAAGATTTTTGAATTACCAAATGTATTAATTAATTTTTGAGCACCTGCATTAATATATTCAAAGCCAAAAGCGCTATTCTCAATACCACCGCTTAAAGGATTGCCATAAACAATAAATGTACCTTTATTAACATTGAGCCATTTTCTTTTAGCAATAACTGTAAAATCAGTTAAAAGAGGAATGTCGTAAGCAATAAGAGTTTCTTTGCCGCTATAACAAAGAGAATTAGGATAATAGGGAATTTGAGTAATAGTAATTTCTCCAGTACCAGCGTTAACACGAAGTCCTACCTGATAAGGATTGTCTACTTTAATACTTTCAGGAATTTCATTTATTCCCTCGGTAAGTGTTATTTCTCGCCTACCATTTTCGGTTGCGTATTGATAAGTAAGGACATTATTACCAAGATTTTGAACATTTACTGTATAAGCTGGCATTTCTGTTGTAGCGTATCTAATAAATAAATAGTTACTCGCTGCTGGAACAACCTTAACAGTATTATGTGAAACATCGGTAATAACACTTGTTTTACGATAAGTAGTAAAGTCAACGGCATAAATACCAACCCCACTATTCAACTTCCCTTGAAAACCATACATATAAGCATCAAGTCCATTTCCGCTAAAGTCTTTTAGAATAGAAGTGGGTAACTGGGTGATGGTGATATTACATTCACCGATAACACTAACACCAAAACCAAAATAAAGATTATTATCTTTAAAAGTGTAAACTCCATCTTTTTTAATATGGGTTTCAGGCTTTCCTCTTCTTTGTCTCACAATGAGATATTTATTTTCAGTAACTCCAGTAACACGAATAGTCAAATCGGAATAAGGTTTATTATCATCTTCTACAATATTGTTAGTCTCAACTACGTTTGTTATAACAATAGTATTATTAGTAATTTTGGCAGTTCCTCTTGTATTTCTATATGCCCAATTTGTAAAGTCCTCAGCATAACTTTCAATAACATCGTAATTAATAAGTCTTTGTTTCTTCGGACTATACCAAACAACAACATCATCTCTATATTCAGGCGGTATCTTGCTTCTATTAGCAATTAAATCTCGCCTTTTGCGGACGAGATTTAAAATAGCTTGAAGAATAATAATTATTACTTTCATAAGCAGGAATTATTCTTTTAATAACTTTGTTTGTTCTTTAAGCTCTTGCAATATTGCTTGCAGAATTATTATAATCTGTTTCATAAGCTTTATGTTTAAGCGATTACACCAGCAGCTTTAAGACTTGCTATAAGCTCATTAACTTTTGCAGCAATATTTGCCGCATCTGCATCGGCAGCAACAGCAGCAACAG
>ULWQ01002576.1_pt1 | contig 16155 bp, 18 predicted proteins | sample 1960491 | NCBI WGS metagenome assembly ULWQ01 (sample SAMEA4835816, study PRJEB28245) | human gut metagenome | biome: gut microbiome; material: fecal sample | place: Denmark | collected 2008
CTTGCTGGGTGTGTTTCTGATATTCTTCCGACCGTTGAGGTCGGATTGGTTTATTTTCATCGTTTCCGTGAAAAAATTTATGAGCGAACTCTCATAGTCGCTCAGGCGCTCGTCAGAGCGTTTGGAGCTATGCGACTTCATGATAATAATCAAATTCCCCATAACAATTTGTCGAACGCAAAACTCATCTGACACACCAAAGTTCATGCGCACTGCCAATAGACAAAGTGAAGCATTGCGCGCTATAATATTATCATCGGGTCTCCTCCCGAAATCTGAAACGAACGGTGGTGATGATATGGCTGACATTGCAAAGAAACTCGCAAAGCTCGATGAGAAGATCGGCAAGCTGAAAGAGCGTATCAAGACCGACACGGCTGAATGTGAAAAGCTCAGTGAGCAGAAAGCTCTGCTGATCTATCAGTCGCTGTGCAAACAGTATAGCTGTGAGGGACAGGCTCTCGCTGACATGATCGCAAGAGAACACGAGCATGCGGCTATCCCTGTTGCTGACGAAAAATCCGTGTCGGAGAATAGCTATGATGATGACGCTGACGAGGAAGAAATGCTCGGTCAGACTTCTTTCTTTGAGAAGAAAAATCCTTACTCGGATTAAAAATATATCCGACAACAAAACGATTATAGCGATGCCGCTGAGTGCTGTCCGGTGCGCACAAATCAGATACAGAATCTTTGGGCGCAATACCTATGGACAAGCCTCGGCGGTGCGCGCTATAATGATACTGTGCAGGAGTAACGCCCTGCAACAAAAAGCTTTTGCGTGTAGAGATAGATAATCGCAGGCGGAAAGGAGACAATTGAAAGAGACAACAACATCTGCCGCAGAAAGAGAGAAGGCAGGAAAGATGTTTGAGCTGAACGAGAAGTACAAGGACTTCCCTGAGCGTATCTCGGAATATGAGATCGACGGGAAGAAGTACATCGTTCACAGCCGCTTCGTCGGAGAGAAAAATATCGACGAAGTGATCGGCAGGCTCGCTTTTGAAAGAGCCATAAAAGAAACACTGGCGTAATTTGTCGGCAAAGCATTGACTATACCGACATTTTGCGCTATACTGTATTAAACGACATATTGCCGTTTAATATTAAACAAACGCCCGGAAAACAGGCGTTTGAACCAAAGTGTCGGTATGGTACTGCTTTGATTTGAAAGGAGTTACTATGGCAAAGCAGACCATTTACAATGCATGAATTTACGTCCGCCTCTCGCAGGAGGATATGAGAGCCGGCGAATCCCTGTCAATAGAAAACCAGAAACTTATCCTCACCAAGTATGTCAAGGAACAAGGTTGGAATCTCGTGGACACCTACGTCGATGACGGTTGGAGCGGAACAGATTTCGACAGACCTGCGGTACAGAGATTGCTGTCCGATGCTCAGTCGGGGAAGATCAATCTTATCATCTGCAAAGACCTCAGCCGTTTCGGGCGTAATTATATAGAGGTCGGCAGATATGTGGACTACATTTTTCCGAGTTACAATATTCGTTTTATAGCACTGAACGATAATGTGGATACCGCAAGCAAGGATACCTCCGCACTTGACATGATGCCGATCGTCAACTTGTTCAACGAATGGCACGCAGCTTCGACTTCCAAGAAGATCAAGGCAGTTATCGAAGCCAATGCAAAGGCAGGCAAGTATCGCACGACCTGCGCTCCGTTCGGTTACACGAAAGGCGATGATCCGAATCACCTGCCTGTGATAGATTCCGAAGCCGCACCTATCGTCCGCAATATCTTTGAAATGCGGGCAAGCGGTATCAGTCCGCACCATATTGCTGATAAGCTCAATGAGGACGGCGTACCGATCCCCTCGGATTACTACTACGCAAAGCTCGGCAAACCTAATCCACGTCGCACAAGGCATCTGTGGAGTCCGGAAACTGTCAGGCAGATACTTCACAACTACACCTACCTCGGACACCTTGTTCAGCTCCGCACAAGAACGGTCAGCTACAAAAATCACAAGGTTATCAAGAACGATGAGGAGGATATGATCGTTGTGAAGAATACGCATGAGCCTATTGTTTCTCAGGAGCTTTGGGACAGGGTGCGTGAGATGGAGCAGTCGGTGTCGCAGGGCAAGCGTAACTCGGACGGCTATGTTGCTAATCTCAGCGGACTTATTTACTGTCAGGACTGCGGAAACAAAGTCCGCCTTGCGTGGAACAACACCACAAACGGCAGCAAGAAAAAGCCGAGAAAGTATCTTCGCCATAATTACAACTGCACTTCCTACATGAAGTTTGGAAAGCGTTACTGTCCCAGCCATTACATCAAAATGCAGGATATGGACGCAATTGTGCTGGAGGATATTCGTAGCCTTGCACAGCTTGTGGTGGAGGACGAGGAAAAGGCAAAGGCAGAGTTCCTTGCACGCAAGGCGAAACACCACGAAGAGCAGTATTCCGTTGACACCAAGAAGCTCACAGAGGGCAGATACCGCTTGCAGGAGCTTGACACACTGATCCAGAACATCTATGAGGACAAAGTCCTCGGCAAGGTTTCAGAGGACGTAGCGATGAAACTGATAGCAAAATATGAAGCAGAACAGAAAGAGCTGTCCGCAGAAGTCGCAGACCTCGAAGAAAAGTTCTCCACGATCAGGCAGGACGAGGAAGATGTAGCACTGTTCATGGAGCGTCTGAAAAAGTACACCGATGTGCAGGAGCTTACCCGTGAGATGTGTCTGGAGCTGATTGAGTATATCACCATTGATGCTTATGTTGAGGGGCAGCCCCGTGAAATTTACATCTACTACAAGCTGCTCGATGAACCACTCAAGGACAAGAGGAGCCTGTTTTAAGGCGATTTTACGTTATTTATCAACCATACGCAAGTGTGTTACTATTTGGCAAGAGGACAACGACTTCTATCTACTGTCATGTGTTCAATCAGGCTCAGGCGAGAGCAGGAGATGCTATCGCATCGGTGCTTGACTTCAAGAAGCACGGCACTGACAAAGGACAGCCCGAAGCTGTATAAAGGACAAGTAAAGGACAGAAGCCGTATCAGGGTAAAAGAAAAACTCTCAAATGGCGATATATCGTCATTTGAGAGCCTTGTGTGTGGTGACCCGTACGGGAATCGAATTAATCCTGAGCATTTTAGTAGTTTTTAGTAAAAAGCGAAAATGGCTGTATTTCGGCGATTTTTGAAGCTCTATTTATAGTGACTTCAAGCGACTTCAGACGATTTTTAGTACAAATAAGTGCCAAACAAGTGCCAAAAGTGGCGCATTCCCTCTGAATCATTTTATGTTTTAGGGCTGAGTAATTATTCTTTGATTCGTAGGCATCAAACAGCTTCACTCTCCGAGAAAGTTGAAAAGGGAGATAATGATACCGAAATGATTGTTTAACTTTGAGATTAGTTGATTTTTCCTTAAGATAATAGTGCAGTAGAGAAAGGCTCAATTATAAAATAGTAGAGTCTGAATCATTTGGAAGAAACAATGTACAAATAAGTGTATGTACTGCATCCACATATTCATTAGCAGACGTAAAATTGAATCTTTTGTAACGATAATAATATGGGTTATCATAATCAGAAATCATTTTTATGTTTTTACTATACACATACATAGTTCTAATATAATCAAATGATTCTTTATCATATAATTCATTTTTGATTTTTTTTATTAATGTATTGATATCTGTTTCCTTTTTTAATACACTTGAAATAAACAGTTCTTCCAACAACAACTGTTTGCGTTCATTTAGACTATAATAATTTATATTATTATATAATTTTTGCATTATATTATAGGCTTCATTTAAGTCGTTATTTTTAATTGCAAGATAGTAATTACTATATCTACAGAAAAATGTAAGCATATTTTCATACTTAACATTTTCCATGTTAATATATGAACTTTCGCCAATTGTTTTATTGAATTCAATAGAATGGCTAATTTTCAATTGTTTCTTTAAAAACTCCAATTGAATCTTTTCTTTGTGTATATACCAAATAATATCACTATCGCTTAAAAATTCAACATCTCTGACCGGAAATACTGTGTTTATTAGATTAACAGTATTTATAAAGATATTATTAAACAAGAAAGCTCTTAGTATTAAGTTGGTGTTTTTTAAGAATAATAATATACAAATGATAATAAGCAATATATTTGATATTATTCCACCAAGCAAATACAAGTAAATATGTGTATTTGACGAATCACTCTTAGGGTTCATCAAACAATGATTTTCTTTTCGTTGTTTAAAATCGTAACTCCATTTTTTTAGGTACCCGTTATATTCAGCACCACAAAAAGAAATAGAGCTTAATTTGAAACCAAAAATTTTTCCGAAGAATAAATGACCTAATTCGTGGCCCGATAAAACTATAGTTATATTAATAACAGAAAAAAACAATACTAGAATATATAAAGGAATATTGTTTCTAAACATTCTTGCTACAAGAAATAAATATAGTATAAGAACACATACACTTGATATATCTATAAATTTTTTATTCATAATGTTATGACGTAATATCACAAAGTTTTACAGCATCTTTTTTTATTAATATACTGTAATTGACAATATAGCAAACGAGAATTACAGCTATGCAAAATACGATATCATTAACATTTCCAAATTCTCCCTGTAAGGATTTTATCATAAGATTAGTTGCTTTGTAAGTCGGGAAAAAGGATATAAACTTACTTAATAAATTGGTTGATAATGAATCTGCCATCAATACAGGGAATACTAATACAAGTTCAATAATGAGCATGATACCAGAATTATTAAAAATCATTCCTACTAAATGGCCAATTGCGGAAACAGTAAGAATAACAATCAACCATATCAAAACACTTGAAAGCGTTATTTTGAAATCAAACAATCCAATCGTTTTCACAAATATTAAATATGCAGAGTTCATTAAAAGAAACTGAAATATTACTGCAAGCTGTTTTGTTAAGAACACGTTAATTTTATTTATTGGAGATTTAATAATATACATTAAAGTTTTTGTGCCTTTTTCCTGTTGAATTTGATTAATAGAGTTGTTCAGAGTTGAATATAGAAAGATCCAGATAAAACCAAATGATACAAGAGGATTTAGCGATTTGTTTTTTTGATCAACCTTATTTTGTTCAATAAACAAACGCTGTGTTTTGTTTACTTTATCAACGAGATCAGGATAGTTTTCTACAAGGTTTTTTGCGTTTATAATAGTTACAGCTTGATTTATTACAGAGGCAGAGCTTTGTCCCTTGGTGTTTGAAGCATTATAATACATTTTTAGTGTTTTGTTGTCAATAACAATGTATGCATCTAAATCAGAGCTTGAAAGATTCTGTTCCATTTCATTAATGCTGTCAAACTCTAAAAAGTTTAATTTGATTCCATCAATATCTTTTGTACCATAGTTTAATAGATCAATCGTTGAATCGGCATTTTGTATATAACCTATTTTTAATTCAACAACAGAGGTTTCAGATGTAATATATGAAACAATAAGTGTAAGTACTGGAACAAGTATACTTACTAATAAAAGTTGCCAATTCTTTAGCAAAAGTTTAATTTCTTTATTCAGTAACGTTATGAATTGCATTTTTTCTTACCTCGTTATATAAAATATCCAATGAAACTTCTTTCGTAACGATATCAACAAATTTATTAGTATTACCAAGTTCAGACAAAACATGATTTAGCTGATCCGCCTCAAAGGTCATTATAATTAAATCATTGGAATCTTTATATTCAAAATTGTTTTTATGAATATAATCCATAATTTTAGGAGTGCGGTTAATATATAGTGAAATCATCTTTTTACCATTATATTTTTTTATAAGACTATTAACTTCACCACTTTCAATTACTGTTCCTTTTTCAATAATTACAACTTCGTTTACAATTACTTGTGTTTCTGTAAGATCATGAGAGGATATAATCAATTTCATTTCTTCTTTTAATGATTTTAAAAGAAGAAGAAAGTCACTTTTTGCTATAGGATCGAGTCCTGAAAATGGTTCATCAAGGAATAAAACCTTCGGTTTGGATATAACACTGATAAGCAGCATTACCTTTTTTAACATACCTGTAGATAGATGTTTAATCTGTCTGTTTTCAAATTCTTTTATCCCCCCCCAATCTCGCCAATAGTCATATTTTTTACTGGAGATACCATAAATTCCAAGAAAATATTTTATAACTTCTTTAACAGTTAAAATTGGATACAGAACTAATTTATCAGTAAATAATCCTGTACATTGTTTGATTTTATTAGGTTCTTTTTTTACAGAGTAATTATTTATTAATATATCACCGCTATTTATAGATAACAATGCATTTGATGCCATGAAAAGAGTTGTTTTTCCGGCACCGTTACTGCCAAGTATTCCTATAGCGTTATTATTATTAGAACTAAATGATATATTATTTAATGCAGGAATTGACATTTGGGGGTAAATTTTACTGACATTATTTACTTCGTACACGGTAGTCATTCTCCTTTGCATCAATAATTAACATTATTTTTGTATAATAATTTCTAATATCATCTTGAGTCAGATTTTTTGTATCAATGATTACTTTCATTAAAGAATAATCTGACCACTTATCAGATTTTAATGTTATTCCGTATTTTTCAGGATAATTGAATAATTCAGTTCCGGGAAGAGGTGTGTTTGGAGATATGGCAACTTTAGCTCCGTATTCATCACATATATGTTCAATGAATTCCTGAGTTTTGCTTAACGTTTGATGTGTGTCAGAATGATTGCCTATTATAAACGAACATAAAGGTCTTATTTTATACTGCTTTAATAATCGTAGAATATTTTCAGCATTTTTTACCTTAATATGTTTATTCAAGGAATCAATTACTCCTTGATCAGCACTTTCTATGCCCATATGAAGAGCGATGCAGCCAGACTCGGATAACAGTTTAATTACATCTTCATCCAATACATCGATTCTTGACTCACATTTCCAGATAAGTATTTTATTAAGTCCTGTTTTTATCATGTATTCGCAGAATTTTCTTAATCTGACCTTGTTTACTGTAAATGTGTCGTCAAAAATTGACATATAGGTATCAATTAACGAAATGTTCGATTTGTATTCTTTGTATAAATAATAGACTTCAGAAAAAACAGATTCTGCATTTCTAAGTCTATATCTTTTTCCAAAAAAGGCTCTTGATGCACAATAAACACAATCACCGGGACAACCACGACTGGTTATGAGAGATATTGGTGTAGCATACCTCTCCAATTTCAAATCATCTCTTGAAGGGAAAGGAAGACATTCCAGATCCTCAACTGTATTTCTTCCTTCATTAAAAACTATTTCGTTGTTTTTCCAATATGCAATACCTTTTATGCTTCGAAGGATTCGTTCATCTTTATTATATTTGAAGTATTCCATTAATTTGATAGTTGAAGATTCACCTTCTCCAAGTATAACATAATCAGCACCATTATTTAAGACTTCTTCAGGATTAAAAGTGCTATGTACACCTCCGGCCATGATGGGAATTTCCGGATAATATTTTTTTATAAATTTTATCATCTTATAAGCGTTATCGATACATTCGGAAAAAGATGCACTTACACCTATAACATTAGGAGAAAACTCATCAATAATTGATTTAATCTCTTTAGGTCCGATTTCTTCAACAAGAAAATCCTTTACGAGTACTTCATATCCATGTAATTTTAATATTGAAGATAATAATGCTACGCCTAAAGGAGGAGTGCCTGTTTTTTCAATCAATGATTCTTTCCACGTTCTATTTGTGGACGGCACAAAATATACGATTTTATTAATCATTTTCAACATCCTTTTGATATAGATTTACAGACATTAATTGCCAGAAATGTATTTGAGATTTACATTGTTTACAATGAGGATTTTCTCCTGATATATTTTTAGAGTATGCATATGCTAATGCACGACATCCACCGCCGCAAATATATCTTTCATCGCATTCCTTACAATGCTCCATATTATCAACTGTACATTCAGAATATATGCTATAAGCTTTTTTATAAAGATCTGAAATACACATTTCTTTTATATTTCCAAGTAAGAAATCGTCTTTCATTAATGAGGCACATGGATATACATTTCCATCATAATTAATAGCAAGTTCAGAACATCCTAATCCACAGTTTTCTGAAAAGCAATATCCTTCAAGTATTTGGTTAAAATCAGAACCTGCAAATAAAGCAATATTATCAAATCCTAATTCATACAATCTACGCTGTTCTTCATATGTTTTATGAACCCCGTTCCAGTATTCATCTATATTAAACTGTTTATACTGACTGTAATCCATTCTTCCATCAGGTTTTAACATATTGACATATAATCCCATAGCTCCAACATTAGTAGCAAATCTAAGCATCTGTGGTAATGTTGAAATTGATGGCGTGACACTCATTTCAGAGGTAAGAGGGGTTGTAGCCAAATAAAAATTTCTGAAATTTCTCTTTAACAATTCAGCTATAAATAACTTTATTTTTTCTAATGTTCCAGCTCCTCTTGTACGTGCATTTATTTCTTCCTCGCAAGAGTCAAGAGAAATCTGAATCGTATTTACGTATTTTGCTATAGAATCCAATTTTTCATCAGATAATTTTAATGTACCATTTGTTATTAAAGTTATATTGATATTTTTTATTTTTTCTGATACCTCTTTTATTATTTCAAAAAAGTCTTCTCTGATGGTTGGTTCACCGCCGGAAAAAGTTATATTTTTAAACCCTTCTTTTTTAGCTTGCCTTATAACATCAAGTATTTCTTCTTTAGATAACGGATCATCAGTGTATTCTATTCCGGAAGCATTATAACAATAAACACATTTCAAATTACATCTTTTTGTTATATGTATTGTAATTGTTTTTTCCTTTATACCTTTATATTTTTTGGCATCTGATTCGTATTTATTAATCCTATTAGTCAATTCTTTAATAAAAAAAGAAACGTCTTTCAATACATCGCTATATTCTAAAGAATACTCCTCTGATAAAGTTTGAGCAATTTCTTTTTTTTCGACACCTTCCATTAATAAAGATACTATTTCAGAACCTGTATCATTTAATGTAGTCCAAAAACCGGTATTTTTTTTATACAAAACTTTATAAGCAGATTCATCAAGTGATTTCATATTAAACTGCAACCAATCCATTTTTATTTCCTCGCTTTATTAATTTGTTAATCTATTGGTATTTCTAATAATTCCTTGACAGAGTCTAAAGGACACCAGATGCAAACACCAAGTTTACTGTCTGTTTCTATAAAATATCCTTCAACATCATTTTCAGTGGATATTTTCTTTAATACTCCTGCAAAACTAACATTTCCATTTGTAGTTAAAACAACTCGTTTATTTATTAATAAGTTTTCGCTCATAATTCCCATTCGTCCTCCATTACTAATTCGATTAATCCATGTTTATCACAAAGAATGATAAAATCATATATATCATCCTGACTATAAGAAGGAAACGTTTCCATAATATTTTTTATTGTATTGTGACCATCAAACATTTCCCATATTTTAGACTGTGTTATATTTAATTTTATGTCAAATAAAGTCGGTATAATTACTCTTTCGTCTTTTTTATACCATGCTTCGCTTTTTCTTGAAATAATATCATTTTCATTAAATGTAATGTTCATAAAATCATCTCCAAATATAATTTTTAAGCTTTAAAGAGTTATTTTATGCTTGAATATATTTAATTATACAGATACTTTAGTCTGCTCGTTATAAACAATCATTATCATTCAGCACCTGTATAGAAGGAACAACTATATGAAAATCAAATTTTATTATTGTCGTTTATTTAGTTATTATAATTTTTTGAATATTGAAAATTGTATGCAAAAAATTCCGCAATATAAAATAAAATTTCTGTGCTTTTGAAAAGTTATTTTATATTGTTTACTTTAACGTTAAATTAGAAGTTATGCTGCAACAGCAACAACAACCGCAGCTTGGCCACCAGGAACACAAACTGCAATTACAACAGCAGCACCGCCACCGACTACAACTATAGCACCGAATCCGGTTTTACAGTCTCTTGCAAACCAACATTTTCCACCACCATTAACAGCATTAGCCTTAGGACCAGATGAAATGGGGGTTGTATAGAATTTATTGATTTTTTCCTGCTTCATTATATTCACTCCTTTAATATTAAATTCAGTTATTTATTTCAAGCATAGAAATTTTCACTGAATTATGTAGTGTAATCCATAGATCGTTTAGTTTTAAGTAAGAAATTATGCTGCAACAGCAACAACAACTGCAGCCCCTCCACCAGGAACAACAGTTGCAACTACAACAGCTGCACCACCACCGATTACTACGATAGCACCGAATCCGGTTTTACAGTCTCTTGCAAACCAACAGCTTCCGCCGCCATTAACAGCATTGGCCTTAGGACCGGATGACATTGGAGTTGTATAGAATCTATTGATCTTTTCCTGTTTCATTTTTTCACTTCCTTATTTTTTACATTTTATCTCAAAAGCACAGAAATTCTAACTGATTATGTAGTGTAATACATAGGTTACTGTAATATTAAGTAGGGAGTTATACTGCAACAGCAATTATAAATAGTAACTTCACCACCGACTATTGCAATATTGTTGATTCTTACTTTGAAGTCATTTCCAAATCATCATTATATCCATCATTAATAACAGTAGTTTTAATATCTATGGTATTAAGCTTAATGTCATAGCTGCAGATTATGTATAACTTTCTCCTGACTTGTTTTTTGATAACCTTATTTGGAATGTAATAAATTTTAAATGATTTGCTTTATAAAAAACACAAGCCACCTATCTCATATATAAATTATGAGATAGGTGGCAAAAAATTTCCCTTTGTCCAAAATTGACTTGCCTTTAGAATCTGACGAGCGACCCGACTATACGGTAGTGACTGCTGCGACGGATTTTCACCGTGCTTCCCTCAGTTTCAGATTTGTAATAATACGTCTAAATTATATCATAAGCATAGAATATTGTCAAGTGTTTTGATTTAAATTGTCTCATATTATTGTAGGATTACAATAGATATGAGACAATTTACAAAAAAAGATAGCGAAGCAGCATCGACCTGTGTAACAGTTGAGTTGCGATGATAAAAGCAACAGGAGGTCAAGCTGATCCGCTAATCGATAAGAAAATCGTGGTGGCTGACGGACTGTCCGAGATGGCAAAGCAGCAGAAGGCTATCGGTAGTAACCTCAACCAGATAGCAATGCTGGCGCACGAAGGACGGCTTCACTCTGTCCGACTGGACGAGCTTGTGGAGCAGCACAAGACAATCACAGCGGCAGTCTGTGACATAGCAAAGGTGGTGAAGTGATGCCAATAATCCATTTCATAAATAACAAAACTCAGACCGCTGGCGGCATGAGGAACGTCCTCAACTATGTCAGCAGAAAGGAGAAAACTGTGTCAGAGGACAAGCGTTTCGTGACCGGAATCAACTGTGCTCCCGATACTGCACTCGATGAAATGACCGCAACTAAGAACTTGTACCGTAAAACTGACGGACGGCTCTACTATCATCTGGTGCAGAGCTTCCCCAGCGGATACGAGATTGAACCTGAGCTTGCCCACAAGATTGCTGTGGAGCTTGCAGAGAAAGCCTTCGGAAAGTATGAAGTTGTAGTCGCAACTCATATAGACCGTGAACATATCCACAGCCACTTGGTGATGAACTCGGTCAGCTTCGAGGACGGAAAGAAGTATCATTCAAACAAGGAGAGCGTCGAACAACTAATGAAGCTCAGCGATAACCCTGTTATATTTTATAGCATATGAATTGCTATACTCGGCGATCTTCATGCCGCCTAATCCACTATCAGTTTCAGCAAGAATATCACAAGCATAATTTATAAATGTAGGGTCTATTTTAGCCACTATATTCACCTCGTAGAAAATGTTTAACTATAACGAAAACGGGCAAAATTACAAATATCCATTTTATATTATAACACCATCGCTTAAAAAAAGCAACCTGAAACATATAAATCACCTATTATTAGCCGAATCGCGACTTTTATTGAAAATCATTGATGTTTTAATCAAGCAGATGTATAGCCTTCCTGAACTCTTCCTCCGACATCTCGCCTGACATGAAAGACATCTTAGCAGTATGAAGTTCCCTGAGCCAGTCAGCATAATCGTTATAGGATAAGTCCTTACCCTGCTTTTCATCTCCAAGCTTTAGTTCGTACCGCTCCACCCGCCGGTAATTGCGATTTATAGCTCGGTCATAATCAGCCAGCAGTTCGCTGTGCTGAAGTCTGAATTTATATATCTGCTGCGGACCTATCTGCTTACAGGTGCGCCCGTCATCAGTCCTGACCCGATCACAGTATCGGGTCTTTTTCTTTGTCTTGGGCTTGAAAAAATGACCGCAGTAGTCGCACTGACTGAATCCCGTGTCGAACTCCATTGCGTGCAGGAAGATGTACCATATATAGGTAGGCAGGTTGTCAAAACGGTAACCTCTGCTGTATGGTAGCTTAGGTCTTGTCATCTGAAACATTTCCGTGCTGACATCTGTATGAGCAATGACTTGCTCAAATTGGCACTTGAAAATTGTTTCCCTGCCCAAGAATGCTTTAGTAGTCTTTTCCTCGTGGGTGCCTTCAAATCTGCAATACGCATCGGCGATAGTAAAGAAGATGTTTTGAGTGTGTACCATATCTCGCAGCATTTCAACAGCGTAATCCTTATACTCAAAAAGTTCTTCATAACTTGATACATCATGACTGTCAACATACAGTTTTGTACACAGCAGAAAGCTGTATACAGGTTCTTCCTGACAAAAGATCTCAGCAGTATATCCAACAGCTCGGCATACGCCCAAAGGTTCATCAGGAGTCGTGTTCTCCTTGGTATATGCTTTCAGTTTGTCAAGAAGTCTGTTGAATGGCGTCAGGTCAATCTCAAGGAAGTCTATCAGCTGCTGTTCAAAAGTTATCTCAGGCAGCTCAGTCGCTTCCTCTCCATCATACATAAAGCGCCTGATAGTATTTTTATTTGGGAAAACGTACAGTCCACGGCTCAGATACATAAGTTTTGCCTCCAAAGATAGGTTACCACTATTTTAGCACACATCATATTGAAATGAAAGCATAAAAGATCTTTTGAGTTTCATTTCGCATTTATTATGTGAAAAAAGTCTGTTATGATTGAAAATGAGGAAGAGTCTTCTGACTTGGACAGCAGCTTGAAAATTGAATATGGGGATCAGGAGTTACGTTGTTTCCGATGGTGGGCGGTGAGCCGTACCAGCCCAGAGATGCGCGATGACCCGCAAGTCGAGCGATAACATCTCTGGTTTCACATAGCGCAGATGTGAAGTAAGCGATGAAAGTCGGGAATGGATACTTACACTCAGCCACAGTCCGAGCGTGATAAAACCGTCGCAGGCAATGGGAGTGTGCCGGGGCAGCCGAGCATTTAGGTTGTCTATGAGTTCGATGTGCAGTCGGGCGGCTCCTGATTCGTCAGGCATAGTACGGCGGATACCACTGTGAGATCGCAGCAGGTCCGTGATGTGTCGCGCACTTTTGTACTGACCCATTTGTGATGTGTCTGATTTATGTGCCAAAAACAGTTCAAATTGCAATAAGGATACTGCTCCCACATTTTTATTCCGAAACGCGCATTTTTATTGAAAAATCATAGTGGATTGTCAGTTTGGCAGATCAAGGCTAAAATGTCTACAAAGCTCTATTCTATGGGCAGTGCAGCTGTTTTTTATTGTTTAGTGAGAAAAGGTCAGTTCTCATAAAAATCAATTTGTGTTTCGGGAAATGATTCAGAGCAGTCAAAAACTTATGCAAAAACAAGTTGATTTGCATAAAAGATACTGCTCCCACATTTTTCAATCAAAAGAGCAAATATCCGCCCGACACAGCCCACACAAATAGTTCGCCCGAGCAGTTGCTCGTTACAAAAAAAGCTGTTGGCTGTGTCTGAGAATCTTATGAGGAAAGGAGGAATTGTATGAGTAATATGTTACAAACGAAAACCGCAGAAGAAATACTGTCAACAGTGTTCAAGCCGAAGGAGTTCATCATTGACGGACTTCTTACGCAGGGATTGTACGTCCTTGCAGGTGCGCAGAAGGTAGGCAAGTCATGGCTGGCAATGGATATCTGTCTCAGCATTGCAACAGGAGTTCTGGTGCTCGGACGAGAAACTATTCAGGGAACTGCTTTGTATCTTTGTCTCGAGGATAACTATCAGCGACTACAGCGCAGATTGTTTCAGATGAACGCTGAACCGATTGAGAATCTACACTTCGCGATTGCTGCTGATAAAATCGGTGCAGGTCTTGAAGAACAGATAGAAAGCTTCAAGAAAGAGCACGATGATTTGAAAATAGTTGTTGTCGATGTAATGCAAATGGTGCGCAGCAATGTTGAGTCGAGTTATGGTGCTGACTATGCTGAACTGATCGCACTCAAACAAGTCGCATACCGCTTAGGTATATGCATACTGATGATACATCATATGCGAAAAGCTAAGGACGATAATCCGTTCAATATGATGACAGGCAGTACAGGTATCGGCGGTGCTACTGACGGAAACTTTGCGCTAAAGGAAACAAAGTGCGGCTCAGGAAAAGCTATTATGTATTGTCAGGGGCGTGACATTGAATACACTGAACTGCGAATGCATTTCGATACCGATGTCATGCGCTGGATAGTTGAGAACGTAGCTACACCGAAGAAGAGCTGTGACAATATTGTTCTCTCTGCTGTATATCTTTTCATCAGGGAGCGGATTCACTTTGAAGGTACAGCAACTGAGTTGGTTGAAGAATTGAAAAAAGTTACCGATGAAGTCATTTATCCGAACAGAGTAACCCGCGACTTAGTCCAGAACGGATACGAACTCAGTAAGTACGGAATTGATTTCAAGTACGAAAGAGTTCACAAAGGTCGAGTTATTATTCTTCACTACAATGGCAAGCGTGACAGTAGTGACGGTAGAAATGTTACTGTCACGCAGGCGCTGCCAGATAGCTCACAAAGCTCTATATAGCTTCATCTGCGGGGGCGTGTCAGTAGTTTTTCGTGTCGGTAGAGTTACCGTCACGGCTGAGTTACTGTCACGCACAAAAACGCCCGAATTTGCCGCAGCAGTCCGAATCGGGGAGTTATCCCACCTGCGGTTGTGAAAGCGGTTGTGGCGCAACGTGGAGCGAGTGTGGGCGGCATTGGCATAAGGAGAAAACTACCGCTGATAGAGCACTACGAGCGGCGGAGGTATGAAATGCCATCATCGCATTCGGCAGTCCGCCGAACGCTTGCTGGTCGGGGCGAACCCCGAGCCCCCTCTCAAAAATCGTACAATGAAAGGAGAGTGATACAATGAGAAAACGGAACAGAACTATCACTATCCGCTGTACCGACGACGAGTATGAGCGGATACACAACAAGCGTGGCGAGAGCTTCAAGTGGGAGCTGATGAATGTCATCAATCAGGTGATGAAACAGGCAAAGTCAAAGAAACAGTTCTGCTATCTTATGAAACAGCAGGGCTACAATGTTAGGTGGGAGGACAACCGAAAGTATATTACCTATACTTGTCCTAATGGAAGGAGATGCCGTGACAATAAACTGCACGGCGAACGTTATCGAAAGGAGAATATGGAGTATGAATTCGAAACAAGAAGAATTGCAGCAGATGTACGACAAGGAATTGTCGGCAGCAGCGGACACTCAGCCGACAGTGGTGGTGCTCGATTCCAACTGGAGAGCGCTGATAGCACTCAACAAGGAAATGGCACAGGAGCAGCTGGAGATACTTACCAGACTCTCGGTGCTGGCGACGAAAGCCGAAACGGAACAGGTGCTGAAAACAGTACGCTTCGAGCAGAGAGATACCATAGCGACCTGTCGGGAGCTGCTGAATCAGGCAGCGGAACTGTCGGAAACAGCGACGGCTCAACTGGAGAAAGCAACAGCGGACCTGTCCTCACAGGCTGGGAAACTGAACGAGGAATATGGCTTGAAACTGAAAGAGCTAGACGAGTACAAGCACAAGCTCAGATCAAAAGCAGCCAAGTGGATAGTGATCTCGCAGTCGGTATTGATAGCATTATCGGTGGCGTTGCAGCTGTGGCTT
>ULWQ01017030.1_pt1 | contig 16117 bp, 10 predicted proteins | sample 1960491 | NCBI WGS metagenome assembly ULWQ01 (sample SAMEA4835816, study PRJEB28245) | human gut metagenome | biome: gut microbiome; material: fecal sample | place: Denmark | collected 2008
GGGATATCAGTTTCATCTGGATCAAGGTCATCAACCTCAACCTTTTTCAATTCTACATACTGCTTATTATTTGCAACACCAAATACTTCATCAATCTCCGGATCAAAAATTATCTCACACCCCCACCATCTATGTTGAGGCTCGTTAATAGCATTATAAAAATCAAACTTTCTAAAATCAATTTCTCTTTTTGCCCTAATCACCGAAATCCCTTCCATCTTAGCAGCATATTTACCCAACGCATAATTACCTGGATTCGACCCTTTAGGAAAAGCAGTTTCATCATAAAATTTATCCTTTACTATTGAAAATCTAACCAAAACTGATGATTCCGCTATATTACCATTTTTATCTATATATTTTACTGCTATACGTTCTTCTCCTGTGCCAGCTCCTTTTGCTGTATATAATTCAAATGGTGCTTCTATTCCAGATTCTTGTCCCGGTTTATAAATCTTTTTAGGTTCGTCTGCCTTACATAGAACGCGATTATCCTCCATTAAAAATAATGGATCATTAGGAGCCACATCAACGGCAGCTTCTGGATTCTCATCGCATATGATTTTAATCTTGCTTTCACCATCATGAATAAAATAACGAAATTTCTGTCCTAAACTGAATTCAAGTCTTTCAGTCAATGGTCCTCGTGTTTTAGGATTTATCCTATCGCACTTCTTCCAAATTACTAATGTACCGGATTTTGAAAAGTCATATTGCTCAAATATCGTCTGATAATGAATATAAGATGCATATGGTTCCGGAATAGTAGTCAATTCTGGATCAGCAATTTCAGTTTGATCCCCATCTTTTATCTTGTTAATATCAAGGTAAACTTTTTGTGTATTCTCAATTCCATTCTGCCAAGAGTATACTTCTATTTCTGGACATGCATACAAAGAAGCTTGTGGTAACCCCACTCCAAATCTCCCCATTCCTTTTCGAGCTTGTCTAGTAGATGCTCCTATTCCAAGACAATTTCCCAAAATACTGGTTGACATACCATCTCCATTATCCAAAAACCCTATTTCTGTAACAACTTTTCTGCCAGACGCCGCAATTCCCTCTCTTAAAATCACAAAAACATTTTTAGCATTAGCCTCTACTGAATTATCAATAATTTCTGATACAGCACTTTCAATATTTTTATACCCTGTATTTCTGAGGGCATCTCCCATATTCTTAATATCTACAATACTTGCTCCCATATGTACCTCCTAGATTCTCCAATAATCATTAAAATGTGAAAATGCCGTCTCATTATCGAACGCTTGTAAGTTATCATCAACATCTATCAAATCACATTCTTCATTTCCCCCCATTAAAGGTCCTCTTAATCCTCTTCCTAACATCTGACTATATAATACAATTGACTTTGTTGGACGAGTTATAAACACACATTTAATATTTTTAGAATCAAATCCCGTAGTTAATACTTCATAATTAATAATAATATCTACTCCAGAATTTCTATCTTTGAACTTATCAACGGCATGTTTTCTATCCATTGAATCCATTTCTCCTAACACCAGACTATTAGGTATTCCTTCCAATGTCAGCATAGCTGCTAACATCTTTGCATGATCAACCGAACAAGCAAAAACAATCGTTGGCTTATTTTCAATATATAACTGTCTTAATTTTGTCATAATCGCAAGATTTCGTTCCTTATTTCTTGCCAGCACCCTTAACTGTTCCTCTGTGTAATCCTTATTATCATATCCCATATCTATCAAAGCATCACTAAGTATTCTAAGATCCTTTTCTGAAAATTCCATCTTGTATGTAAGCCTCTGTGGTCGCATTTTAGCCAAAATATGACGTTCCTGGAAATACTTTATGATATTAGTTTCTGCAACCGTATTAAGAGCCTTTAATCTTCCCATGTTTATTTGATTTAATATATTAGAATCAATATAAATAAGCTTATTCCCAAACATATTTGTAAGAAGACTATTATCATATGAATCTTCTGTCGTACGACCAGGAGTAGCCGTAAGTCCAATCAATGCCCTATTCTCATACCCATTTGGCATTCTCATTAATTCTTCAATAATTTTTTGAGTTTTCTTCGCAGCTGCCTTATGAGCTTCATCAAAAACTATTAACCTGCAGTCTCTTTTCAAACGTTCAAATAGCTCTGATTTAGATTCTGCAATCGCCATAAGCTTAGATAACCCACAAAATACTACACCATTTAGAGGTTGCTTTGTATCATCTATTGTATTTGACCGCCATAACTTATATACCTTAATATTTCCATCACCTAAATGTTTCCACACTGACTCAAAAGTGTCATATGCTTGCTGTAATAACTCTGTTGTATGAGCTATCCATATAATAATCCCCTTTTTTGAGAGTGAAAAATTAAAGTAATTTGTAATTATATGCATTGTGGTTTTTGTTTTACCTGTACCTGTAGGCATATGAATCAACATTCTCTCAAGCAAATGACCTGAATTCAAATTATTTAATACTCGTTGTTTAATATAATACTGATAATCAAGTAATTCATAAAACTGATCATCTGGAGCCGAAATTTCATTTTCAACTACATCTGTATCTTTTTCTTTATCCAATATTTTCTCAGGAACATTCCATAATTTTAACAAATAATAAGTTACAGCATTTTTACTCCACGGCTTGTTTGCAATAATGTCAATTAAAATCAAAGGATCACTTTCATTTTTTTCTCTACCATTTAGACAGTTATCTCTAATTGCCATTATGTCTGAGCCATTCATACATTGAAGCAAATCTTTTCGAAAACTGTTATTTTTCAGGATAGATGTTCCATACAAAGAATTAATCATTATTGTCATTTTTTTCTTTGTCAAAAGTGTTTCCCCATTAGGCATCCATTCTACCAATAGATTCACTATATCCTCGCCTAAATATCCTCGCAAATCAGATTGACTAAAGTTAACCATATAATCTATATAATTACTCATAAATAATCTCCTTTATAGCTTTTATCAATGAGTCAATTTCATCTTTTGTTGTAAATTGGCCAATTCCTATTCTAATCGTCCCTAATGATTCAATATCTTTTAGATATTTATGTATATATGGTGCACAATGGTATCCAGTTCTAACAGCAATACCAAAATCTTCATCTAATATTGTTCCTATATCCTCTGAATTAAATCCTTCTACGATTATTGAAACAATTCCTATATGCCTCTCTGGATTTGATGGAATATACATTTTCACTTCTTTTATAAGAGACAACTTTTTAATCAAATAAGATGTTATATCTTTTTCATATTCAAAATGTGTTTTCTGTTCAAGAATATCAAGTGCAGCATTTAATCCCGCAATCGCTACTATATTAGGACTTGATGATTCATATCTTGCCTCATTTCCTAATGGCATTTCTAAATTAAGAGAATCACTTCCTGTACCTCCTACAACAAAAGTGTCTAGCGGGACTCCAGATATATTAATAAATCCCCCAACTCCAAAAGGTCCATACAAAGTTTTATGACCAGCAAACGCAATTATATCTGCATCCATTAAATCTGCTCTAACATCCACTAATCCTAATGACTGAGCTGAATCTAATATATTAATACTGCCATGTTTTTTTGCTTCTTTAAATATTTCTTCTATCGGAAGTATGTATCCCGTAACATTGCTTACATGTGTACAAAATACCGCTTCTGGTTTATCTTTTGAAAATTCATATTTCATTTTTTCAATGTCAATTTGCAATTTATTATCCAGCGGTATCTCTTTTATAACAAGTTCTTTTCTTTTTGACAATTCATACAAACTTCTCGCAACTGCATTATGTTCATATGGTGAAACATAAACCACTGCTTTCCGTCTTAAATTAAGTCCATTTACAATTTGATTAATTGCTATGGTTATAGAAGGAGATAGCACTACCGCTACTGATGTATCCACATGTACAAGCTTTCTTAATTTAGTTTTAGTTTCAGAAATTATTTTACTCGCTTCTTGTGCAAGTTTATATGAGCCTCTTCCCGCATTTACTGCCCCTTTTCTATTAATCTTATCCATTGCTGCATACACACTTTCTGGTTTAGGAAAAGTTGTTGCTGCATTATCCAGATAAATCATAGCACCATCCCTTACTTAATAATTTTTTCAATCATTTCTAGAAGAATAGAAACACGATCATTAATACTTAAATCACTATATTCTTCCAATGAATCTTCAATAATATTTTTCAAAACGCTACCTATAGCCTCATTAGCATGATTATATAATTTGGTAATTACCTTTCCATTCCTTCCCGTGAATGTAAGCTCATATTCTCCTAATGTCGCCTCATCACGAATTGATTCAACATCTTTCTTTACACTTATTAATGCCTCTTTAAATTCCTCCAATGAACCAGTATTCCAATTTTCAATATAAACATCAGTAATTGCCTTTTCTATCTTACTTGCTACATCCTGATCACTATATACATCTAATGTTTCTAGACAGGTCATTAATTTTGTTGTTCTTCCATCATAAATTTCTTGTTTTGACCGCTTACTCTGCTTATCATACCATTCCTTTAATGTATGATATAATTGTTGCTTCCTTTTAGGATCCCATATGTCATAAATTACCGAAGCAGCTTGGTTTTCAATCCATGTAAAATAGTCGTCGAAATATGTTTTGCATTCATCTAATACATAAAAAGTATCTTCCAATGATTTTGTTCCAAAAGCATCTGGAAAATCCACAAATAATATTTCAAATGGATTATATTCAACCTTCTGCATTGCTTTCTTCAATGCTCTTATTGAGTGTATTATTGATTCATCTGAAATATATTGTTCAATATTCACAATATTTCTTGTTGCTTGAGGTAACGCTCGAAACCATCTCTGCATACAAATTATTATATTTTTTATTCTATTAGATGATAAATTTCTATTTTCTGCCACCTGAAAAAGTGTATTTAACTCTGTAATATACTTTTCTTTTTGCAAATCCTCCTTCGATACATATAAAGAATAATCATCCGACTGTTCACACATATTTACTACTATATCTGCAGTAACTTGAAGTTCTTTATTATCAAAATATACGATGATATCTTCCCTTCTATTTGCCATAACATATGCTAAATAAAATGGAATTAACCCTTTTCTCATACCGTATGGTTCTTTAATTAGTTTTTCAACTAAATTTGTTAAAACGATTTTTTTATCACAACAAAAATTTACAAAATTGTTTATTTCTTCAATAACTCTCTTTATATTTTCTTTTGGTTCTCCTTTAATTACATTAGTTACAATAAATAATGATCTGTATATTGTTGCCTCTTGATTTGATCCAATATAAAAATCTGATGTATCTGTATGAGAAAGAATTGCCTGTATTATGTTCAACCTTGTCTTCTTTGTTTGAGCAGTTTCAATTACAGCTCTGTTAACCATTTCATTATTCACCTCAGGAGCAAACGGATAAAGAGCAAAACAACACTCATTTACTACTGTTTCTTCGCTACCGGCTTTCTTATCAATAATCTTTTTACCATTATAATAAAAAATTCTAGCTTCAGCATCCTCATCATAAATCTCACTTATAACCATTTCTAGTTGAGCTGCCAAATCATCCAGTAATAATGGCAACTCTTTTTTTAATATCTCATTATCATTTATAAATGTTGAATCATTCTTTATTTCTTTTGTTATTTCATATTCCTTTAGTTTTTTTTGTTCCTTTAATGCCTTTTTAGGGCATACAACAACCAATCTTTTATCAGCTAATTTAAGAAGATGTTTATTTACAACTTCCTGTTTAATTGGGGCAAAACTATACAAAGTAATTATTTTTCCATCTAATGTATCTTCGCCAAGCAATGCATTTACTGAATCAATACTCAAAAAATCATCGACACACATAAACTCATTTGAAAAATAACGAGTCATCGATTTTTCAGTATTATATTTCCTAGGAACAACATAATATTTTCCTGTAATATCCAGCAGCACTTTTCCATAATTTACCTTATCACCCTTTAACTCACTGCGTTTATGTATCTCAGCTCTTAATTCTGAACCCGCACGCGTTTTAAACATATATGTATCGGTAGAACCTTTTTTATAAATAAACTTATGTTCTTTTAGTTCATTTATTGCCAAATCTGCATCATCTGCATTTACAGATAATTTGAGATACTTGTTAGTTGCTGGTATTTCATCTTCTTTGTTAACAATCAGAATAATTGCTAAAGCCTTTATTATCTTTTTTTGATCGTAATTTTCGCATTTATCAAGTGCAAACTCTGCACTTAACCAAATATTATGCACATATTCGTTAGCCACTTCTTTTTTGAATAAAGTGCTAAAATAATCATAAATTAAATCAGCTCCTATACTCCATTCTTTATCTTTAGTATGCTCTGCTACAAAACGTGCCATACTATGAGGCTCATCATTTGAAATAAATGTAAATAACGTCCTTTCATTTTGTGCAACTTTTTCACTTATATTTAACAGCAAATATGATGCTATTGGATTTAACGGATAACAACCTTTAAAAACTATACTTCTAAATTCATTCTCTAAAAAATTACTCTTAAATGCTGGAAGAGACCAATATTCTGTAAATTTTTCTTCACTCAAATACATATCAAAGTTAGGAATTTGTTCCATCTTCTTTTCATCTTTAACTATTGCATTCTTTATCAACTCATAGTTATTTTTTGATGAAGTTACAAAATACTTCTCTATCATTCGTCCTTCTATACCAGTAAACGAATTTATTAACTCTTGTGATAGATATTTCCCATATTCTTTTATGCTCTTATGTGCAACCATTGTAAAGAATACTTTTACATCATTCGATTCTGTAGCCAATTCACATATTTCCTGAAGCAATTTCATATTAGAACCTGTAGATGTACCATTCTGGCTTTCGATAAATTTACTAAATTCATCAAAGACAATATAAATTCCACTAAATTCAAATTCTTCCACCAGCTTTTCGCTGACATTTTTATACAATTGGAAAACATCCGATACAGCAATTGGATTAAACTCACTTCCTGCTGTAACCATAGGGTAAATATCCTTAAAAATTTCCAATGCATTTTTTGAATAACTTCTTAAATCATTCTTTAAACCGGAAATACTTATTCCTTTTTTAGAAAGTTCTTTTTCGAAAAAATTATATGTATCAATATAATCTCGTTCCCAATTCTCAATTCTATTTACAGCAATATCATAGTAAGTATCCGGCACTAAATCTTTTAATCCTTCACGCTTAAGTGCATCATTCAAACCATACAAAAATGCCTGATTTAAATCCCCTGTATTACCCGTAATCAATACTGGTAAAAACCTTTTATTTCCCCAGACTTTTTTTATATATTCAGAAACAATTTTGCCTACTTCATCAACATCACTTACATTCTCAACTAGTTGAGAAATAACTTTTTTATTTGTTTTTGTTCGTTCCATTGATAAAACAGCCAATAATACTAATAGTAAATGTGACTTTCCTTTTCCATAAGGACCAACCATTAATGTTGCCTGTTCTTTATTATCAATAACAGCTTTTAAGTATTCTCCCATAAAACTTACCGAAGATTTAGTCGGAATGTATCCTAGCACCTTTTCAGGTTTATTTAGACTCAAATACAAATTAACAGCTGTTTTAAAATTATTATTAAATTTAACAATATCTTTTAACGAATCAAGTTTTGACATTTTTTCACCTACTAATTACTCTTATAATAATTTTCAATAACAATTAACGGATTAAGTTTCTTAACAGGATAAATAATATCCAACCCTGCAGTCCTATCAACATGAATATATTCTTTCTGTTCAAGTACATCAAAATAATCATTTGCCATTACTGCAGTCATATTAAATATCTTATTTAATCCGTTTTCTCCAAACACAATTTTTTCAATAGAATCACCTTTTTCTCCGATGTTTCTTGACGCGAGTTCATACAAAACAACCTCATCTGGTAATTGTGATTTATTAGGATGATTTTTGATATATCTCCCTTCCATCTTTTTTAATAAATCTAACCGAGAAAATGGTGACACACTTTTATCTTCTGGATTCACTTTTTCCTTGTTCATGCTATACATATTTAACAAAACATCAATATCACTACTTAGAGATTTTTGTGAAAAAGTTGTACCTGCCGCATATTGAGTCACTTCTCTTAACAGAATACTTTCAATCTCACTTTTCTCCATATCTTCAACATCACATCTATTAAAGAACATAAACCATGTAGTAGCTTCTTCTATATTTTTAGAAATATAAGAATGCATAATCCACAAGCTAAAAGTCTTCTCTAAATATGGATCATACTTAGCTAATAGTTTTCCAACGGAAGTCAATTCTGTTCCTGTTGCATTTGTTAAGCCAAAAGCCCGCATCCAATATCTAAGAGACTTGACCATATTGCTTCCTATTCCAAATAAATCTGTCGCATCTTTTCTTGTAAAAACATCTGAATTATTAGGTAATATCATCAATGCCTTATTAATCCATCCTTCACGCAAAGGAAATTTTTCATGTCCCTGTAACTTCATTTTAACCTTTTTAGTTGCCATATCATGTCCTCTTTATTCCTAAAACTTTTCTCATATAACACCCAGCATTGAAATGGCCTACACATTCCGTACAACGTCTGCATTTTTCATTGTCAATTGAATACGTTATATTTCCCGTTCCATCATCTTTTACACTTATTGCATCATACTTACATACACTCTCACATGCTTTACACCCTAAACACATTTGATATTTTGTAAGCTGACACTGAATTTTTCCTTCTGCCACAGAAAGTGTCTTAGCCTTAGCTATATGAATATCTTTGATAATAACCTTTAGTTTTGTACCACCAATTCTGCCTTGTAGAATAAGTATGACTTTTCCAGCCTTATTTATCACATAAACTTCTCCAAGCCGTTTATTCCCAAGATCTTTATTTATATATCCAAATGGTTTAAATAATTCATACATATCTTCAGTTATTGGTCTTTGCAAATCATAATTAAATGCATTTTCATCTGTAGCACATGGCTCAAATACAACCACTGAAGTCTGTGCTGCAGCTAATCCATTTCCACCCTGTCTCGCTTTCCATCCTCCATCATTTACATAATCTTCTGGATCAGGCTTACCAATTTGTTTTGCAAAATCCACCAACAACTTATGCCAATGTAAATATTGATCATACATATGCACTTTTGACAAAAACTCAGACCATCCACCATTATTAGGGCAACACCAACAACCAACTCGCGTCCATCCCAATCTGTATGCATCGTTGAAATCTATACCTGTCGTTAATATGTAAAGCCATACATCATAATCAATCCAATCAATAATCGGTGATGCAACTGTCTGTTTTGAAATTTTAGGACTCTCACTCTCTCTTTCATATTTACTTCTACTAGCAGATTCATTACGACGAATCCCTTGAAAACTCAAAATATTATCTTTATCTTTAAATGCAGATGAAATCGTCTTTTGTATCGCTCCCGTTTTAAAAACAGTACAGCACCATCTCATTACTCTACTTGGTGGTCCCACTATTTCACAAAGATTCTCAAAATTTTTTTCTCTATTTTTTGCCGTTAATACTCTTATCCCCTGAGACTCCTGATTTTTATTAAACCTTTTTTTGTATTCCAATGTGTATGGAAATTCAAGAGTAGTATCTCCAAAAATATGAAGAACCTTATTCGTTCCCAACGCTCTGTTAACTATATGTGAAGTTACTGTTGAATCTTTTCCTCCGCTAAAAGAAACCATCATATCTTCAATTGCATATTTGTCACGATATTGTTGAACAAAGTGAACTGCCTCTTCTGTAATATAATTATACCTATCAATATTAGCATCCACGAATTTTTTTATGTGTTCATTGAAGAATCTATAATCAATCTTATCAGTAAAATTTTCATAATTTTCTTTAATCTCCTTTATATCGTTAATTGGTAATTTATTTATTTTTGTAATAGAAAGCCGAATTTTTTCACCATTAATAATATATACTCCACTTCCAAACCACACAGAATCCTTTTGATATTTTTTAGGATCTTTGCTTAAAAGCAAAGAAATCAAAACATTTTCTTCAGGAAACACTGGTCTCATATCTGTTGCAATATATCTTCCTTGATTCCCACAAGACGGGCACATATTCTCAAAAATAGGAATATTACAATTATCGCACCAATATATTGTAGATGACAACTTTGTCATACACCCACAATTAGGCTTTATACACTTTTCTCCATTCATAGGCACCCTACATTTAGGGCATATTCTCTCTATCATATATTCTCCCATATGTTAATCTATCTTTACAGCATCACAAATATCTCCAATATTGCAATTAAAATACTCACAAATTCTTAAAATAACAGACATAGAAACTTCTTGTCCCTTATTTAATTTTGTCATTGTACCAGATGCAATTTGCAATTTTTCTCTAAATTCCTGCTTTGTTATTTCTCGTTCAGCCAACATAACCCATAACTTTTTATAGCTTATTTTCATTTTATATCCTCGTAAATATCATCTAAAACGATGCATTAATTTATCAAATATTTTAACATAATCCCTTTAATTTTTCACTATAAATATAGAAATATTATTCAAGTTCATGCGATTGTAATGCAACTGGTTGAAAACTTGCAATTTATAGTAAATACAAAGAGCTTGCTAATAAAAACCAACGATTTTTATTAGTAAGCCCTTTCTTCTTAATTATTCTTTTTCTCTTCAAAACATATCGTTTTAATCACATCAAATACGAGTTTAAAAGTATCATAATGTATATGTGAAAAATCAGGATCTGAAAAAACACTCTCTGCAAACATAGATTTAGATAGCCCATAATTAGTATGATCTTCACAATCAGTTAATTTGAAAATTTTATCACTTCCAGAACCATCTAAAATCTTATTAACATCTCCACTACACGCTTTTCTATTTGTACAAAATCTATCTATTTGTGGAGCTCTTCCATACTGATCAAACTCATTGCTTAAGTATAAACGTTTTTTTATTCCATTTTCCATAGTCTTCTCTGTCTTTATTTCTTCATCCGTAAAGTAATGTTCTATGCATATCTCAGGCATATCTTTTCTAAAATCAGGAACCGGCAATGAAAAAGAATACACTCCATTCCTCCAAGATTTATATGTATTATTATTATTATTCATCTGTTTTGTAATTTGTGGAACATCTCTATCAGATATAAAAATATATATTCCACCTAAATTTCTATTAGAATACGCTTTGCACATCTCGAGCAAAGAATTACAATCCATTTGAACTCTCGGAAAAGCTGTCTCATCCGGATAATTTTCAGGAACATAATGATACAATTCAAAATTTACATTTTCATAATCATATTTATATTTTTTATCACTTAAAATCTTGTCCCATGCCCACTCTAAATATTTCCAATCAGTCATTCCCTCTGTAATAACAATCGGAATTTGTTTATCTGTTCCTGTTATTGGCGGAATATTTCGCAGATAATATTCCGAAAATCCTCTTAATCTGTCTGATGCAAAATGATCAAATGTATTTATTGTCTGAATGACAAAATATTCTTCCACTTTTTTATAATCTTCCACATTTCTCGCCTTATATTTTATAGATGCATATATTAAATCTCCTTGTATATATACATACTCATCATCAATATAATATTTACACTTATTATATGATGTTTCTTCAACATATTTTCTAAGTTGAATAAATTCTTTACTTTGACATACAACAACATTGTTATCTTGACTTATTAAACTATATTCTTTACCCACATATATATTTAATATCTCTGTATTCATTTCATGTATCTTGCCAACATACACTTTATTTTCTGTATTTCTTCCAAAAGATTTTTCTAATTTCTTATTATAATTAGATATAACATATATTAATATTTTCTCAATAGAATTAAATTTTCTATTATATTCTCTAATTAATTTCAAAAAAGAGCTTATTACTTCTATAGTACATGAAATGCCGAAAAATCCAACTAAATCATTTCCTCCTGGACATACATCATACCCTTCATAACGTATTGACCAATAGAACATTGTATTTTCACTCATAAAATTTTCAAATGCTATTTCTAAAACTTTGGTATATTTATTACTACTTTCCTCTTCATACATATCTTCATAATACGAAAAAATTTTATATATATCTATTGTTTTGCTTTCTCGATTATAATCTAAACTACATTCTGTACTATATGATATATATCTTATAATCTCATCCTCTTCATATTTTTGATCGTATTCCCAATATTTTTCTATAATATTTGATTGTATAGTCATTATATTCCCCCCTTGACAATATCTAAATACAATATCACTTTCTTATTTTCTTCTTCCCAACAACACATTAATTCTCAAATATAAGTTATTTCTCATTTCAACATCATTCAATTCATCTAAAGTACATAAAGAATCTTTTGGCATTACCATAAGCAAATCAGAATAAGTATTATATTTAAGATCTATTTCGTTTATTTTTGTCTTTACACTATTTCTATCTATAGGTCGTTCCAAAAACACTTTAATAGTATCTATTATATCTTCTTCTAATTCCGTTATCTGCTTTTTACTCTTAAGTTCTTCTAAAACACTATTTAAAACAACATCTGACTCATTCATATCTTTATCCTCCAATCTTGTATATATACTTATACTACTACTCCTCATATACAAAATTTGTCAGATTATGTCGACAATGAATGTTATTTGCAATAATTTGTAAAATTATATTTTTTCTTGATTATTCTTTAAGAATTTAATATGACTGAGTAAAATCTCACGACTGGAAAAGGATGCTCGTTTCTTTTTTATTTTCACCACTTCTACAACATATAAAAAAACAGCACCCCGGCAGTACCCATCTACTGCCGAAGTGCTATCCACTCCATCAATTATTCCATTAAAATCTACCCAAATATACTCATCAGATTAGCCACAACCAGACCGCCGCCGGTTCCGATGACATAGCCGAGCAGCGCCATCATGATACCAACCGGTACGAGGGCATTTGAGTATGCGCCGGCGAGGACCGGTGCTGTTGCTGTTCCACCGATGTTTGCGAGGGAAGCTACACAGCATGTGAAGATGTCGAGTTTCAATATCTTCGCAAGTGCAATCATTATTGCCACATGAATAAGGAGGATTACGAATCCTGCGAGAAGCCATATTGGGGCATTGCCGACTGCTCCAAGGTCTGCTCTTGATGCTATTAAGGCAATGACTATATAAAGCATTACATTTGAAATCTCCTCAGTTCCCTTAATCTTGCCAAATGGTGTCAGGGCGAATACGATACCAAGCACTGATACGATAAGGACTGTCCATGTTGTGCTGTCAAAGAATGATAAATGTGCATTAATCATGCTGCCAAGTTCCATTGAAACTGCCGATACTAAGAGTCCTGAACCGAGCAGAAGAATGATGTTCTGCCATACGAGAGGCTTTGTGTTGGCTTTTGCTTCCTCTTCGAGTGTAGCTCCAACGCCGTCGATTATGCTTGTGTCTGCCTTTGTCCATTTGTTGAACTTCTCGTGATTTCCGATTGCCCACAGAAGGAACATTACATAAAGTGTCGCGCAGATTGAATCCATAACAAGGGCGTAAGCCATTGTTGCTTCGTCTACATCAAGTGCTGCCTGGATTGCGAGCATATTGCCGCCGCCGCCCATCCAGCTTCCGCACAGTGCACCGAGCGCTTTCCATGAACCTGCGCCTAAGAGCTGATGGAATATCGCATATGAAACGAAGAATCCAAGTCCGATTGACAATGTTGCTGCAAAGAAACCGATAAGCATTTTAGGTCCAAGCTTGATGATTTTCTTCAAGTCACAGCGAAGCAGCATTATGAAAAGCATCGCATATAATATCGGGTTCTTGACTGATTTGTACACAGCGCTTGTTGCACTAAGGTCCCACACTTTCATTGTGCAAAGCAGCATAAGCCCCAGGTATATAAGTACAATCGGCGGTGCAAAATTAAAGAACACCTGTGCCTTTTTCCCTTTAAAAATCTTAGGTAGATTTACTAATACTGCGGCTGCAAATATAAGTGCCGCAAGGTATAAAAATCCATCTTTTATCATGTATAAATTCTCCTTATGGTTAATCTATAACATATTCTGCCCATTTTTCTGTAGTATATAACTAAATTTGCGGAAGTAAATGTGATGCAATCTGTCGTCACACACTTACTCCCGCAAATTTAGTTATAAACTTTTAAGTATCTCCAGCAGATATTCCCAAGTCCGCTCCACTGAAGCCGCGTCCATACACTCATCAGGCGTATGCACACTTTCAAGTGTCGGTCCAAATGATATCATATCTACTCCCGGCATTTTCCCGGCAAGTATGCCACATTCGAGTCCGGCGTGGATTGAGGTCACTTCCGGTTCGTGACCGTACACATTTGTAAAGCTATCAACGCATATCTTTCTTAACTGCGAATCACTCTTGTATTCCCACGCAGGATAGTCCGACATTGTGACTACTTTTCCTGACAAATGTTTTGCAAATGTAGTGACTCTCTCAAGCAATAATTTCTTTCCAGCCGCTGTATTGCTTCTTATAAGATATTTGTACACAAGCTTGTCTGCGTCGAGGTAAGCAGTTCCCAGATTGAGCGAAGTCTGCACCATGCCCTTAATCTCCTGACTCATTTTGTACACACCATCAGGACTTAACCAGAGGGCATATATTACATTTGCAGTGCTCTTGGAATCAAGAACCTTGTCTGCTGCAATGTCTGTCTTTTCAAGCTCAATCTTAGCATATGGCTCTGTCGCGCTGATTTCCTGCATCCACACAGCCTCACTCTCTTTGATGCTTTGTTCAAATGTTGTGGCATCGCAGCTTCTGACGCTTACAACTGCCTTTGCTTCTTTTGGAATTGCATTTTCCTTGCCGCCACCTGAAAGCGACACAAGACGGAAATCTGCTGCCCCGCTGGCATGTGAAAGTAATGAAGCAAGCAATCTTATAGCATTAGTGTGCTGTTTGTGAATCTCAACGCCGGAATGACCTCCGGCAAGCCCGCTTATCTTAGCTTCGAAGCATACCGAACCATTCTGCACATCAATTGCACCATCTGCCACCCAGTCCGCAGCATCCTCATACACAACCGGAATGTCACACTCAGCTCTCACACCACCAGCACAGCTTACATACAATATTCCCTCATTTTCAGAATCAATATTGATAAGCCTCTTTGCTGTAAGTTCAGAAGTGTCGAGGTCTCTTGCGCCAAGCATTCCAATCTCCTCATCACTCGTAAGCACTGCCTGTATAGGAGGATGCGCAATCGTATCCGAAGCAAGCACTGCCAGTATAAATGCAACAGCAATTCCATCATCAGCGCCAAGCGTCGTGCCGTCAGCCCACACCATCTTACCATCAGTGCAAGCCTTAATGCTCTGTACACTCATGTCAATATCGCAGTCCGGCTCTTTCTCACACACCATATCAAGATGTCCCTGCAAAATCACAGGCTCACAGTCCTCATATCCAGAAGAACCAGCCTTAAATATAACAACATTATCAGACGTATCCTTCCTTGCCTTAAGTCCATGCAACTTAGCAAACTCCAGACAATAATCCGCAATCATCCCTGTATTCCCAGAACCATGCGGAATCGCACAAATCTCCTGAAAATAAGAGAAAACCTCTGATGGTGATAACTCATTTATATCCATAAAAAGCCTCCTAAACCTACTTTTTCATCAATTTTCACAATCTGATAGGTCTTTTTTACATTGTTAGTTGGTTTATTATGCTTCTTTCCCCATTAAATGCCTACTAATTCATCACATTTCACACTTTAGTAGGTCTTTTTCTCATACGTTTATAATATTAGACATTTCTTATCAGTCAAAAAACCTACTATTTTCGCATAAATCATAAATTTAGTAGGCAATTTTCTTTTTTCTCCTCTATTTTCATCATAATTTCTTCTAAATAAACCTACTAATTCATCACATTTAGCAACATTAGTAGGCTTTTCCCTACTTATGCGCTGATTTCATGTGCTATTTGACACTATCCCAAATGAACAAAGTCACATAACATACACTAATCCCAGCACCTGAAGTGCAACGACCAGGTGCG
>ULWQ01034584.1_pt1 | contig 16028 bp, 10 predicted proteins | sample 1960491 | NCBI WGS metagenome assembly ULWQ01 (sample SAMEA4835816, study PRJEB28245) | human gut metagenome | biome: gut microbiome; material: fecal sample | place: Denmark | collected 2008
TGCAAAGTGCGGATGCCGCAAAGCACCCGCACATAAAATCCAACTTCCCGCACAAAGCGGAGGAAATTATGAACCTCTTCGCAGACTGCTGGAGGTGAGTTGCGGTGCTCGCCGCTCCTTCTTTGTTTTCTCCGGGCTATTATACAGGAGAAAAACGCGGTTGTCAACACAAAAATACAGAAAATTTTAGACTGGCGGCGTGAAAATCGGCAGATCCGGCGGCGCGAACGAAAACAGCGCCAGCGAGGCACCGTAAACGCCTGCCGCAATCACCAGTACGCCGCACAGCCACGCGGGAGAAGCCGCTTTCTGCAAATGCCACGCCAGCCCAAAGCCGCCGGCCATTGCCAGCGCGTACAAAATAAGGTCGAGCGGCAGGCCGTACAGCGCGAAGCCGGACAAGAGTGTGTAATACGCGCCCAGAAGAAGCAGCGGCGCGCCCAGAAGTCCCGCCAGCAGACCGCACCAGCTTTTTCGGCCGTCCGCTTCGTCCCTCGTCAGCACGAACGCGGCGGCGAGAAACGGCCAGTATAGCAGCTTCAGATGCTCCCAGACGCTTTCGTTGACCGGTGCAAACACGGCTGTCAGAGGGTTTGGCCACAGGTCATAGAGAAAATGGAGCGCGGAACCGGCGAGAATGCTCAGAAAACAGACGGTCCACCATTTGCGTTTCATAAAAAATCCCCCCTGCCATAGATGTATGACAGGGGAGAGCGGATTCAGAACGTTTTTATGCCAACAAGGGCCAGACTGCGTCCAGCGCGAGGCCGGAGGCGCGGAGGGCCTTCCGGGTGGTCTTCTCCGTAAAGCCGCCGTGGAATGCGCCTGCATCGGGCAGCCAGCGGACGGAACCGAGCGCCTGTTCACAGGTTTCCTTGGGGAGCCTTGTGCGGAAAAAGAACGATGCTTCAAGTTCTTCCGGATCAAGAAGTGTGGCAGGCTCCGCCGACCAGCTGACGGGCTGGCTGCGGCCGGGATTGCGGACAATGTCAATGACATCGCCCAGAACGGCGCTGGCCGTCGCCGGGCCGCCTGCGCCGGGGCCGGAGAACATGACCGCGCCGACGCTGCTGCCCAGCACTTCGACGGCGTTCAGAACGCCGGAGATGGGAGCAAGCGGCTGCGTGCCCGCAATGAAATGCGGTGAGACGAACACTGCGAGCGCCTGACCCTGCCGGACGGCCCGGCCGAGCAGCCGGAGCTTCATCCCGGCGGCCTCGGCAAATGCGGCGTCCACCGCCGTGATGGCGGAAATACCGGTCATGCTGATGCGGGACGGGGCAACATTTCTGCCGAACAGCATGTCGGCCAGAATGCAGATCTTGCGGCCCGCGTCGATGCCCTCGACATCGGCAGTCGGGTCCTGCTCGGCGTAGCCGCGCGCCTGCGCGTCACAGAGCGCCGATTCATAGCTTTGTCCGCGCTCGAGCATCTGTGTGAGGATAAAATTCGTTGTGCCGTTCAGAATGCCGCGCACCTCGTAAATTTCGTTTGCTCCGAGGCACTGACTCAGCGGATGCAGCACCGGGATGCCGCCGCCGACGGAGGCCTCAAACAAAAGGCTTACACCGTTGGCTTTTGCTAGCGCCAGAAGTTCCGTGCCGTGCTCGGCGATGAGTTGCTTGTTGGCCGTTACGACGTGCTTGCCTGCGGCAAGCGCACGGCGGACATACTCGAGCGCCGCGCCGCAGCCGCCGATCGTCTCTATAACGAGAAACACGTTCGCGTCGCGCTCAATCACAGAAAAATCCGTGACGACCTTGTCCCGGTACAGCCTGTCCGGCAGTTCGCGGCGTGCCAGCACATACGCAAGTTCCAGGTGTTCCCCTGCGCTTCGTTCAAGCAGGCTTACGTCCCGCAGCAGAATTTCCGCGCAGCTTCCGCCGACGACGCCGGGGCCGAGAATGGCAAGCTTTTTCATGACGGACCTCCTTATGCTTCGTTGGCCCTGCGGTAGATCGCAAGGATCTTCTCGTAGTCCAGCACGCGGAACGTGCCGATCGTGCGTGTTTTTCCGTAGCTGCACCGGCTGGCAAGGTCTGCAAGCCCCGCCTCGTCCTGCTTGCCGCAGGAGAGTTCGCCCAGGCACACGGGCATGCCGATAGAGCGGAAGAACGATTCCTGCTTTGCGATGCCGGCGAGGGCGGCGGCAGTGTCGTCTGCCTCCTCCACATGCCAGACGTTCCGTGCGAAGCGGGCAAAGCGTGCCGGGCTTTCGTCCATGACGGATCTTGCCCAGCTGCTCCAGACGGCGGTCAGGCTGTCGCCGTGGTAGACGTCAAATTTCTCGCTCAGTGCATGCCCCAGCTGGTGCGTGGCGAAATCCTTTTTGCCGCCGAGGCCGGTCAGGCCGTTGTGCGACAGGGAGCCTGCCCACATGATTTCGCTCATAGCCTTCTCGTCATGTGCGTCACGCACGGCGGCAGGGCCGTATTCCAGCACGACGCGCAGCAGTGCCTCGGCCAGTTCGTCCGTCAGGGCATTGTCGGTGACGGGGTTAAAATACCGGTCGAGCGTGTGCATGAGAATATCGCTCACGCCGCAGGCGACCTGATGCACCGGGAGCGTCGCGGCAAGCAGGGGGTCGAGAATGGCGAAGGCCGGGCGGTTGAACGGGGTGTTGAGGCCGCGCTTTTCGCCTGCTTCCGCGTTGGTCAGAACAGCGGAGTCGCTCGTCTCGCTGCCGGCTGCCGGGATGGTCAGCACGACACCGACGGGCATGGATTTTGTCAGCGGTGCGCGGCGCTTCCAGAATTCCCAGATGTCTGTGCCGGGGTTGGCAGCGCCGTGGGCGATGGCCTTGCAGGTATCGATGACGCTGCCGCCGCCGACTGCCAGAATCAACTCCGCGCCCGATTCCAGCGCCAGCTGCACGCCCTCACGGGCCAGCGCCACGCGCGGGTTCGGCTGTACGCCGCCGAGCGAGCGATAGCGGACGTCCGCCTTGTCCAGGAGCCGGAACACGCGGTCAAGCAATCCGCTTTTCTTCGCGCTTGCGCCGCCGTAGACGACCAGCACGCGCGAAAGCCCGCGCTTTTTCAGCAGTTCCGGCAGCTTCTCCGTGCTGCCTGCGCCAAACACGATCTCAGTCGGTACGAAATATTCAAATGCCTGCATATGCTTATCCTGCGACGCAGTCTGCCTTGACTACGCCCTTCCTTTCTGCGATTTGCTGGGTCAGCGCTTCGATGTTGCAGTTGAGGTTGCTTGTCTCTGCCGAAATGGTCACCATGGCGCGGCCTCCGGTGGGGATCGACTGGTTAATGGTCAGTATATTCGCGCCGCAACTGGCAAAAATAGTTAATATCTCGGACAGGATGCCGGCCTTGTCCTTGAGCATGATCTGAAATGTGATGATGCGGCCCGCCATCAGGTTCTGAAACGGCGCGATGGCGTCGCGGTACTTATAAAATGCGCTGCGGCTGATGCCGACTGCCTGCGCGGCCACGTTGACCTTGTCCGTCTCGCCGGTTTCGAGCATCCGCTTGGCCTCGGCGACCTTCTGGAAGATCTCCGGCAGGGCTGCGGCCTCCACAATATAATACTTCGGGCTTTGTTCCATAGCGTTCACCTCATAATTGTCCGTGTTGGAAAAGCAAGTGTCTATAGTCAGACTCCAATATACACCACATACCCGCAAAATGCAAGCAGAAAAGCACAGGAGGAAGTTCAAACCATGAAAAGCCGCAAGATCTGGAAGACTGTTCTGATCGTGCTGGGCTGCGCGCTCGGTGCGTGGGCATTCGGCGCGCTGCTGCTGCCGGTGCTGCTGCCGTTTTTTATCGGGCTTGCCGTGAGCCTGCTGGCGGAAAAACCGGTGCGGTTTCTGCAGACGCGGGGGCATGTTCCGCGCCCGCTGGCGTCCGGGCTGTGTGTACTGCTGCTGTTCGGGATTTTGTTTGGCGGACTGTTTTTTCTGTGCCGCCTGCTGTGCTCGGAGGCGGCGGATCTTGCCCGTCAGCTGCCGCAGCTGGCGGAAAATCTGACTCCGCTTTTTGAACGCCTGAAATCACGCCTGCTCACACTTGCCGGACGGCTGCCGGACGGGCTCGGAACGGGCCTACATGCGGGCGTCGAGGAGTTTTTCAAGACCGGTGCGGGCTTCGGTACGAAACTCTACGAGACGCTCTTTTCCTGGGCTTCCGGCGTCATCGGACGGCTGCCGGATGCGATCCTGTTTGCGGTGACGGCGATTTTGTCCAGCTTTATGCTCTCCGGCGAACTGCCCGCCATCCGCAGCTGGCTGCGCCGCGCGGTGCGGTCCGCGTGGTTGGAAAAATTGCAGACGCTCGGCGGACATGTGCGCGCGACGCTCGGCGGCTGGCTTCGGGCGCAGCTGAAGCTGATGGGCATTACATTTTTGATTCTGAACGCAGGGCTTTTGCTGCTGCGGGTGCGCTATCCGGTGCTGGCAGCGCTGGTCATCACGCTGGTCGATGCGCTGCCGGTGTTCGGTACGGGCACGATTCTGATTCCATGGGCGCTGGCGCTGTTTCTGCGCGGCGAGACGAAAACCGGCATTGGCCTTGTCATTCTGTATGGAGCCGCAGCCCTCAGCCGGCAGGCGCTTGAGCCGCGTCTGGTCGGAAAGCAGGTGGGGCTGAATCCGGTGCTGACGCTGCTGGCGCTTTACACGGGCTACCGGCTGCTGGGCGTGGGCGGGATGATCGTGTTTCCCATCGCGGCCATGCTCTTCAAGCAGATCTGGGATCATTCCGGCCTGCAGCCGGAGGGTTAGTGGCGCAGGACTTGCGCGCTGTGCCGCGGCACGGTATAATAGCGCCGAAGGAGGCGGTGCGCATGGTTTTGGAACAGACGGCCGCGCGGCAGGCAAAGCTGCTGTCGCTCCTGCGGCGGGAATTCGGCTTGTCTGCCGGACTGGTCAAGCGGCTCAAATGGCAGAACGCGCTGTTTGTAAACGACGCGCCCGCGCATACCGATGCGCCGGTCATGCCCGGCGACCGGGTGCGCGTCGTGCTGGAGGAGCGGACGGAGGGCTTTGAGCCGGAGCCACTGCCGCTTTCCATCCTTTATGAAGATGAATGCTTTCTCGCTGTGGACAAGCCCTCTGGAATGCTGGTGCATCCGTCGCCGCAGAAAAACAGCGGGACGCTGGCAAACGGCGTGCTGTATCACCTGCTGGCGCGCGGCGAGGCCTCCGGCGTTCATCCCGTGACGCGGCTCGACCGGGACACGTTCGGCGTGGTGATTTTGGCGAAAAACGCGAATATCCACGACCGGTTCTGCCGGATGCTGCGCGAGCGGCAGCTGGAGAAGACCTATCTTGCTTCGGTTTTCGGCCAGCCGCCGCAGGCGGAAGGGCAGATCGACCTGCCGGTCTATAAGATCGGCGGCGGGAATCTCATCCGTATTGTGGACGAGCGGGGACAGAAGGCGCTGACGCAGTACCGCGTGCTGGAACGGGCGGAAAAAACAGCACTTCTGGAACTGCACCCTCTGACGGGCCGCACGCATCAGCTGCGGCTGCACTGCATGGCCTCCGTTTTCCCCATCTTAGGCGACCCGCAGTATACAAGCCCGGAATCGACGGCGTATTCCGCTGCCCACGGACTGTTCACGCAGCAGCTGTGTGCCGCAAGGCTCGTTTTCCCGCACCCCATGACGGGGGAGCGGATGGAAATTTTGTCGAGGCAGGCAGTTTTCTTTCCGAAAGACTAGGCAAGCGCCATGCTTTTCTGATATAATGTATAATATTAAAAGCATAGGAGACGCTGCATGGAGAAAAAGAACGCAGTCTATACCATCACAGAAGATCAGTCGCCGGAGGAAGCCCGGCGGGAGCATGTTATGCTCGTTGTGCGCAATCTGGCGGCGGGCGCGGCGGCTGTTTTGTTTCTGGCCTCGTTTGCGCTGGCGGATATCCACAAACTGCTGCGCGCAGCGGCGTATTTTCTCGGCGCGGGCGCGTATTTTGCTGAGATCCTCGTCCTGACGGACGGCTTCCGGCGCAAAGTCCCGCAGAAGGAACTCTTCATGGCATACTGCTTCGGCCCCTTGTACATCTTACTTGGCCTGAGTTATCTGCTCGAAGCATGACCGCATAGCCGGCAGAACCCCTCCGACCCGGCGTACCGCCGCGCCGCCTCCCTGAAAGGGGAGGCTTTTTTCTGGGATGAAAAATTTTTCTTCAAACACGCGCAACCTTCGCGGAAATTTTGCGTGTGGAAAAGAGAAATACAGCGGCGGACGCGGCGCGGCCCACAATATCTTGTGGCGGATGTTACGTCTACCTCGCAACATGGGGCGAAAGGGGATGAAATGCTTGGAAAAACAGCCATTTTCGTAAAAATTGGTTGCATTTTTTAATTTTTATGGTAAACTGATTACATAAAAATCTGCGGCTGCAACAGGCCGCAAATTGAAAGAGGTGCACTTATGAAGCGTACATTTGGAAGATTCATGAGCCTGCTGCTGGTTCTCGCCATGGTATTGGCGATGGTGCCTGCGGCATTGGCTGCAAATCAGGCGTACAGCGTCGAGCCGAACTCGACGATTACGATCAAGACGTCGATCATCAAAGAAGGCTCTGTCAGCTGGAGTTCCAGTGATACAAGTGTTGCGACAGTCAGCGGCAGCACGACGGACGCAACTGTGACCGGCGTAAAGGCCAGCAATACAGCTGTCCGGATCACGGCCACCGGCAAGGTAAATGGTCGTGATTATTCGGAGTATTTCACGGTTTATGTGCGGGACGCATATACCCTTACGCTGGCGCTCAGCAACAGCAACATCAACAGCACGGTTGCGCTGAATCAGGGCGACACCAGAACGCTCACCGCGACTGTCACGGTCGGCACCGGCAGCGGCGTGACTGCAGGCAATCTGGCAAACTGCGAGGTGCATTTTACCAGCGATAGCGATGCCATCTCGGTTAAGCCTGCCAGCGCGAAGGTCACCGCAAGCACGGTCGGCAACTACACGACCTATAAGGTCGAAGCGACTGTCAAAGCAGAGAAGGTCGGCGGCGCAACGCTGACGGCGCAGGTCTGGTATCAGGGTAAAGATGGCATGAAGCCGTCCACGTCCGCGACTGCGACCAAGACCATCGGCTTCAGGGTCAGCGGCGCGGCGACGATCTCGGTCACGCTTCCGACCGCCCAGCAGGTATTGTCGCTGGAGGCAGGCGGCACGTCTGCCACGCTGCAGCCGAAGGTGACCGGCTATTCCGGCACAGCCCAGCCGAAGCTGCTGTATCTGTACGATACCACAGGCGATACTACGGGCAACTATTTGTATGTCCGTCCCAATGCCGCCACGACCTCTGCAACGGTCGAGCCGTACAAGGCCTGCGATGCGACGAATATCTATATCTGCATTGAAAGCTACAATATCGGCAAGACATATAATGATGTCAAGGATGACCCGGAGCATTCGATTACCGGTTCTTATGCCGTCTGCACCGTCAGCATCAAGAATAAGGGCATGGCTGTTACAGCACTCGAAGTCATGAACAACGAAAGCGTAACGATTAAGGATGCAAATGGAAAAGATAAAGAGGTTCGTCTGCAAACACTGCTGAACAACGGCACGATGGTCTTTGGCCTGCAGGACAGCTATTATAAGCCCACTGTGAAGTCCTCGATGATCCGCAGCACGCTCGAAGTGACCGCGCGCATCAAGGCGCCTGACTCGCTGCTTAACAGTGAAACGGATCGGAGAAATGCGTACTCCCGCATTGAGTGGACGAGTTCTGCACCTGCTGTTGCAAAGGTAAAGACTACTTCGTCTGATGATCAGAAGGCGGTTGCAACGATTGAGGCTGTCGCACCTGGCACGGCGACGATCACCGCGAAGGTCGACGGCAATGTAACGGCTACTTATGCGGTCACGGTCTATCAGGGCCGCGCCTACAAGATCACGGAAGAACCGAGTATCGGCGAAACGGTCGGAAAAATGACCCAGACAGAACTCGAAGCTCTGTTTAAGAAAGAATCGGCGAAGGTCGAGATTCAAACCAGTATTTACTCCGACGAGGTAATGATCTATGAATTGCCAGTCAAAACTGCAAAAGCAAATGGTTCTGATGCGGCTGGCTATACGTTCACCTATACACTTAACGGACTCAAAACGGCCACAAAGGAGTTCTTCTACAACAGAAGCGACCCTGACGACAGCGGTGTTACGACGACAGGCAAGGTGACCTTCTCCGACATTTCCTTTACGGAGCAGCCCGCGACAGCGGCCTATAAGATCACGGACACCATTGCCGATCTGGCCATGACGGCGTCGGTTTCGACGGGCAAGATCAAATCCGTGGTCTGGTACATGAACAGCGACCAGACGACCGGCGGCGTGGATAAAGCAATTCAGACAGACAAAATTACCGATAAGCCTACGAACTACCGTTCGGTTCTGTCCAATCTCAAGCAGTACATCACCGGTACCGGAACCTATGTGTTCTACTGCCGTGTCACGACGGAAGACGGCAAGTATGCCGAAACTCGCAAGGCTATTATTACCATCACCGGTGAAAACCACATCAACATTACATTCAACCCGACTACGGTAAAAGCAGGCGAAACGTTCACTATCACCGGCGTGCCGCAGGAGTATGTCAACGGGAAGCTGACCAACGTGACCGGCAAGACCTATACGATCACATGGACCTCGAGCGACGAGAACATTGTCAAGCTTTCCAGCAAAACCAGCACCAACAGCAGCCCCTCCGTCACCGCGACGGCCAAGGCTGGCGGTCAGGTCACCATCAAGGCTGAAACGACGATCGGCGCGAAAAAGTACGCTGCCGAAGTGAAGTTCACCGTCACTGTCCCCGAGGCGGAGGCTGTCAGAGTGACGCTCGGCGAGAACGACACCTATGTCCTGCTCGACGGCAGCAAGCTTGCCGCGGCGGTCAAGAACGCCGCCAAGGCCACGCCCAGCACCTTCACCTTTGAGTCCCCGGCGAACGGCACGCTCTATACCACAAGCGCTATGTCCAGCGCGGTCAGCACGACGGCCAAGTATTCTTCCAGCGAAGTCAGCAGGATGGTCTACCGTCCGACGAGAACCACCGGCACGCATACGATCAGGTACGCCGCCTATGACGGCAGCGCGCAGATCGCGACCGGCACGATCACCGTCATGACCAGCGCAAACACGGTTGAATACCACATCTCTGCCAATGAAAAGCAGCAGCTGTCCGTCAGCGACTTCCAGCGCGTCTACGGCTCCGGCCTGAGCACCGTGACCTTCGGCTCGAACACCGATACCCGCGGCGCTCTGTACAAGGGCAGCACGACCAGTTCCGGCAAGGTCGGCAGCGAGTCCTACAGCGTCTCGACCGGCTCGAACCTGCTGAAGAACGTCTGCTTCATCGCGGGCAGCACCACGTCGAAGTACACCGTGACCATCCCCTTCACGGCAAGCGGCTCGTCCGGCCAGATGAACGGCCAGCTTGTGGTCTATGTCAACGACACCCACACGCTGAACTCCACCGGCGCGTCCTTCCGCTCTATGGGCATTGCAAACGAACTCACGCCGGATAACGCCACCGGCAGCACCTACATCACCATTGACCGCATCGTCGGCGGTAAGCTTTACTCCGCCTACACCAGCATCAAGAACTGCACCGCGCTGACCAGCAAGGATCTCGGCAGCACGAAGTTCTACTTCTCTGGCTCCAACAGCCTGGACAGCCTCTATGTCCTGCCGCTGGCCGACAGCAAGAGTGTCGAGGTCAGCTACACCATCGACGGCAGCACGAAGGGCACTCTGTCCTTTAAGGTCAACCAGCAGACGGCTTCCAACCAGTTCACCGATGTGAGCGGTTCTTACAAGTGGGCAGCCAATTCGGTCGATTTCATGTACATGAACGACATCATCAAGGGCAACAACACCAAGAACCCGAAACTCTTCGGGCCGGGCGCCAAGATGACCCGCGCCATGCTCGTCACGGTTCTCTACCGCGCGGCAGGCGAACCCTCTGTTACCGGTATCACCAACAAGTTCACCGACAACAAGCAGGGCAAGTATTACTACAACGCGGTTCTCTGGGCCTCCAACAAGGGCATTGTCAACGGCGCGACCGCCACGACCTTTGACCCGGATGGCAACATCACCCGTGAGCAGATCGCAGCCATCCTGTACCGCTACGCGGGCAGCCCGTCCGTGACCGGTTCTCTGAGCGGCTACTCCGATCAGGCGCAGGTCAGTTCCTTCGCCGTCACGGCGATGCAGTGGGCCGTCGGCAGCGGCATCATCACCGGCGTCACCTCCGGCGGCAAGACGACCCTCTCCGCAAAGGGCAACGCCACCCGCGCTCAGGTCGCCGTCATGCTCCACCGCTTCCTCACCTTTGAATAATTCCAGATTTAAAACCGCCCCCGGTTCACAAAGCCGGGGGCGGTTTTCTGCGTGCGCACAAAAAGGGGGCATGCTGCAGCAGAAGCTTGTAGCATGCCCCTTGATTATTATTTTGCGTTGATGACCAGTTCGCCGTGCTGCACGTCGCAGACCAGCGTCTGGCCGGGCAGCACGTCGCCGTGCAGGATGCGCTGGGCAAGAAGTGTTTCGACCGTGTGCTGCAGATACCGGCGCAGCGGTCTTGCGCCGAACTGCGGGTCATAGGCTGCGTCAATGACGAACGACTTTGCCGCCGGAGTCAACTCGCATTTAAGCTGCTTGTCGGCAAGGCGCTTGTTGAGCGCCGCGATCTGCAAGTCGATAATGCCGGTGATATTCTCCTTCGACAGCGGCTTATAGAACACAATCTCGTCCAGCCGGTTGAGGAACTCCGGGCGGAAATTGCGGCGCAGAAGCGTCTGCACCTCGTTTTTCGCATCCTCAGAGATCTCGCCCTCCGGCGTGATGCCGTCCAGAATGGCCTGCGAACCGAGATTCGAGGTCAGAATGATGATGGTGTTCTTGAAGTCCACCGTGCGGCCCTGCGAGTCGGTGATACGACCGTCGTCGAGCACCTGCAGCAGAATGTTGAACACGTCCGGGTGCGCTTTTTCGATCTCGTCAAACAGAATGACGGAATACGGTCTGCGGCGCACGGCTTCGGTCAGCTGGCCGCCCTCCTCGTAGCCCACATATCCGGGAGGCGCACCGATCAGACGCGACACGGAGAATTTCTCCATATACTCCGACATATCGATCCGCACCAGATTCTTTTCATCGTCAAACAGCGCCTCTGCCAGCGTCTTGGCCAGTTCTGTCTTGCCAACGCCGGTAGGGCCAAGGAACAGGAACGAGCCGAGCGGCCGGTTCGGGTCCTGAATGCCTGCTCTGCTTCTCTGGATAGCCTCAGAGACGACGCGCACGGCCTCATCCTGGCCGACAACACGCTTGTGCAGCGTATCTTCGAGATGCAGCAGCTTGTCGCGTTCGCCCTCCATCAGTCTTGCGGTCGGGATACCCGTCCAGCGCTCGATGATCTTGGCAATTTCCTCCTCCGTGACCTTGTTGCGGAGCAAACTCGTCTCCTTGCTGCTTTGCGCCAGTTTTTCCTCCTGCTCCAGCTGCTTTTTCGCTTCGGGCAGATCGCCGTACTTCAGCTTCGCGGCCTTTTCGAGATCGTAACTCTGTTCGGCAGATTCAATATCGCGGTTGATCTGCTCGATGCGTTCGCGCAGCTGCTGCACGCGGCCGATTGCGTTCTTCTCGTTTTCCCATTTGGCTTTCATGGAGTTGAACGTTTCGCGCTGTTCGGCCAGTTCCTTTTGCAGTTCCGTCAGCCGCGCCTTGGAAAGTTCATCGTCCTCGTTTTTGAGCGCTGCTTCCTCAATCTGCATCTGGATGATCTTGCGGTTGATGACATCCAGTTCGGTCGGCATGGAGTCCATTTCCGTTCGGATCATGGCGCAGGCCTCGTCAATGAGGTCAATGGCCTTGTCAGGCAGGAAACGGTCGGTGATATAGCGGTTCGAGAGCGTTGCGGCGGCAATGATTGCATTGTCTGTGATCTTGACGCCATGGAAGACCTCATAGCGGGATTCCAGACCACGCAGGATGGCAATGGTATCCTCGACGGTCGGTTCCTGCACCAGAACGGTCTGGAACCGGCGCTCGAGCGCGGGATCCTTTTCGATATACTGGCGGTATTCGTCTAGCGTGGTTGCGCCGATGCAGTGCAGTTCACCGCGCGCGAGCATCGGCTTTAGCAGATTGCCCGCGTCCATGGAGCCCTCGGTCTTGCCCGCACCAACAATGGTATGCAGTTCATCGATAAACAGGATGATACGCCCTTCGGACTTTTTGACCTCGGCCAGCACGGCCTTCAGACGTTCCTCAAATTCGCCGCGGTACTTTGCGCCCGCGATCAATGCGCCCATGTCGAGTGAAAAGATCGTCTTGTCCTGCAGGGACTTCGGAACCTCGTTTGCAACAATGCGCTGTGCAAGCCCCTCGACGATGGCTGTCTTACCGACGCCCGGTTCGCCGATCAGCACAGGGTTGTTCTTCGTCTTACGGGACAAAATGCGGATGACGTTTCGGATTTCATCGTCACGGCCGATGACCGGATCCATTTTCTGTTCCCGCGCGCGCTTGACCAGATCCGTACCGTATTTGGCAAGCGCCTCATAGGTATCCTCCGGCGTGTCGGACGTTACGCGCTGATTGCCGCGCACCGACTGCAGTGCCTGCAGACAGGCCTCCTTCGTGATCTGGTACGGGCGGAACAGATTTTTCAGCGTTGCATCCGCATTTTCAATCAGGGACAAAAACAGATGCTCGACGGAGACATATTCGTCCTTCATCTGCTTTGCGATGTCTTCCGCGCTGTTCAGCGCCGTATCAACGGCACGCGCAACGTAATATTTATCTGCCTCACGGCCCGAGCCGGTCACGCGCGGGAGTTTTCCTAACTCTGCATCGACCGCAGCCTCAAAGCTTTCGAGCGTGATACCCATCTTTTTCAGCAGCTGCGGCACAAGGCCGTTCTCCTGCCTCAAAAGTGCGGCCAGCAGATGGATTTGCTCAATCTGCTGGTTCTGATTTTCAATGGTCAGTTTCTGGGCGGCCTGAATGGCCTCCAGAGATTTCTGTGTATAGTTTTGTGCGTTCATAGTTCACACCTCTTCTTCCAACGTTAGCACTCTATACATGTGAGTGCTAATTCACTTTGGCTTCATCATAGACCTGTGCCCGGATTTTGTCAAGAGGATAAGGGGATAAAAATTATGATATTTTTGTAAACATTTGATCGAAAAAAGTTTTTTCGGATTTAATAGTTATTTAAAAACTTGCCGCTAAGTTTTTTAATAAACCCTTGCTATTATAATCATGCAAGAAGCGATATACACTTTTTCATTTTCCCCTCATATTGATAAAGAATCCCCCGCAGACAAGCCGGTCACTTGTTTGCGGGGTTTCTTTTATATTCCAAAGCAATGACGATTTCTTTCGGTTTTCTCAACGCCCACTAATTCTTCTGGATTAAGAATTATGCGTTACCCTTCAGAATTTCCAGTGCCTGCTTTGTGTCGCAGTCGAACAGTTCGCGTTCTCCTGCCTCGACGAGCAGCAGCGCATCTTCGTGCCGCCGAATGACGGATGAGCCGCCGCGGTCTGCCTCCAGTGCACACAGTTCCGGGAAAAACCGCGACGGAAACAGGCACGGGTTGCCGCGCTTTCCGTTGTGCGCTGCGGCGGTAATGCAGTTCGGGTGTTCCTGCCATGCGTCCACAATGCGTCGTACCGTTCCGGCCTGCAGCAGCGGCTGGTCGGCGACCATGTACAAGATTCCGGCACAGTCCGCCATCGCCCGTGTGCCGAGGCGAATGGTGCGGCTGATGCCGTCCTCTGGCCGGTCGTTCAGAATGGCATCGAAGCCCGCTTGCGAAGCCTCTTCCAGAAGCGAGGGATACTGCGAAACGACCGTGACGCGGACAAATACGCCCGCCGGGATCGCCTCAAGTGCCCGCGAGAACAGGCTTTGCCCGTCAAAGCGCGCGGTCAACTTGTTTTCTCCAAAACGGGAAGCATTTCCGGCCGCCATGAGCAGGCAGCCGATGGGAGGCGCAGAGAATGCAGCCATATTGTGTACTCCTTTAGGAACCGCTGATACCCGCAGACGATGGAATCAGCGATTCTTTGTGATTTTCTACAAAACAGTATAGCTATTTTTGCATATTTGCGCAAGAATCATACGATTTTTTCGACATTCACGAAAAAATTCGTTATTCAAAAAGTAGGATAATGCTTTTGCTTTCTCTTCAAATCCGGATATGCTACAATAAAAACAAATAAAAGTGGAAAAATGGCGGATTTCATGCGCAGACGCGTAAAATCCGCCTATAACCCGGCAAATGGAGGTAATCGAATGAACATCGTAGGCAGAAGCGAGGTTCGTGTTGACGCCTTTGACAAGGCGACCGGCCGGACGAAATACTATGATGATCTGGCCCCAAAGGATGCGCTGATTGTCAGAGTCAAGCATTCGACCATTGCACACGGCTTCGTCAAGTCGGTTGACATCAGCAAGGCCGAGAAAATTCCCGGCGTTGTCAAGATCCTGACCTGCTTTGATGTGCCGGACATCCCGTTCCCCACGGCCGGCCACCCGTGGTCAATGGATCCGTCTCATCAGGATATTGCCGACCGGCACCTGCTGAACCAGCATGTGCGCTATTATGGCGATGATGTGTGCGCTGTTATCGCCGAGGATGAGGTTGCGGCTATGCAGGCCGTACGCGCCATTGAGGTCGAATACGAGGAATTGCCGTTCGTGCTCGACGTGCAGAAGGCCATGGAGCCCGGCGCGCCGCAGCTGCACGAGACGTTCCCCAACAACATTCTCAAGCATACGACCGCCTCGGCGGGCAATTATGCCGAAGCGATCAAAGAACCGGGCCTGATCAAAGTCGAGGGCTGGTACGAAACGCCTACCGTACAGCACTGCCACATTGAAAACCACGGCTGCTTCTGCTACGCGGAAAACGGTCGTCTGGTCGTGACGAGTTCCACGCAGATCCCGCACATCATCCGCCGTGTCGTCGGACAGGCGCTGGGCCGTCCGTGGGGCGACATCCGCGTCGTCAAGCCGTACATCGGCGGCGGCTTCGGCAACAAGCAGGACGCGCTCTATGAGCCGCTGTGCGCATGGTGCTGCACGCAGGTCGGCGGCCGCTGCGTCAAGCTTGACTGCTCACGCGAAGAGACGTTTGTCTCCAACCGCGTCCGCCATGCCATCCGCACGCACATCATCTCCTGGCTGCGCAAGGACGGCACCATCGCCGCCAAGAAGGTCGAGTGCTTCTCCAACCAGGGCTCCTACGCCTCCCACGGCCATTCGATTGTCGCCAAGGCGCTCGGCTCCTTTAACCAGCACTATCCCTGCCCCAACTTTGAGGGCGATGCCTATACTGTTTTCACCAACCGCCCGGCGGCGGGCGCCATGCGCGGCTATGGCATGCCGCAGGCGTCGTTCGCGGATGAGTCCCACGCAGAGCAGTGCGCAGAGGCTGTCGGCATGACGCCGCTGGCCTACCGCTGGCAGAACCTGATGAAGCCCGGCTACGTTGACGGCTTCTCGAAAAACGAACTTTATGAGGACTCCTACCGGCAGTGTATGGAAAAGGGCATGAAGGCCATCGGCTATGAAGAAAAGCTGAAGGCCTACGCCAACCAGACCGGTCCCATCCGCCGCGGTATCGGCCTTGCGACCTTCTGGTACAACACTGCCGTTTTCCCCATTTCGCTGGAAACCTCCTCCTGCCGTCTGCAGCTGAATCTCGACGGCACGGTCAATCTGCAGGTCGGCGAAACGGAGATCGGTCAGGGCGCAGATACGGCATATGCGCAGATGTGCGCGGAGATCCTTGGCCTGTCCGATTATAAAAAAGTACATGTTCTGTCCTGCCAGGATACCGATGTGACCCCGACAGGCCTCGGCGCATACGCTTCCCGTCAGACGTTCACCGCAGGCTTCTCCATCCGGCAGACGTCCGAGCTGCTGAAGCGGAAGATTCTCGAATACGCCTGCGAGGTCACACGTCAGGCAACCTATAACATGGATATTATCGACTCCAACATCGTCCGTATCACCGATGGACGTGTGCTCA
>ULWQ01049622.1_pt1 | contig 16024 bp, 13 predicted proteins | sample 1960491 | NCBI WGS metagenome assembly ULWQ01 (sample SAMEA4835816, study PRJEB28245) | human gut metagenome | biome: gut microbiome; material: fecal sample | place: Denmark | collected 2008
AATCAGCCACCATGGCAAAAAAATGATGAAGAAGAAAATAATCAATCAACCTATCATTCTCTCTCCAATATTCATAAAGTAACTTTCTTACGGCCGACACCATTTTATTTCCTGCGCATGCCGTCATAAACCAACTCGAAATATTCAACACATGCCCATCCGCCCCTGGTTTCAAATTTTGAAAGACAAAAAAATCACTATCCAACATATATCTTGGAATTGTTCCTCCCGTACAGAACACCGTCGCATCAATCCATGTTCCGCCATACTTGACCAACAATGCTACCCGTAGTAAGTCCGAAAAATGCGTATGTGTAATTATCCCCGCCTCATATTTCTGTTCGATATAATCGGGGAAAACTACATATTCTTTCCTATTCTTTGCAGTTATAAGTACAATCTTACGATCTGTAATATGTTCTTGAATAGATGAATAACAATCTTGTACCAATTTCGGAGCATTTTCAATCCCTTGCATCCAACAAATCCAAACCCTCGGACAACTTTCCTGTTCCGTCGCATACTGTCCAGACTTCCATTCCTCGTCAAATGCCTCCAGTACAGGCAAATACCGTTTCCTCAACTTATGCAGTATTTTCTGCTGCACTCCTAAACGTACAATTTCCAATGACTTGCGCGATACACCGGTCAGGCAGACCTGCGCCACGGCGTATGGCAGCACCCCAGCCTTGCGCCACAGGTTCAGTAGCGACCATCCACCGAGTTTCTTAAATGTTGAAAACAAGCCGTTCATTCCGTGCCCCTCAACTTGATTATCTTTATGTCGTGGCTCACTCGATCTTTTTCGACAGGCCACCTCATGTAATCCCCGTAAATGTGGCGGTTTATAGCGTCCGCGTTCGACGGCACATTCACTGTAATGTTCTCGAAAGGCATCTTACGCGGCTCTCCCCACCATTTTTGCATCACCACCTCCCTTTCCCTATATTTGCCGAGCATGTTACCAGCATACCGAGATTTGTCGAAATCATGTTTCCTCAACACGCGTTGCATGGCCGACAAGCATTTATCTACGGACACGAGCTTACTAACGGGTATCACATGAAGCAATCTGATGACCAACTTCTCATGCCAAGGCCGCCCCACCTTGTGGGTGTCAACCTGCGTCCTTATGTTGGGAATCTGCACCAAATACCTGTACATCAAGATATGCTTCACATGGAATCACCTGCGCAACCCGTTTGCAGGCAGGCCGTCTATGGGAAATATGTCGAGCCACACGTGGCACTTACGCGGAAGTTCGTTCATAAGCACCTCTATCTCGGCCTCCTTGTCAATGAATTGCGAGAAGTTGAACTGCCATTCCGGTGTGTTGCCATGACAAGTCAGCCCATACCCGTCCGGATATTCCGCTTGCAGGCTCACGAACTTGTCATAGTCCTTTCGCGGCATGCCTATGTCTATGTCATCGTCCCACGGGATGAACCCCTTGTGACGCAGTACCCCTATCAGCGAACCGCCAATCATATACCACCTCAATCTGTGTCTCTCGCAAATATCCATGAAGAGCCGGAGAATCTCCATTTGCGTCATTTGCACTTTTCGAACATTGTTCATCGTTGTCTCAAATTATCATTCAAAAAACTTTCTTATCCTTCCAACTGCCTTATCTTCCTTGCAGGGTTACCAACGTATACGGAGTTTGCATCCAAGTCTTTCACCACCACCGACCCAGCTCCGACCACAGTGCCCCTGCCAATGGTGACACCCGGGAGGATTGTCACGTTGGCACCAATCCAACAACCATCACCGATAACTATCGGCCTAAACACCGTCTTTCTTTCTGCCCTTCGCTTCCCGCTTGATATCTGATGTGTATGAGTGGTCAGGGTGACACCCATGGCAATAGCAACGTCATCGCCTATTATGATGTCAGAACCCATCTTTGTGTGGGAGAAAAATTTGCAGAACTTGTTAATGAAAACCCGTTCACCGATGACAATCCGCTTGCCCGTGAAATAGGTATCACTACAAATCTCCGCAGTTCTTGAAACTTTCCCTATCCTATTGTTTAGTAAAATATTACGAAATAGGGGGGGGGGGGAAAAAACGGAACATCGCAAAATTCACTAAGAACCTGCCCAATACGCGTCCAATATACTTTTTCATGATTATGGCTTTGATTGCAGATGATTGATGGTCTTTCTTATTCCGTCCTTTATCGAAGTGACAGGCTGCCATCCTAACGTTTTCAGTTTTTCAACGGAATAAACAGATTTAGATACTGGGTTATATCCTTTCCTTTCAGTTTCATCAGGAACTTCCATGACAACCTTGCGTCCAACCATGCTAGCTGTGATTTCAGCCAGTTCCCGGATACTAATGTTCGATGCTTCATCAGCTATGTTATACGCTTCTCCGTTTTTGCCTTTTAGCAAGATATATAATATGGCTGAGGCACAATCTACCACATAACTCCAAGAACGAAATTGACTTCCAGTACTTTTCATTACGATGTCCTCTCCCCTGAGTGCATTGCGTATGAACTGGGCGTAAACCCGATTGTCATTTTCAGAAAAATCCGGACCGTATGTATGGCAAGGCCTGGCAATGACCACGCCTGCCCCATATTCGGACATATAGGACACGCACAATGTTTCTGCAGCACGTTTTGAAGATGGATAACATGAACGGGGAGACATACAATCAACATATCCACTGTAATCCTCTGTAAAGATTCTGCCATCGCTTTCACCATACACCTCGCCGGAAGATACAAAAAGAAACCTTTTCATGCCATGCCGCAATCCATACGACAAGAGATTGTCAACTCCGTTCATGTTTGACTTAATTACTTCAACCGGATGTAGGGAGAAGAAATTAGGACTGGCATTGCTGGCCGCATGTATGATGAAATGGAAATCGATATCTGATACCAATGGAGAAGTAACATCATGTTGGATGAAATGGAACGATGCGTCGGAGGCAAAGTCCTGAAACAAGCCAGCCGCCCTTTTCGCATTTCTCCCCATTCCATAGACGCTGTAATCTTTTCGCTCATTGAGCATGAGAGCCTTTACAAGACAGGCTCCTATCAGACCTGTGGCTCCTGTCACGAGAATGTTGCTGCCACTCAGGCTGTCCCAAGGCAAATCAAGCCGGGCAAAGTTTGATAACTCTTCCTGATAACAAGTCATTTCAACCAAGATTCTTTAGTCGTATGCCTCAAGGCTCTGAAAATTTCCAAGTCCTCTACCGTAGTGATTTTTATGTTCTTTTCCGAGCCAGGCACCAAGTGCATTTCCTTGCCACCCAACTCCGCCATCAATGTGCATGAGGCCACAGAATCTGTTATACCTTTTTCTTTAGCCTCCTCATGGGCAGCAATGATGTTTTTCAACCTAAATGTCTGCGGCGTTTGGGTACGTATCAGCTTGTCACGAGGAATGCTTGTGCACGAGGTAAAGCCATCCTCACTTTCCAATATCGCCTCACGACACTTGATACCCGTGACAGCATAGCCCGACGCCTTGCAAATGGCAATGTTACTTGATATGATGTCTTGCGACAACAACGGACGTACTGAATCATGAATCAGCACCAAGTCCTCCCCCACGCATCCAACCTCTTTCAATCCATAAATACCATTGTGTATGGACTCCATGCCTGTGTTTCCACCAGGGAATATCCACTTCAATTTTGTAATGCCAAACTGGTTTGCATACGATTGAAGCACGGTTTCCCAACCATTCAGGCACACCACAGCTATACCCTGTATGTCAGGGTGATTTTGAAAACACATCATGGTGTGAATGATGATTGGACAATCGTCCACGTGCATAAACTGTTTTGGGATGTCTTGCCCCATACGGTTGCCGGAACCTCCGGCAATGATTAATGCGATGTTCATATCTTCTTGTTCTAAATATTGTACAACACGTGATTGGAAACCCAACCTTTCACCCACGTCATTTGAATATATGCCAAAGCTTCAATGTCATCTTCAAGCAAATATTCTTTATTATCAATAATTCTGGCAACGGCATGCTTTTGTTTGTTTTCATCACACGGCAACGTTCAAATTCTGCTGATATATTGTCAGAACTAACCCCACCAACAAAGAAAGATGATATAACAGATTTAGTTTCCTTAAAGTTGAAACCTGCAATATACGCACGCTGTATCAAATCAAAATCTCCATAAACCTTATATTGCAAGCGAAATCCTCCTAAACGTTCTATGACAGAACGTTTCATAACAAACGACTGATGGCATGCAGGCAAACGATACTTGATACAAGTGATTGGAAGATTTCCCCTTATTTTGCTTGAGTGGCCAAACCTCAACTCACAATCCCCGTATATGACATCCGCTTCGTCACTATGTTTCATCAACTCTGCGATTCCGCTTGGAAATAAAAAGTCATCAGCTCCAAGATACAATATCCATTCTCCTTTGGCTTTTTTCCACCCCTTATTAAAAGCGTCATAAATACCGTTATCCGGTTCGGAAATAAAATCTACTCGACTCTCTTTTTGCTTATACAACTTTAGAATATCTATCGTATTGTCTTTCGAGCCTCCATCTATAACCAAACACTCCCAATTAGGATATGTTTGATTTATCAAACTTTCTATGGCTGATGAAATGGTTCTGCCAACATTGAACGTGGCTATCACTACTGTCACCTTGGGACAATCTACAATCTTCATGCTATTAGAACATATATCAAAGTGGGAATTTTCCAAACTTCACCCGGCATTTTATGACCGTACGTATAGTCCAATAAATACAGCACTGCACAAAACGGCGATGCCATGAGACAGGATAATCTCTCATTTCAAAAGATACGGTATCTAAGTCGAAACTCAAACTTTGTATTTCTTTACGTGAAGCCATCACTCCAAATATTTTACTGCCTAATCTAAACGTATTAAGTGGTCTTACTTTTAGCTTGCCTGGATGATAATTATAGCAAAATGTTCCGTATGTTTCAAACTCACTGAAAACCTGAACGACATCTTCTTTCCTTGCCGCGATGCATTGTTCAAACCAAGGAAGTTTGAATTGGGATTTTTCCTCTATCAAAGAAAGCATTTCTTTTACAATGGATACATTGAAAAGCATATGTTCTGAAATAAATGAGTATGGGGCTTTCTTAGGAGCATGGAACAATCCGTCTATTGTATTAAAATATGGGACATGACGTTCTTTCTTCACTAATACCAAATCATGCCCTTCTTCATCTTTAAAGTTCAATTCGCTTAACGGTACCGTATCAGAATCCCAGACCAAATATTCATCTTTTGCATATCTGCTTAAAGCAAATCCCAGTTTCAACAACTGTTGGTAGTACCAACCAAAAGCTTGCGTTGTCAAATACTTTTCTACAATAGATTTGCAAACAGAGAACGTCAGATGGTCAACAACCTCATTTTCATCCACACAAGTTATCAAAGAACCTACGTTTGGAATATAATTAAAGTTTCTCTTGTCCGTCAAAACATAAATATGATTGGGATTGATGTTCTTCTTGATGAAATATAAATTTTTTCTAAAAAACCAACAGTCTTTCAAAGACATGCAAATAACGACATCCATTTTCTTTAAAGTTTGTTTTTTCAAGCGACACATATCAATACAAACAGCTCCTATAAGGGACAGGGCTGTCATTTTGAAATTCACTATAAAGGTTCAGTACGCTATAATACTTATACGAATAATACGCTACAAAAACTGCGAAAGCAATCACCTTGTATAAAATTTTTATTTTCATATAATTGAAAGCATTTGGTATCAAAACAAGCAAAGGAAATAAGAAATAAACTATCGTACGGTCAGAATAATCAACTATCGAAAATAAATTGTTAAATACGACAGCAAAATACAAACTTCTATATTCTATTAATTTTAAATGCCCTTCATCTGTGAACAACACAAACATTGTACCCAAGGCAAACAATGGTAATGTCATCATATACTGATAAAAACGCTCAGCGTTGTTTTGAAGATACTGTCCCTTACCTATTAGCGCACCCAAAGCATAAAAATCACTAAAATAATGTGTCGTAATGCTTCCAATAACAAATGTTATTACAAATAAAAGAATCACGTTTTTTTTACTTACACTCTTATATTTGTAGAAAACGGGTAAAAAAATCAAAGAAGCAATATGCATTGACAATGCAATACAATATAGCAATACAACATTCTTGTTTATTTTTTCATTATTTTTTTTATAGAAAACTATCGCCAAAGATAAAAATGCAATAGAGAGATACTGCCTCATCAAATAAAACGACATAAAATACATCATTGTTGCTGTTCCAAAAGTCAAGAACACAAACAGAGACATGACTTTACAAGACGAGTACTTGCCGATATACCAATATATTGGACAGAAAGTAATCAAGGCGGTTACAAACAAATAGAAATTTTCATTATGACTAAAAATGCCAATAATAGAATTTAAAACCCTAAATCCAGGCTCAACCCCTTGTATGGAATAATATGTCGTGCTTTTTTTAGGATTTACAAAAAAATCACAATAATTCCATGTATCTGCACCACAATGTATATCACGAAGTCCAACCATTGCCAACATTAGGAAAGCGCATAAACAGAAACCTTTATTTGTGACTTTCCGCATAAGCACTTCTCTTAATACAAAAAACAGAATTATTACATACAAATAAAAAAACTCTTCCATAGAACAAGCATAAACAAGAAGATACAACCTTTCAGTTTAATAATTTAAAAATTATCCTAAAATAATAATTTCTAACAATTATATTCAGCATTCTCAAATAAGCATGTGTACACCTCATTACACCAACAGGCTCAAAAGTATCCGCCCAAGGAGTAAGATTTAAATACGATATAAACAAGTTCTTATTAGGATAACACATCAAATCGTGCCATGGTTTCAAATCTGACACAAAATGTATCACCTTTCTATTTTTCCTATACTCATAAAAATCTTTTTTTGTTTTAAAATATAATAATTTATACAACACCATATTCAAGCAACATGCTTGAGGCGGCAGCATGAACCATTTCCCTTTTAGTACATAATTCAAAGCATCTTGATCATGAAAAACAACAATATGAGTTTTAAGAAAAGTAAGCAACCTGCGCTCTAAGTTATACCTTCTCCAATAAGACAGATTCACAAGCATAAATCCTGAATTAAAATAAGCAAGATCATAAGACATAGAAAGAGTCTGGCTATGGATACCATTTAAAGGCATTATTTTTAAGTCAGATATGGCTGCCACAGCATAATTCTCAAGGTCAATCTTCCATAAATAAGAAATATCTCCACAAACAATTATATCACAATCTAAATATAATACTTTCTCGATATCCGTTGGCAAGATAGATACCAATAAGAGCCTGTAATAAGCAGATTTGGACAGATTACGACATCCTTCAACCTGATTTTCGTGCAAATCAAAGCCACAAAGATTATAGAAAAAGCATTTGCTTTGGTGCTTCGAAGTTACAAGGGTACTTAGTTTCAGTCTATTTTCGTCACTCAAATCATCATACAACACGTGAATATGGAACTCATAAATATTATTTGTCAGAAGCGAACATAACATTGTGCCACAATATGGCGCATAGCAATTATCTGTACTGCAAACTACATGAAACATAATCAAATCAATAAATAAAAGAACAACAAATATGGACAGACACCATTTGACAGCCTTATAAATTAAAATACCTCTTTGAGGTAATTTACTGCCGAATCTTATGATGACGTATTTTCAAGAAATCACGTAATAAACCTTTCTCCTTGTGCGAAAGTCCAATAGTCATGACACAAACACCATAGATAAAGAAAAAGGCTACTGATGTAACAAACAACCGCATCCAACTATCAACATATATTTTCCCTAAGCAGATTGGTATTGGTATAGAAAACATTGAGACTATTAACATCGGAACGAAAACAAGCTTAACATATCTCCAAAAAGGCAAATTGATGAGACGTACCATATATAAAGGACAAACAACAGAGCAGACAATGTTCAGAATAACTTTCAATGCAAGAATCGTCCAAGCCTCAAAACCTGATTTTAGCAACATGTAAGCCAATGGAATATTCAGAACCTTTATGCCAGACATCAGCAATTGATGAGTACGTAACTTTCCTGTAGCATAAACAGCAATCCATAAAGGAGCTGAATAAGCATCTACTAAAGAATACAAAACAACCAATAATACGAACAAGCCTGTTCCATCTGGAACGACACCCAACCAAAGCTTGAGAATAAAATCAATATTCAAAGACAATGGAACAGATACCAATAATAATAAAAAATAGGATAGCTTGGACGTTGAATATATTATATTCAAAAAATAGACCTTGTCACCACGAGCATAGGCCTTAATGATTTGTGGCGTATATGCCTGCTTGAAGTTATTTATAAGTTGTATCAACTGTGCATTAACCTGACTTGCTATCCCCAAAGCTGCATTTGCAACGACCCCAAAAAAGATATTAAAGAAAAAAATGGCAGACTGAGCAACACCAACGTCCATCATACTTGCAACCATACTCCACCCAGAGTACCCTAACATTCGCTTTAATAAAAGGGTATCCCAACAGACATGATATGTACACTCCTTAAAATGCTTCTTACAGTGTAACCAATACCAAATCAACAATAACAAGGACACCGAAAAAAGCAAGAATGAATAGACACTTAGTTTGTCCCAAGGGGATATATACAAAACATAAGCCACGCTTAATTTCAATACAGCCTCGAGAACGCTTGTATAAGCATAAAAATTCATTCGTTCGTGCGCGATAATGGCCGAGTTATATGGCGTTTTTATTATATTAACACAAAAACAAAGTACTGAAAATTGAAAAGCAATATTGGCCGCTTCTAATCTTCCTTTTGGAAATGATAACTCGTTGTTAAGAAACCACAAACCAACCGTTTCACACAGAATAAAAATAAGCAACGCCAATATCCAATGAGCATTCACACTCATAGAAAACGTATGCCCTAAAGAAAACGTATTCCCACTCCCCATATCATACGCCAAGAAACGATAAGTAGCATTGGTCAATGCAGATTGTAAAAAAGAAAACAGAACAACTATGCCACCAACAACATTGTATATACCAAAGTCTTGAACCCCGAGAGTGTTCAATACTATACGAGAGGTATAGAGTCCCACACAAATCACCACAAGCATGCGCAAGAACAAAAACACAGTGTTCTTTGCCACACGCTTACTGTTAGTCCTATTGTCCATATCCCAACTAAGTAAGCTTCCTATTCAAACCATCCTTGCTCTTCAAGTGATACGTTCAAAATAAGATTAAAATTCAATTGTTTTTTATAATTTGTCTACATATATGCCAAGAGACTGAGAGAACTGACACTATTTTTACGTAATTGTATTGGGGCACGCCCCCATCCCCGTTATTCATCCAAAGTATATCAATCAACTAAAACGCACTTTTTGCTTTGAACAACTGCTTGCATTGGGCGCTTATTACAAGAAATTCTCCAACACAGAAATTTTTCCAAAAACATCCTTCATTCTTCAGGATACATGTTAATCCACTCATTATTCTGAAGTTATAACCTGAAGGATGTTTCAGGCATCCTTCAGCCGCGTTTCATTTCCTTTGGTAGAGAACTGAAAATCAATCGGCTGAGAATGAAAAATCGTTTGGCTGAGATTGGAATATCGTTTGGCGCAAAGCGTTTGACGGCTCTCAGCCATGAAAGGAAACTGAAAGATGGGCATTTCATCGTTCAACCCGTAATATATTATATAATAGATGTTTACCACAGTTCCTGAAGGATGAAGGATATTTTTGCAAACTCTTAGGGTAGAGTGTATAGGGACATGACGGGTTCCCGGCGGAAACTTTATCCCCCCATCCGTCTTTTATCTCGTGATCATCCAATCTTTCAGCGTATGCCGTTCCATGTCAAAGTTGATGCCAACCTTTACCACAGGCAGGCCGCACAAGGCGAAGCGTTCGGGATAGTTTTTCAGGTCAATCTGTTGCATGGCTGCCTTGGCAGATTGGTTCAGTTTCAGTTCCACGATGTAGAGCGTGGTGGCCGTACGCATCACCATGTCCACCCGTCCCCTCGGAGTACGTACCTCTACGTCCACGTACGCACCGAGTAGGCTGAAGATGATGTAGAGCATCTGTTGGTAATGGCCTTCGTAGTCCGTACGGTCGCAATAAGGCACAGTGGAAAGAAACGTCTGCAACAAACGCAACGCATCGTCCAACCGCTCTTCATAAATGGCCTCATAAAGCAAGGCCACGGTGGTCAACCCGTCGGTCGTACGGTGGTCCAGATAGCTTGGCAAGAGGCTCTTCATCAGGCCGAGACGCACTTCCTTGTTGGGGAAGTCCAAGGTGTAGAGTTGCGTGACGGGGGAATACCCCTTGATGGTGACGTAACCGCTTTGGTAGAGCAACGGGGCGATGTCCGTCATGCGCTCTGTCGGGGCATTGAAAGACTCCGCCATGGCTTTCCGTCCTCCGATTTGTTGAGGTAACACACTGTACTTTTTTAGCATCTCGACAAGGTAAGTGGGCGTGCCGCAGCCGAACCAGTAGGAATCCAACCGCCCGTCGGCAAAAGCGTTCAGCAGGCTGAAAGGGTTGTAGATGTCGGACGAGGGCCATGTGAAATGGTAACCGTCGTAATTGTCCTTGAGTTTCCGCACGGCCTCCTCGCGGCTTATGCCCATCCGTCCGGCCAGGATGTCCAGATCCTCGTCCATCTGGGTGGCCATCTCCTCTTCCGTGATGCCACAAATCGTGGCGTATTCCGGCAACATGCTGATGTTTTTAATATTGTTCAGTTCACTGAAGATGCTCAGTTGCGAGAACTTGGTGATGCCCGTCAGGAAGACGAAGCGCAGGTAAGGGTCGCAGGCTTTGAGCGGACTATAAAAATTGCGCATGATGTTGCGGAGGACGGGGAGATTCTCGTCTTCGTGCACCACGTCGAGCAAGGGGGCATCGTATTCGTCAATAAGCACCACCACTTGGCGGCCCGTCTGTTCGTAAGCGCAATGGATAAGGTCTGTGAGGCGTGTGTTCGTGTCCGGGGTTTCAGACTCGATGCCGAAATTCCTTTCCATCCCTTTTAATTGCCATAGCAAATAACGTTCCAATCCTTCTTTGTCCAAGTGCTTGCCCAAACTCATGTCGAAATGCAGGACGGGATATTCCGTCCATTCCGTTTCCAAACGTTCCATAGCCAATCCCTTGAACAAGTCCCTCCGTCCTTCGAAATAGGCACGGAGCGTACTGGTAAGCAATGACTTGCCGAAACGTCGGGGGCGGCTCAGGAACATGTAATTTGAGTCGGAATGCGCCATACGATAGACGTATTCCGTCTTGTCTATATACAAGTAATTACCGTTCCTTATTTTTTCAAACGTCTGTATGCCTATAGGATAAAGCCTTTTCAAAAAATCCATTCCAAGTCCTCCCTTTTATTCCATTTCCGTTCCATCACGTACCTTTCAACATTCCCGAGGAATCCCTAACATATTCTCAGAATCCGTACACCAAGCGGACACTTCATCCAAGCCTTTGCCATAACACCCATGTAAAGGTAGAAAAATCAAACAGACATTCCAAACTTTCCGGCTATAAATATTTATCCCCGATGTCCCAGCCATTCGTCATAATCATCCAGCCACTGCAAAAGTTGCCGCTTGCTTTTCTTCATATCGGGTTCCTTACGCCATGGGACGATTAAAGTATGAGCCTCATGGTAATACATGTTATTATCCGTACAACCATACAACGTAGCCAATAACAAGGCACGGGATTGCTCCGCTTTCAGCAAAGGCAGGATGGTGCAGGAAAAAGCTTCCAACTCGCCCCTCTCTTCCCGATTCCCCAACACCGTATGAGCCATCAATAAGATTGAAGCCAACTTGCAACGCATCACATCGCTATCCATCTGTAACTTACCGTAGGCACGCAAGGCCTCTTCCGCCAAAGCCAGGTCGGCGTCCGTCACACCGCCACGGGAGTGATAATTCCGTAGTGCCTTATGAAGTCCCTGGAAAATACGTTCATTGGACAACTTCGTATACACATGTTTGCCGCTTTCGTTCAGGCCGATGATTTCATACTGTCCGGCAGACACACGCATTAAAGGCACCCACAAACATCCTTCTATGCAAACCACGACATCCTTATGCCCGGCCCCGGGCTGGACTGCCACCACGGCTTCTACTCCTTTAAACTCCCCTTCCGTAATCCGGACACGGTCGCCTTTCACCAGGCGTCCTGACTCCGGCACATACACCGGAAGCTCGCCACGGTATGCTTCCGCCACCCAACGAAGGTTTCTCATTTCAGCATCCGAAAGATAGGGATAATGACTTTCGCCACCGCTATGCACGCGCGGCAAAAAACTATAGGCATGCAGGGTACTTCGCTGTCTTCGGTAAATCTCGGCTTCCGTAGAACGAATGAATACATAATTGTAAAGCAAGGGTCGTTCCGTACGCACGAATTCCCCACCCTTTCTTTTTACCTCTATATATTTAGGTGCAAAATATTCCAACATCGCTTCATCCCTCTTCACACTCCGGCTTGCCTCCATACGCAATGCACGGGCCGGATCTCCTCTGTGCCCTACGGGAAGTACCAGAATATACCAACGTACAGCATGGCTTCCCATCCCCCTACGAGATGAAACTATCTCACTCATAAATACTTGATGACCATACCGGTAAAATCACATATTTTACTGGCTTTTAGACATTTACATTAAACAAACAGACATTCCTGAAAATTTAAGTTCCTCGGTTTGCCTATTGCTTCCCTCCGATGCGGCATCGCTTTTGTACATAAAGTGAAAGTACACTCAAAAATGGCCGCTCCTACAAGAAGGGATAATCATTCGGCAAAAATATAAAAAATAATTCATTTGGCATTTCTATTTTAAAAGTTTTTTCATTCTCATGTAAAATTGCGGAAAAGCAATCCCCCCAATATCCGCCCAAGCGCCCTATACCTCATATAAGTGATAAAAATCATAAACCAACCCCAAAAAGTTGGTATCGGCTTTTAATGAAATACTAAAAATTGATTATCTTTGCAGCGCAAAAAGATGAAGGTTTTTAATAAGAATCTCATTATATTACCTATAATAAATTAGTATAATTATGGTTTATTCACACGAAGTAGAAAACATGTGTTGTGTTGCCAAAGGCCCGAACCACGGACCAGCCCCCATTCCTGAAGAAGGCAAATGGGTACAGGCAAAAGAGATCAAAGACATCTCAGGTTTGACTCACGGTATCGGATGGTGTGCCCCCCAGCAGGGTGCCTGCAAACTGACGCTGAACGTAAAAGAAGGTGTCATCCAGGAATGTCTGGTGGAAACTATCGGTTGTTCCGGTATGACCCATTCAGCAGCTATGGCTTCTGAAATTCTTCCGGGCAAGACGATTCTGGAAGCATTGAACACCGACTTGGTTTGCGATGCCATCAACACAGCCATGCGCGAATTGTTCCTCCAGATTGTTTACGGCCGTACACAGTCTGCTTTCTCTGAAGGCGGTTTGATGATCGGTGCCGGATTGGAAGATTTGGGTAAGGGACTGCGTAGCCAGACCGGTACCCTTTATGGTACTTTGGCCAAAGGTACACGTTACTTGGAGTTGACTGAAGGTTACATCACCAAAATGTTCCTCGACAAAGACGATCAGGTATGTGGTTACGAATTCGTACACATGGGTAAATTCATGGAGGCCATCAAGAAAGGTGTACCCGCAGACGAAGCTTTGAAGTCTGTAACAGGTACATACGGCCGCACAAAACCGGAACAGGGAATTGTTAAATCTATTGACCCACGTAAAGAATAATAAGGAGGAACCAGATTATGATTAGAGAAGTGAAATTTGAAAGTCAGGACCGTCGTATCAAGCAGATTTTGGCTGCATTGAACGAAAACGGTATCAAAGATATTGAAGAGGCTAACAAAATCTGTGAAGAAGCTGGTTTGGATCCTTACAAGACTTGCGAAGAAACCCAAATGATTTGCTTCGAAAATGCAAAGTGGGCTTACGTGGTAGGTTCTGCCATCGCATTGAAGAAGGGATGCAAGAATGCAGCCGACGCTGCCGAAGCTATCGGTATCGGTTTGCAGGCTTTCTGTATTCCGGGTTCTGTGGCCGACGACCGTAAAGTAGGTATCGGACACGGAAACTTGGCAGCCCGTCTGCTCCGCGAAGAGACGCAGTGTTTCGCCTTCTTGGCCGGCCACGAATCTTTCGCTGCTGCCGAAGGTGCCATCAAGATTGCCGAAATGGCCAACAAAGTTCGTAAGAACCCGTTGCGTTGCATCTTGAACGGCTTGGGCAAGGATGCCGCCATGATTATCTCACGTATCAACGGCTTTACTTACGTACAAACGAAATTCGACTACTACACGGGCGAACTGAACGTAGTGAAAGAAACCGCTTACTCAGACGGCCCTCGTGCTAAAGTAAAATGCTACGGTGCAGACGATGTGCGCGAAGGTGTGGCTATCCTGTGGAAGGAAAACGTAGACGTATCTATCACGGGTAACTCTACCAACCCGACCCGCTTCCAGCACCCTGTAGCCGGTACGTACAAGAAAGAGCGCGTATTGGCAGGTAAGCCTTACTTCTCAGTGGCTTCAGGTGGCGGTACAGGCCGTACCTTGCACCCGGACAACATGGCTGCCGGCCCGGCTTCTTACGGTATGACGGATACGCTCGGCCGTATGCACTCAGACGCTCAGTTTGCAGGTTCTTCATCCGTTCCCGCTCACGTAGAAATGATGGGCTTCCTGGGTATCGGTAACAATCCGATGGTAGGTTGTACGGTAGCTTGTGCCGTAAACGTGTCTTTGGCTCTGAACAAGTAATCACGAACATAGAGACTGCATAAAACCAATAAAGGGGACGTTTTCTAGCGTCCCCTTTATTATTGTCTGTCGACTAAAACTTATTAATAAACCAACATATAATACACATTGTCTCCTTCACGTTCTTGCTTAATCTTATGCTCCTGCATCAGACGGGCAATGCTCAGGCACAATTCCGTAGTTCCTAACTTACATTGGTTTTGTAACTCGTCGAACGTACACCGCAATAAATTCGACAATGTCTTGTAAACGCTCATACTGCGTGATTTGATGGTTTTTTCGTCTGGTATCATAATGTATCTTTGTTGTTGATTGCAAAGAAACGAATTAAAATCTCCTCCTCAGCAAACCACCTTATAATAGATGTTCCTTTTACCCATTTTTCAGAAGAACAAAAGTCTCTTTGCATTATAAGAGCAATAACACCCTTCGAAAAACTTAAAAATAACCCTAAATAGCAAGGTGTGTTAAAATCCTCTTTCATAAAAAATCCGGTTCTTCCCTGAACCCATTTATCAGGAAAGAACCGGAAAGCCGCCTTCGTCCACCGTAAAAATATGGCAAACGATCAATAGTTCTCCTTCTTCACTTCGAAGTAAGCCTGCGGATGCAAGCAAGCCGGACAGGTCTGCGGTGCTTCTTTACCCACATGGATATAACCGCAGTTGCGGCACTGCCATACCGTCTCTCCGTCCTTCACGAACACCTTGAATTCCTCCAGGTTCTTCAACAATGCCAAGTAACGCTCTTCGTGGCCTTTTTCCGCCACAGAAATCATACGGTACATCGCAGCAATGGCAGGAAAACCTTCTTCGTCTGCAATGTCCGCAAACTTAGGATAATCCAATGACCACTCTTCGTGTTCTCCGGCAGCCGCAGCCTTCAGGTTCTCCATGGTGGTTCCGATGACACCGGCCGGATAACTGGCCGTAATCTCTACCATGCCGCCTTCCAACCACTTGAACATACGTTTTGCATGCTCTTTTTCCTGATCGGCCGTTTCCGTAAATATAGCTGCAATCTGTTCATAACCCTCTTTCTTTGCCGCACTGGCAAAGTAAGTGTATCTCATTCTGGCCTGAGACTCTCCGGCAAAAGAAACCATCAGGTTCTTTTCCGTACGTGTACCCTTAATACTCTTT
>ULWQ01000998.1_pt1 | contig 15641 bp, 8 predicted proteins | sample 1960491 | NCBI WGS metagenome assembly ULWQ01 (sample SAMEA4835816, study PRJEB28245) | human gut metagenome | biome: gut microbiome; material: fecal sample | place: Denmark | collected 2008
CGGGAAATGTCCGAGCCTTGCGTGCCGCGGTTCAGCGCGGCCTGAACATTGACTCGGTCGACCGTTTCGGCAATACCGGTCTCTGTCATGCAATTCTCCAGAACAACTGCACGGCCTATAACGCTTTTCGTTCCGCGGGCGCCAATCCGCGTTCCCCCTGCATTCAGAACATTCCGACACGGCAATACGACAATTTCATGGACCAAAGCTGCGCGGCCGCCATTACCGACACGCCCCGTCAAGCTTACAACAAATTTAACGAAGGCGAATTCATCATCGCCAAACGCACATGGATAATCGGCGGCATTCTGCTGGCCGGCGGTCTGGTGGCCATTTTGGCCGGAGGCGGCGGTGGCGGCGGCGGCAGCCATTATTATTTCGTCCCCTATACCGAACCGGACGACAGTCTGGCCAAGTTTGCCGGAACCAAATCGCCGAACACGCCGGAATCTTCGCCCTACAAGGCAATCAAGTATTTTGCTGACAACAACCAGACGATTGTCAACAAGGTCGAAGGCTCGGAAACCAACGATTTCTCAATCAGCAACAATTCGTCAGTCAAGGTCAAAAACGACGAAGGTACCGAAGAAGACAAAAAGCTTGTCGACATCATCGACCTTAACGGCAATATACTCGACTACGCAGCCTATCTGCAAGTCGGCATGAAAGCCCGCAACAATTCCTCCGTGATTAACGGAACCGCCGAAGACGGCGCCAACGCCCCGATGATTACGCTCGGCGACGCAACCGTCGGCATGGCCGCCGATGACAAAAGTTCGGCGCTTAATTACGGAACCATCAAGGTTCTGGCTCAAAACGGCACGCTCGGCATGGCGGCAGGCAACCATTCGACGGCTACCAACCAGAACGGCAATATCAACCTGCAATTCAAGGGCTTTAACGATACGGACAGCATTATCGGCATGTATGCCGACACCTACTCCTCTATCATTAACAACGGCAGCATAACCGGCAACACGATTGATGTCAGCGGCACCACCGGCGCGGGAAGCGGTTCGTCATCCGGTTCCGGTACGGGTTCCGATACGGGAGATACCGGAGACGCCGGCGATACGACCGAAGCAACGGCAAATGCGGGCACAATTATCGGCATGGAAGTCCGAACCGTCAACGAAGTGTCTTATCCTGACCGCGTCGATCCGTCCACGGCCTCCAACAACGCCAACATTACCCTGAATGCCCAGAGCGACTCTGCGGCAATCAGAACTTCGCTTATCGGCATGGGCGGATATCTCGACAAAGATTTTCTGGACGGCACAAAGCTCATCCGCCGGGCCAGCAGCTTGTATCTGTTTAACGGCGTCAACGGCGAAATTTCGCTTAACTATACGCTGACCGGCAGCGGAACCTACGCACCGGACGCCAATACGCTGCTGAAAGGAAACGGCGGCATTATCGGCATGCGGGCCGATGCCAAAACCTATGCCATAAACAAGGGAAAAATCAATCTGAAACTATCTTCCGGCGTCGATAACGCCGGCGCCGGCATGCAGGCGGTTCACGGCGGTTCCATCAGCAACGAAAACGAGATTTCCGTTATCGGCGGCAAAGGCAACTCCGGCATGCTCAGCGTCCGAGGGCAAGGCAGCAACGCTGAAATCGACTCGCTTCTGCCGACTCTGACCAACACCTCGACCGGCAAAATCGTCGTCGACAGCGAAGACGGTTTCGGCATGGTGTCGTTTAACGGCGGAACCGTTACCAACAACGGCTCAATTACCATGAAGAGCAAGAGTACCGGCATGCGGACAAACAACGGCATTCTGACCAACGGGACAAATGCAACGATAACGCTTGAAAACAACGGTTCCGGCATGGTTCTGAAATCGGGAGATCCGACAACCGACACTGCCGCTTCGGACGGGGACGGTTCCGGCGACAGCGGTGATGACGCCGCGGGCGGCGATACGACGGACGACAGTTCGGACACTTCCTCCGCGACCAAGCAGGATCTGAGCCGGGCGCAGGCTGTCAACAACGGTACGATTACCATCAACAATGCCGACGACGCCAAAGGCATTTTCATTGAAGACGGTACGGCCATCAACAACGGTTCGGGGATTGTCATTACCAATACCTCACGCGTTCCGTCGGCAGCTTCTTACGGTATTAAGGCTGAAAAAGGCACGGTTGAAAACAACAGTAAAATAGACATGAACGTTCTGGTTTCGGCTGACGGTTCGACCAGCGTCGACTCTTACGGAATTTTCAGCGACTCCGCCAATATTACCAACGGCGTCAACGGCAGCGTCATTTTCCGCAAACGCGGCACCGGCATTGCAACAACGTCAGGCCGGGTTATCAATATGGGCAGTATCAAGCTTGAACAGGGCGGCACCGGTATTTCGTCGGCCAACGGCGACGTCTATAACGCCGAAAACGCCCAGATTATCATTGACGACAACAACACGGCGTCCAGTACGGGAATTGTGGCTCAGGCGGGCAAAATAACCAACGACGGCACCATATCCATTACCAACGGCAACGGTGCCACCGGCATTAAGGCCGGGCTGCTGGTCAACAACAATAAGCTGATTACGCTTACCGGCCGCAACATTACCGGCATTGAGCTGACCGGCCAGGATGCAATTGCCAACAATTACGACGACATCAGCATTACCAGCAACGGCATCAGCGAAAACAACTTCGGTATCAAAGCCGGCGCTTCGGCCGTCAACGCCACGATTACCAACAACAACGACATTAAACTGACCGGCAGCAGCAGCTACTCGAGCACACAGCAAAAAGGCTACGGCATCTCGATTGTCGACGGCACGGCAGAAAACAAAGGCAGCATTACCTTTGACGGCATGTATGGCTGGGGCATGTATACAACGACAGGCACTGTCAAAAACTCAACAGGCTCCATCATCATGAATGCGGGCGGTACCGGCCTGTACGGAAACGGCAGCGGCGCGCAGATGATTAACTCCCAGAGAATCGCGATTAATGTTCCGGACAACGACGACAAGGCCGAAACCTACGGCATTTATGCAGACGGCGGCGCCTCAGCCAGCAATACGGCCAATGCGGAAATCTACATTAAAAGCAGTTCCGTAACCGCCAATATGCTGGCGAAGGCTTTCGGCATTTATGTAAATCAGGGCAGCGGCACCAATCAGGGCACGATTAAAATCGAAGGCAGCAACACGGTCGGCATGGCCTATGCAGGTTCAACAGACACAGACGCCATCATCAACCTTGAAAGCGGCCTGATTAACCTGACCGGCAACAATCATATCGGCATGACGGCTGCCGGCGGCGTTGCCACCAACCGCGGCACAATCAATGTCGGCGTCAAAACCGATGACGGGACAATCACGGCGTCCCCCTACTCTGTCGGCATGCAGACAACCGGCGGCATTGTTCTCAATCAGGGAACAGTCAATGTCAACTCCGCCAATTCGGTAGGACTGCAAAGCGATGACGCCAACGGCGTAATTACCAACAACGGCACGATTTATATTGATGACACCGCCCTTAATTCCTATGCCTTCCTGAGTAAGGCCGGTTCGGCCGTCAACGGCACGACAGGCATTGTCATTAACAACCAGAGCAATACCGACTATATGCGGGCCGAAGGCGGCGAAATCAGAAACAACGGCACACTGACCATTAACAACAGCGTCAGCAACGTTAACGCCATGCACGTTGCGGAAGGCGGTTCGGCTCTCAACTACGGTAACGAGCAAAGCGGCGTTTACGGCACAATTAACGTCGGCACCTCGTCTTCGGCAACGGGAACCAACAACGTCGGCATGCTGGTAGACGGCGACGAGGCAGGCAGCGCAACCAACGAAGGCGTTATCAACGTCTACTCAAAAGATTCTTACGGCATGAAAGTTGATAATGAAAACGGTTCGTTAATCAACAACGGCACAATCAATATTATGGCCGGGGCAACCGGTTCTGTCGCCATGTATGGCGAAAAAGGCACCATCAGCAACGGTAAAAAGGGCGTTATCAATATGGGCGTATCCGGTACAGTTATGAAAGCCACCGACGCCACAATCAGCAATGAAGGCACCATCACGCTGGCAAATACGGCTTCGACGGCAATGAGGATAACCAATAACGGTACCGCACAGAACGCGGCTTCAGGCACCATTAACGTCAACGGCAGCAACTCCTATGCTCTGGCGGCCGATGACGGCGCGACGGCCACGCTGAACAATGCAGGAACGATTAACATAAACAACGGCGCTACGGGCAGCTATGCCATGTACGGGAAAAACGCCACCCTGACCAATGAAACCTCAGGAACGATTAACGTTCTGCAAAGCGGCACAACGGCAATGTTTACGCAGGTCGGAAAACTGACCAACAAAGGCAAAATCAATCTGGCAGCCGCGGACGCAATCGGCCTTTATGTTACCGAAGGGCAAGCCGTCAATGACTCCGGCGCAATCATTGACGTTAACAGCAACGGCAAGGCGATGAATGTTGTCGGCACCGGCAGCATTACCAACAGCGGCACCATAAACCTCAATGCTGCAAACGCCTATGGCCTGTATGCTCAGAACGGCGGCACGGCAACCAACTCGGGAACCATAAAACTAAACAGCTCGGGAATGGCCTATGGCATGTACGGTTCCGGCGGCGCAAAGCTGACAAACAATTCAAGTATTAACGGCAAAGCGGAAAACGCCTATGGCATGTACGGAAGCAATATGACCAATGCCGGCACGATTTCCATAACCGGCACCGGTACCGGCGCTTCTTACGGCATGCGCAGCACCGGCGGTACGGTCAGCAACACCAGCCAAATTGAAGTTACGGCAAGCCAGGCTTACGGCATTTCGCTGACCGGTGCCGGCACGGCGACCAACTCGGGAACGATTACGGTCACGGGAACCGGCAGCGACACATCCTATGGCATGTACGGTTCCGGCGGCGCCAAACTGATTAACAACGGCACAATCAACGTCAATTCAACAAGCGGTACGGCCGTCGGCATGTATGCTACCGGCAGCGGCAGCTCAATTACCAACACCGGCAACATTGTTTTGAACGGCGTATCCATTACTACGGATTATTCGGGAATTTCTTCCAGCGACGATCCAGATACCGATGCCACAAACTGCACCTCGGCCGGCTGCGGAAACTTCATTAAAGTTGAAAACGGTGCAACATTTTACAACAACGGTCAGGTCAGCTCGGCATCGGCCATGAATTTCAATCTCATGTCCGCGGCCAATACGGGAACTATCATGCTTGCCCGCGGCGGGTCGTTTGAAGCTCCGGAAATTTCCGGCGAGATTACCGCGGCTGCGGATATTGTCACGGAAGGCAACGAAACCACCTATGTCAACGAGAACTCGTTTGTCGGCCAGGACAGCGGTATTAAGCTTAATTCCGGCTCCTATCTCTTTGACGCTTATCTGGTTACCAACGAAGCCGGAAATCAGGACGTGGTCATGACCATGAAAAATTTCGCCGACGTGGTTGACAACGACAGCGTGGCAAACTTCCTGTCCTCCAACTACACGCTCGGAACAAACATGGACATGTACAGCATTCTGAAAGCGGCCGGAGACGCCACTTCGTTCACGACGGCCGTCGCCGAACAGATGGGTCTGAATCTGATTCCGAGTTTTGCCAAACAGAACATGGACATCGTCAAGGCAGTCAACCGTCATATGAGCCAGACGCTGTTTGCCAACCAGAGCAGCAATGACGTTCGCGCCATGTTCGATTTCGTTTACGATTACCGCGAGCAGGACGGCGTCAACATGCTCAGCGGCTATGAAGACAATGCGGCAACGGCATATGCCTTGTTTGACCGCAAATACAACAACAATTTCCGCTACGGTCTGGGCGTCAGCTTTACCAGATATGAAAGCGACTACGACAACGGTTCCAGCCGTGATGAAGTCGTCGCGCAGGTTCTGGCACCGTTGATTTACACGACCGAAGGCCTGAAAGCCGTTTCAATGCCTCGTCTGGGTATCGGCTGGGGCGAATATAAACGCAGAATCGGCAGTGACGAAAGCAAAGCCGACGTTAAAAATTACTATTACGGCATTACCAACGAAGTCCGCAAAGAAATAGACCTTGGCACGGTTACGCTGGAACCGACGGCAGAATTCAACATTCTGGGGCTGTATCAGGACAGCACCAAAGAGAAAAACGGACTGGAAGTCAAATCAGCCAATAATCTCTCGGTCGAAGGAGGTATCGGCCTTTACGCCCGCAAGTCGTTCAGCATTATGGAAGAAAATGATTTGACGCTGCGTGCCGGCGGCAGCTGGTATCATGAGTTCAACAATCCGTATCAGGCGGCCAGAGCCAGAATTGCCGGCATGCTGGGCAGCTATCAGATGGATACCTATGACGTTGAGCGCGACCGCGGTATTTTCTCTGTCCGCATGGATTATAAACATGACCGGTTTGACTTCTACTTTGAGGCTAACAAGTTTCTGGAAGAAGACGATGGCTACGCTCTCAGCGCCGGTCTGGGTTATAAATTCTAAAAATCGAAGCCCCGCAGATGCGGGGCTTTTTTTTAACTTCAGGCTATCTTGACGGATTTTGAAGCCATATCAAATTCATGCTGCCCAAAATCGACTATTAAGAGTTTTCCCTTTAGAATATCTAGAATTTTTAGACATATTTTTTTGTTGTGCCATTTAATGTTGACTTTTCCCTCGTCATGGTATATATTCATTATTGTGGTGTATTAAAGTGATGAAGTCTCTTTTTTGAGAAATTTCCGTCTTTCTTGGTACACCCATATATTAACGCAGGTTCCGGTTTTTATTGTTTGGGGTGTACCATGTCTTATTCTCGTTGCTTATCTTTATCGGCCTTATTAGCTTCAACTTTTATCACGCCGGTAGCGGCCATGGATTTGACTCTGCTCTCCCCAGACAATAACGCTATACTTGAATACACACATACAAACACACCTGTCCCGGAACCTGCATCTTCTTCCTTTTCCGAACAGGCCTATAAGATTGCTGCTATTTGTTTTCTGGGGTATGGTAACTGCGATAACGAAATCTCCTACGGCAAGGGAGATGAAACGTATAATATGGATACGGCTAACCAGTGTAAAAATGAGGGCTTTGTCAGTACTTGTTCTTCCGGTTATTGTATGGACGGGTCCTGCTCGTACAATGCCTCTTACGGTAAATGTATTGCGGAAAACTGCCCTACTAATTCTTCTCCAACATGTACAGGTGCTGTCGTTGGCAAAACAGCCTGTGGCGGAGACTGTAAACAATGTTGCTCCGATACCTGTACCAGCGGTTCAAAATCCTATACCGGTTCCTATGCCTCGACAACTGAATGCGGAACCAAGTGTTATTATTGCAATACCAGCTGTTCTTCAGGAAGCACATCTTATACCGGTTCGGTGGTTGGATATAACGAATGCGGATCGGCTTGTAAAAACTGTTCTTCGACTTGTCCATCCGGATATTCTACGTCTAATCCCGGCGGATGTTATGATACAACGACCAATGAATGCGGTAATACCTGCTATAAATCGAAAGCCTGTTGCTCCGATACCTGTACCAGTGGTTCTACGTCTTATACCGGTTCCTATGCTTCGACAACCGAATGCGGAACCAAGTGTTACTATTGCAATACCAGCTGCTCTTCAGGAAGCACGTCTTATTCCGGTTCGGTAATTGGATATAACGAATGCGGCTCAGCCTGCAGATCCTGTTCCGATACCTGTACCAGCGGTTCAAAATCTTCTTCCTGTGATTCCGGTTACACAGCGTCAACAGTCTCTTCTACGGAATGCGGAAGCACTTGTTATTCCTGTACGGCCAATGCCTGCAGCGGATACAGCCTTACCAGCTGCCCGACAAATGGTTCATGCAGTTCCTGCCTGTCCGGCACGACAACAAAGTACAAGCTTAACTCTTGTGACTCCGGTTACACAATGTCGGGTTCCAGTTGCGTCAAGGATGATCCTTGTGATAATTATACTTCAAAAACATGCACCTACGGATGTTCGGCATACTATTCCGACTGTTCGACAAAGTGCCAGACCTGTTACTCCGATAACTGCCACAACAGAACCGCGGTCATCGCTTCCTGTCCGACAAATGCGACCTGCTCCTACTTCTCCGACTGCTCTTCCAAAATCGAAAGTTGGACCTGTAACTCCGGATATTCGAAGTCGGGAAGTTCCTGTGTAGAAGATACCCCCTGTATTAGTTATGACGGACAAGACTGCGCTTATAGCGGTTGCCCGACTTATACCTGTACATGTTGTCCTTCTTTTGGCGGTTTCAATTCATCCTGTTGTATATATGACGATATGTGCACTACAGTGGGGCATCCGATGTGCACCGATGCCATTCCGTACGTTGTTGGCAGCTGTTGTTGTCCTACTTCAACTCAAACTTCAACCTATAACTGTGATTGCTGTAATCTACCACAGTAACGGTTGTTTCTGTAATTGCCCGGGCTTTGCTATCGTTGACGGTTGGTACTTTTGTTATGAACAATATAGCCACAGAAATCAAACCCAGAGGCAGATTTGCAACAGAAAAAAGGTCATCTGAAAACAGATGACCCGAAAAAATTTTTCTTACTTCAGATTGTTCGGATATTCCGTTCAGGATATTCGACCATTGTTTTGGACGGCGTTTCCAGATATACGTAATGGACAAGTCTTGCGGCATGTCTGATGCGGATATCTGCAGCATCGTCGGCGCGGATGAATAAAATGTCACGGTAACCATCCCCGGCATTTTTCATTGCGACCAGCCAGCCTTGATTGCCGTCCACCATAGCCTTGACGAAAGTCGGATAGAAATGTCCCTTGAACTCTTCGCGATAATCTTTTTCGATTATCTTCCAGACTTTCCATACATCGGCTCTGGTTTTCAGCTTCGGTTCATCCTTTACTTCGACGCAAACTTCGTTATCCGCACGGTAAACGCGATAAGCTTTGCCGTGAAGAACAATTTTTTCGCCGGGTTCAAGAACATTAAACTTAAGGTTCGTGACATTGGCAAAAATAACGTTTGCATCCAAATCCCAGCAATATTCCGTATTACTGTATCTGAAACGAAACAAGACACAAATTTCCTTGTGCATTTGTTCGTTGTTAACCGTAAAGTCCACAGCCGAAAAGCGGACAACGTTCGAAATCTTCTGACCCGGAAACAAATTGGCCAATTCATGCTCAATCTGTCCCAAAGTAACTGTCTTTTTCATACTTTTTATAATTATAGGGGTTTGACATAATTTCTATTTAAGAGGATTTTATTTTAACAAAAACGGCATTTTCAGTCAACTTATATTAGCCGTCACTTTTTCACAAAAAAATGATTTTCCGGTCTTTTTATTTGAAAAACAGGGTTTAGATACAATGCGTCTTCTGTTTTTTTGATATTCACAGTTAAGGATTGTTACGATGAACAGACATTATTTGCTTCTTTCGGCGGTTTTGACCGGCTCATTTCTGGCTGCAGACGCGCAGGCTGCTTTTGTTTCCTCCGACACCTATGCCGATGCCGTCATTCATTCCAGCGACAAAGACATCAACGCGCCCAAAAGTGTCCGGCAGCGAATTGCAGCCAACGAAACGCGCCGCAACCATCGTTTTTCGGACTTTGCCAAAGACTATGCCGACTTCAAAAACCGTCTGAGCAAAGAATACAATTTTGACTATTCAATCGACGTTTCCTATATGCCGCAGCACGGTGCTCCGAACGGCAAACGCGCCTCGCAGCAGATTTTGATTTATCCGACCTTTTCATGGACAAACTTCAAAAACGAATACGGTACAGGAACCCTTACCGCCGCCTACAACATTGCCCGTTACGGCGGAGCACAGGCTTCAAAGGTCGGCAGCAACATCGGCGTGGCAACCGCCATCAACGACTATGACTCGCCCTCCAACAGCTTTGACGAATTGCTGTATACCTATCAGCTCGGCGGCAGCTGGAATTGGCTGACTGTCGGCCTCGGCCAGTTTCCGATGTATAATTTCGACGGAAGCGCCTACAACTCCAACCAACAGGTTAACTTTATCAACTACGCCCTGTCGCAGAACGCCAGTTCCACCTACTCTACCGCCGGCGTCGGCACTTATGTTCAGATTGCGCCGAACAGCGACTGGACTTTTGTTCTGGGCGCGCAGGACGCCACTAACGTCGACGGCATCAGCGTCCGCGTCAACAATCTGGACGAAGAACACTACACCACTTTTGGGTCAATTTCCTACACGCCGACAATTAAAGGCCTGGGTGCCGGACAGTACTCCATTCTGCTGTACAACATGCCAAGCGTGAAAGAACAACAGGGAACGACTAACGGCTGGTCGCTGAACCTGTCGCAGGACTTCGGAGACAAACTGAGTTTGTTTGCGCGGATCAACGGCGTATCCGGCAATGTTGCAACCATTAACCAGTCGTGGGTGCTGGGCGGCGTTTACAACAATCCGCTCGACCGCAATCCGCTGGATCAAATCGGTCTGGCATTTGCCTACAACAAAATTGACGAAAAAGCCGTCGGTTCAAAACTGGACCATGACGCCGAAAAAGTTATCGAAGCCTATTGGGCCTGGGGAATTTCAAAATGGATGACCCTGACGCCGGATATCCAGTTTTATATTGATCCGGCCGAAAATCCGAAATCAGATTACGCAACGGTCGTATCGCTGCGCGCAACTTTCTTCTTCTGAAGAAAAAAGCCGGTTAAGACCGGCTTTTCCTTTACATGCTGACATTTCTCCGCCCGGAAGCTTTGGCCATGGCCAGCGTTGTCATCTGAAAATCGTTGTTTTTGACGCCGGCTTCCAGCGAAGCAAGCGCCGAACGGGGATCCATCTGACGGATACGCTCCTGAAGGCAGGTGTCTATGATTTTTCCCAACTTGATTATCGTTTCAATATTTTCGGTTTTATACGGACGAATACCTTCGCTGTTAAAGCTGATTTCAATCCCTTCCCGGCTGTTATAAACCGCCGTCAGATGAAGGCCGCTGGACGTATTTCGGCTGGAACGCGATAAGATAATGTCGCCTTCTTCCAGATTGGCTTTGTCGGCTTTGGTCGGCTTTTCGATGATGCAGTCGGGAAAGTTCTTTTTGACATATTGTTTAAACATCGGGCAGGAAACCATACTGTGCCCCTCGGTCGTATTGCCGTCGGGCATAAAACGTTCCAAATCTCCGGTTTCCTGATTGACATCATAAAGGCAGCGCATGACCGAAGCAACGCAGTAGTTTGAGCCTTTGGGAATGCCGCCGCGCGGATAGACGACATCGAAAAAGTGCTTTTTGATATAATTTTTCTTATCCATACCGCTTTTGGCTTTGACAATATTCTGATACTGAACCAGCTTGGCAAAAAGCTTTTCCTTAATCAGCCATTCCCTGCGTTTCTGCAATGCGTCGTCGACCTGTGCCCGGGCGTTCATTTCGGCCATCACGGCTTCGCCGGGGATTTTTCCGGTTGTGGCGGCCTGCGTACCCAAAAGCGTGTTGCCTGCCTGCGGAATGGTCGCCGCACACTGCAATGCCAGATACATGGATACCCGTTTCAAACTGCGCAGCAAAGCTATTTTCTGCTTTTTGATGCGGTTTTTGACGGCCTTTTTGCGTTCTTTGGGGTTCAATCCTGCCTGAGCGGCATCTGAAATTTTCTGCTGCATTATTTCTAACCTGTTGTAATATCATTCCGTTTACAATAAAACTATAACACGCCCCTTAAATAAAATCATCAAAAAAATATTTATACAGATGCCAATAATTTTAACTTTACTTTTACCGCGTTTTGTTTGTAAATAACTAAATAAATTCAGCTCTTGAAAAGAATACGATAAAGCTATGAAATATATTTATAATCTTTCGTTTTTAGGGATTTTGACCGTTATGTGCAGCGCATGCAAAACTCAGGTCATTACGCCGGCGATTGTTCCGCCGGTTGAAATTGAAGCGCCGCAGCCGGCGCCGACCAGCCATTCGCTCGGTATCATCGGAGCCGTCGAACCGGTTTACGTACTGCCGATGAAAGCGCCCTTTGCCGGGCGCATTGACACCGGCGCCGAAACTTCTTCCATTGACGCTTCCGACATCAAAACCTTTGAGCGTGACGGCGAAAAGTGGGTTTCCTTTACAATTGTCAACCGCGAAACCGGCGAGAAGCACCGTTTTGAAAAAGAACTGGCCCGCCAGACGAAAATTACCCGCATCAACCAGCACGAAAAACGTCTGGTCGTCAATTTGGACGTTAAGCTCGGCAATGAAATAATTACTGCCGAATTTTCGTTGGCCGACCGCTCAAAATTCGAATATCAGGCGCTCATCGGGCGCAATATCCTGACCGGCCGCGCCATCGTCGACACGTCGCTGGAAAACACGCTCCACTAAAACTTCTTTGTAAGGCAAAAATATGCTGAAAAAATTTACTTCCGTCCGTTTTATCCTGACAATCGGTCTGCTTTTGTCCGTCGCCTTTGCGGCATACAGCATTTATTACAAGGTTCGCTACTGGGGTTTCGACTTTGCCCCGAAAAAATCAACCGCCGTATGGACGATTGAAGCGCAAATCAGCTTTATGCCGAACGGCGAGCCGATTAAAGTTTCGCTGGCAACGCCGAAAGTAAGCAAAGAATATAAGATTTTGGACGAGGATACGGTTGCCGACGGCTATAAGGTAAGCAAGGATACAAAAGAAAACCGGATTGTGCTGACCTCTGCCCCGAGAGAAGACAAACAGCAGTTATATTACCGCATTCTGCTGTTTGACAACGAAGACGGCCGCGGCAAAATTCCGGCGCCGGTTCCGTCCAATCCGGAAAAACCGGTTTTTGACGAACAGCGGCTGGCCGTTGCCAAAGAACTGCTGGAACTTTCGACCAAACAGCCGGGCAATGTTCCGCAGCAGGTTATCCGCCTGCTTAATCAGAATCCGCCGGACGCAACGGTTTTGGCTTTCCTGCCGATGAAAAAAGGCCAGAAAGACATCGCTGAAGCCACCGGCAACCTGCTGGCTCTGAGAAACGTGCCGACGCGCATGGTTCGCGGTATTAAACTGGAAGAAAACAAAAAGTCGTTTACGCCGGATCTGATGCTTGAGGCTTATACGGAAGGACGCTGGACCCTTTATGACCTGAAGACCGGCAAAAAAGGCCTGCCGGAAAATTTCGTGGTCATTCAGCGCGGCGGAGATTCCCTGCTGGACATCGAAGGCGGCAACGACTCGGTAGTTAAATATTCGGTTCTGAAATCCATCAGCTCATCGTTTAATCTGGCACAGCACCGCGCCAAGCTTGCCAACCAGAAAACCTGGTTTGACTATTCTATTTACAGTCTGCCGCTGGCCGAACAGAATACGCTCAAATGGCTGATGATATTCCCGCTGGCAATTTTAATCATCGTACTGATGCGCAACGTTGTGGGCGTGCAGACCATGGGTACCTTTACGCCGATGCTGATTGCCATGTCGCTGGTCAAAACCGGCTTTGTTTCCGGCCTGGTCTGTTTCAGCTTTATCATCATCGTCGGTCTGCTTATCCGCGCCCTGCTCTCCAAGCTTAACCTGCTGCTGGTGCCGCGCATTTCGGCTGTGGTTATCGTGGTTATCCTGCTGATGCAGTCGCTGACGATTTTCGGTTATCAGCTTAAAATCGACATTGCGTCTTCGGCGGTCTTTTTCCCGATTATCATTACGGCCTGGATTATTGAGCGCGCTTCAATTACCTGGGAAGAAGACGGTCCCGTCAATGCGACGAGGGAAATTATCTTCAGCATTCTTGTTGCGATTATTACCTACTTCGTTATCTGCAACAACTATATCCGCCATATTATGTTTGCCTTTAACGAACTGAATCTGGTTATTCTGTTTATCGTCATGCTGCTTGGCACTTACACCGGCTACCGCCTGACCGAACTGAAGCGTTTTTCACCTCTGGCAAAGAAAGGCTGAGCAATGTTTGGTTTCGGCTGGCTGAAAAATTTCGCCTCTCCCTCCTCGCTTCGGAAAGCCGGCGTTCTGGGCATGAACCGGCGGAATTTCAGCATTATTTCCAAGTGCAACAACCGCCGCCTTTATCCGTTGGTGGACGACAAAGTACAGACCAAGGTTCTGGCGCAGAAAGTCGGCATTACCACCCCTAACCTCATCGGCGTGGTTGAAGTGCAGAATCAGGTCAAGAACCTGCTGGAGATGGTTAAAGGATACAAAGAATTTGTGGTCAAGCCGGCGCACGGCAGCGGCGGCAAAGGCGTTCTGGTAATTAAGAGTTATACGGAAACGGCCTTTGAAACGGCATCGGGGCGCGTTCTTACGTTCAGCGAAGTTTACCAGCACATTTCCAACATTCTGAGCGGGCTTTACAGTCTGGGCGGGCAATATGACGTGGCTCTCATTGAGGAACTGGTGCATTTCAGCCCGATATTTTCGGAATACAGCTATCAGGGTGTTCCCGACGTACGGGTCATTGTCTACAAAGGGTATCCGGCAATGTCGATGATGCGTTTGTCGACCAAGGCCTCGGGCGGTCGCGCCAATCTGCATCAGGGTGCAGTCGGCGTCGGTCTGGACATCAGAAACGGCAAGAGCCTGAAAGGCGTAATGTGGAATATGCCGATTGAAGTTCATCCTGATACGCATGCCGATTTGTCAACGCTTGAGGTACCGTTCTGGCGCGAACATCTGCTGATTGCGGCCAAAGGTTATGAAATGACCGGTCTGGGCTATCTGGGCGCCGACATCGTTCTGGACGAATACAAGGGTCCGATGATGCTGGAACTCAACGCCCGTCCCGGACTGGCGATTCAAATTGCCAACGGCCGCGGCATGGCCGACATTCTGAAAAAAATCGAAAAATCGTATCCGAAAAACCTTACGCCGGAAGAACGCGTGGATTATGTTTTGCAAAACGCTGGGAAGTAAAATTTTCGACTGCGGCCGTGCAATGGCTTTTATCAATACCTATATTATTAGCAGAAATGATTTTTAACGGAGATTTATGATGGCTAAAGAAACCAAAATGCTCAAAAACGAAGAGGCAAAAAAACTCGGCAAACCGGCAACCAAGGGCCTGAAAGCCGCCGAAACGAAAAAACTGCCGGTAAGCAAAACCCGCGCCAAGAAAATCAAGCATTCATACAAAGTCAAAGACGCCGAAAACGCGCTGTTGCTGAAACTGAAAGACGGCGACGTAGTAATTGAAATGTATCCGGACGCGGCGCCGAACCATGTGGCCCGGATTAAGGAACTGGTACGCGCCGGCTTTTACAACGGGTTGAAATTTCATCGTGTCATTGACGGCTTCATGGCACAGACGGGCTGTCCCTACGGCAACGGTACCGGCGGCACCGGCAAAAAGCTGAAAGCGGAATTTAACCGCAACCCGCATAAGCGCGGCACGGTTTCGATGGCTCGGGCCATGAACCCGGATTCCGGCGACAGCCAGTTTTTCATCTGCTTTGCCGACTGCCCGTGGCTGGACGGCCAATATACGGTCTGGGGCGAAGTTACTTCGGGTATGGAATTTGTCGACCTTATCAAACGCGGCGAAGGACAAAACGGTACGGTTTATGATCCTGATGAAATTATCAGCATGAGCGTTATCGCCGATCTTTAAATTGTTAAGCCCCGCAATCGCGGGGCTTTTTTCATATCAGGGTAATTTTGACCGCCTTGC
>ULWQ01012802.1_pt1 | contig 15568 bp, 12 predicted proteins | sample 1960491 | NCBI WGS metagenome assembly ULWQ01 (sample SAMEA4835816, study PRJEB28245) | human gut metagenome | biome: gut microbiome; material: fecal sample | place: Denmark | collected 2008
TCTTGAACAATTTTATTTTCAGATATGAAAGTCAGTCAGAGTGTACATGATTAAGTTCTCTGCATTCTCTGACTGGTTTTCAAATTGGCAGGGGCAGAAGGACTTGAACCCTCGGCACGCGGTTTTGGAGACCGCTGCTCTACCAACTGAGCTATACCCCTACATAAAAATTGTTTAAAATTATATCCTAACGACTTATATATTATATCATTAAAGAAATAAAAAGTCAATACGTTTTCTAGATATTTAAAATATAAAATTTATTAAGTTTTGGTTAACAGTACGAAAAAGTCCAACAACATACAAAGATTGTACGGTACTGTCTACACGGCAACAGCATTTACTTTTAATGGAAAGGAGTGAATCAATATAGCAACTATTTGTAAAAGAGGCAATGACTCTTATGAAATAAAAGTATCTTGTGGTTATGGTGTTGAAGGTAAATAGCATTCACAGTACAAGACCTGGAAACCTGACGAAAATATGACACAGCGTCAGATTGAAAAGGAACTGTAAAGATAGGCAGTACTCTTTGAAGAACAGGTAAGTCATGGGTACAAAGTACTAATCAATATGCATTATTAACCAAATTTTAAACTTTGAAGAACAGGTAAGTCATGTGTACAAGGCAACTGCTGTGAATTTTAAGGAGTTTGCAGAGGAATGGTTTGAAGAATATGCCAAACTCAATCTCTGCAGTATCACCTATAAAAGAATGAAATAGCTGACACACAGATTATACCCTGCAATCGGTCTTCTGCGTATGGATAAAATAACAGCAAGAACAATTCAGAATTTTATAACAGACCTTACAAGTAACGGAAAAGCTTCAAAACAGGTAAGACAGTTGTTCATCACCTGAGCTTTATTTCCGATGTATTCAACTATGCAATCCGTATGGATATGCTGACTGATAATCCATGCAGGGGGGTATTCCGTCGAAAGAAAATGCTGTTGAAAAGGAGTATTACACGCTTAAAGAAGTTGAAAAGCTGTTTGAAATTGTTGAAAGGTGAATCTTTAAAATATCAGGTTTTCTTCAATCTTGCAATATACAGTGCATTCCGCAGGGGTGAGCTTCTTGGTTTGGAATGGGAAGATATCTAATGGAAAACAGGTGCAATAAGCGTCAGAAGAACTTCCAACTACAATGCCAAACGAGGTACATACACCGACACTACAAAAACAAAACGATCTCAGCGTGTGCTGAAAATTTCACCTTACATCATGGGGATTCTCAAAGAACTAAAAGATGAACAGGACAAGGAGATACTTCGCCTTGGTGACAAGTGGGTGGAAACAGACAGACTTTTTGTGAAATAGAACAATCTGCCTATGAATCCGCTGACACCTTACGCTGGCTGAAAGAATTCTGCGAAAAGAATGAGCACCTTATAATTATTGTTACAAAATCAATTATGCCATTGCTATAAATGCCTGCATCAGATTCTTTTACTCCACTCGCGCAGATTTTTCTACTTTAGAAAAGCTAATAGCAAGAAACAAGTGCCTGTCAGACCCGATCGTGTTTCTGAAAGAAAAACTCATTATCATTCTGCCATCGGCTTTAATTACAGATTATCATAATTCTTTCTTGCTTTTGTTAACATTTTCTTTACTCATTCAAAAACCCTGATTTTTAGTCTTAAACTTGTTGACAATTATTGTTAAAATTGCTATAATATATTTGTAGATAAAGATAAAATATATTAACTTTTTGTGAATGTGGGAGGGAATTGTGTGAATAACTTATTAAAAAAATGCACTGGCATTTTTACTGCGGCTATACTGACAGCAGGTATTACACCTGTCAATATTAATGCTGCTGACCTATTAAATCAGGATAATACAGCAGTCTGGGACGGTACTGCTGATATATCATGGTACAATGACGAGGATACTGTATTTTACATATCAAGCAGTCAGGAGCTTGCAGGATTTGCTCAGCTTGTAAACGAGGGCAACAGCTTTAAGGATAAGACAGTTACATTAAAAAATGACATAACCTTGAATGCAGAAGATTTAGACGGCTGGAATGAAACTGAAAGTACCGTCCAATTGTGGACTCCAATAGGCTCAGATGAAGAAAATTATTTTGCAGGAACTTTTGACGGTGCATTCTTTTCAATTTACGGCTTGTCAGTTAATAAGATTGATAATGCAGGACTTTTCGGATATGCCAAAGGTGCGTCAATCAAAAACCTTGGAGCAGAGGCTTTGTTTGTAATAGAAGGCGAACAAAATGCCGGTGGAATTTGCGGATATGCTGTTGATACTGAATTTTCTGAATGTGTGAATTATGCGGTAATAAAGTCTTCAGCAACAGCAGGCGGCATTGCCGGTTTTGCCAAGGACTGCAGCTTTGAAAGCTGCTTTAACAGCGGACATATTCTGGTGCAAAGTCAAGATAAAAAAGTAAATTCGGGTGGCATTGCAGGAATTGCCGAAGGTTCATTTATAAATGACTGCGGAAGCTATTCCAGTATTATTGGATGCCGTTCAAACGGTGAAAACGTATACAGCGGAGGTATATGCGGTTCGGGAGCTGTAAAAATTACAAACTGCAGCAACAGCTGCAATGTGGTTGCATTTCCTGCAAGGTCAGAAAAAGCGTATATTGGAGGAATTATAGGCATTGGTTCGTCTGCAATGTATGATGCGCAAATTGAAAACTGCTCAAATTTTGGTACATGCGGCGGAATTTGTTATCAGGAATTGCTGACTGAATCCTCAGAAACAGAAGTGCAGGAAGCGTCTGAAGTTTATGCAGGAGGCATATGCGGATATGGTGCTGACATTTACAATTGTTATAATATTCATGCAGTAGGTGGAGGCGTATATAAGAAGAATACAGAAGAAAATGAAGAATTTGTTTTTGAGGGAAACAGCACAGAAGAAACTGAAAAGTACGAAGAAATTAATATGAATGTTTGTGCCGGAGGAATAGGCGGCTGTAATGTAAATATAACAAACTGCTATAATGTTGGAAGTGTGCAGATTGATGAGGGAATAGAAGCCACTGTTGGCGGATTGATTGGAAGAAATGAAGAAACAAAAATCATAGACAACAGCTATTATCTGGAGCTTACTGCCGATACAGCAGTAGGAGAAGGTTATTCTGAAGATATGTCAGCTATGATAAAAACAGCATCGGATATAAGCTCGCCTGGATTTGCGGAGCTTATGGGCAATGAATTTAAATATGTCTTTGGCAAATCTCCACAGCTCAGTGCCGTAAGATTTACTGAAACACTCGTTGTTCCGGGAGATGCAAATGGTGACGGATATACGGACATTTCAGACGCTGCTGCAATGAAGCTTTATCTGCTCAATTCTCAGCAGTATCCTTTAAATGTATACGAAAAGAAAAATGCAGACATTCATGGCTCAAATGGAATAAATGCACAGGACGTTGTAACACTTCAAAAGCATTTGCTTGGAATACCTGTTAAAATGACTTGTCAGGGAACAACGTTTAGCAGAAGCAGTTCATCAGGCTCAAATAATATATACAAATGTGCTGTGGCAAAAATAACAGATATAGACTAAATACGGAATAGCAATAAAGGCGAAAAAAGTACGGTACTTGTGTCACCTTAAAATATTTGATTATTTTACCAAAAATATTGGCGAATTTAATCTTGAAATTATAAAATTTGAATACAATCTAACTTATTGAAGTTTTGTGAATATTTTTATAAAGTACTTGATTTTTTCTGAAAATATGATAAAATAAATATAGATAAGAAAATATCTTATCAATAAAAATGGAGGTGCACACAAATGGCATATAAAATTTCTGATGATTGCATCAGCTGTGGTGCTTGCGAAAGCGAATGTCCTGTAAATGCTATTTCTGCTGGCGATGGCAAGTATGAAATTGATGCAGATACATGCGTAGAATGCGGTGCTTGTGCAGGTGTATGTCCTGTATCAGCTCCAAGTGCTGAATAATTATAATACATAGACAGCTTTTCTGCATATTGCGGAGAAGCTGTTTATTTTTGTTTATACTCACCGTTAATGTATTGGTCCCCAAAAAAGTCTTTTGAGAACAAGTTCTTAGATAGCCCTTGATTTTTTTTATACATTATGATATAATAAATACACTTATTAAAGGCATGGTGCAAAAATCTTTTATGGCATTTATACAATTGCTATGGATTGGAGATAATTATGAAAAAATTCAGAGTTGCTGCACTTTTTTTAGCAGCTGTTTTAATGCTTTCCTCTGTTACGGCATGTAAGGACAAGAAGAAAAAGGAAAGCTCTGTCAATATGATTGAGGTTTCACAGACTACCCCTGATGAGCTTATCGGTTCAAATAAAATTCCTGCAAAGCTTTATGAATCTGTAAGTGTCGGCGATACTGTTTTTACAGTCAACAATGTAATTGACGTAAATAATATTACAGAAAACGGCAGGTATATTTACATAGATTATACTATTGAGAACAAGTCTGATAAGGACTTCCCTACTGATGCCGTTAATAACTTCTGTATTAATATAAACGGCGAAGAGATTGTTTATGATGTTCGTGCGGACGTTTATGCAAAGAGATTTATAAACGGATATTCTTCAAAGTTTACTGTTGAACCTAAGTCTACTGTTACCAACTACATCGGATTTGTAATTCCTGAGGATACAAAGTCATTTTCTGTCGGATATTATGCAACAGGTTCGGAAAATGACAAGACAAGCATTGTTCTTTGTGATGTATCGTCAAGTGACTTTGTAGCTCCGCCAGCCGGACTTATCAAGGAAAGTGAATAATTAAGGCAATACTGCACAAAGCACGTCAAAAGACTTTGTGCGGTGTCGCATTAAACTTGCTGAAAAACGGGTTTTCAAAGGATTAGCAAATTCTTTGGAAACCCAATTTTAATTTAATGTATAAAATGTTCGTCAAAGTGCTTAAAAAACATATGTTCTTTATTTGGTTTTAGTGCATGTATACAAAAATGAATAAACCCCTTGACATTTGTAGATAATAGTGTTAAATTATAGTTAGCACTCAAGAGGTGAGAGTGCTAAACAGATGAAAGGTTGTGTATAGCGTGGACGATAGGAAGCTGAAAATCTTAGCTGCTGTGGTTGACGAGTATATTAAAACCGGTGAACCTGTCGGCTCAAAAGCCATAGCCGCATTAATCGACATCAAGGTTTCTGCTGCCACTATCAGAAATGATATGGCTGCTCTTGAACAGCTCGGTTATCTGGAACAGCCGCACACCTCAGCAGGCCGTATTCCTACATTTAAAGGCTACAGACTTTATATTGATGAGTTGATGACAGTTCAGTCCCTGCCGGAAGAAGAACGTTCACGTCTTGATAAAATGCTTGAGGAGCAGGATAACCTCACAGAAGACGTTATCATTCAAAGTGCAGTTACAACGCTTGCAGAGCTTACTCAGTGTGCTGCGGTTGTTGCAAATTCAGCTCCGAAATTTTCCGTTATCTCTAAGGTTGAGGTTATCCCGACCGGAAAGAAAATGTATGTTATTCTTTTGATTACTTCAAACGGAAATATTAAAAATAAAGCGTGCAGACTTGAATTTGACCTTAATCATGAACAGCTTGAATTTTTTACACATTATATAGAAGAAAATCTTCATGGCGTTTCCGTTGAGGAGCTTTCAGAAGAAATGCTGGATAAAATGGTTGCGGCAATGGGTGCTTATATGGTAACCCTTTCACCGCTTATCAAAGGCATTTATGAGCTTTCAGAGGGACTCAAGCATGAGGAGATAACAGTAAGCGGCGAAGAAAACTTGTTTTCATGCCATGAGCTTGATAAAATGGAAATTGTAAGATTTATTGAGCATAAAAATGAAATCACCGATTTGCTTGATGATACTTTCAGCGGCATTCAGGTAAAGTTTGGCACTGAAAACGATAATCTGGTTATCGGAAATTCAAGTATGATTGTTTCAAATTACCATAAGCATAACAGAACCGCAGGTTCTCTTGGGATTATCGGGCCGATGCGGTTGGATTACGGAAAAATAATTCCATATGTGGAATATTTTACCCAGAAACTTACCACCCTCATTTCCGATGAGGAAAACGAGGAAGAATAAAGACTTTTAGAAGGGAGTGTACTGCAAATGGAGAAAGAAGAAAAAGATTTGATCTCTGAGGAAACAGCCGAAAATACAGCTGAATGTGAAAACAAGGGCAGTGAAGATACAGCGGCTGAAAACGAAATGCAGGACGAGCAGGATGCAGTAAGCGAATATAATGATACTGCTGCACAAATAAGCGAAATGGAGAGTGCTCTTGCGGAGGCTTCCGATAATTATCGCCGACTTTTTGCAGAGTATGATAATTACCGCAAAAGAACTGCTAAGGAAAAGACTGAAACATTCAGTCACGCTACAATGAAATGTGTTGAGAGTATTCTCCCTGTTCTTGACAGCTTTGAAAGGGCTGTTGAAAGCGAATGTTCAGATGAAAATTACAAAAATGGCATGATGATGATTTTCGGACAGTTCAAGGATATTCTTGAAAAGCTTGATGTAAAAGAGGTTGACGGTCTTGGTTCTGAATTTGACCCTAAGATTCACAACGCCATAAGTCAGGCAGACAGCGAAGAATATGCTTCAAACCGAGTTTGTCAGGTGTATCAGAAAGGCTATAAGCTTGGTGATAAGCTTATACGTCCGGCAATGGTAGTAGTTGCAAACTGATTCATTTCATGCAATAAACAGCTTTTGCTGTTTTTTATATAGATTTAACTAAAATCATTATTGATTATTTGGAGGTAATCACTATGGGAAAGATTATTGGTATTGACTTAGGTACAACAAACTCTTGCGTTGCAGTTATGGAGGGCGGTAATGCCGTTGTTATCCCTAACTCAGAGGGTGCAAGAACAACACCTTCAGTCGTAGCATTTACAAATACAGGTGAAAGACTTGTCGGACAGGTTGCTAAAAGACAGGCTATCACTAACCATGAAAAAACTATTTCTTCAATTAAAAGACATATGGGTTCTGATTACAAGGTTGAAATCGACGGAAAGAAGTATACTCCTCAGGAAATTTCAGCTATGATTCTTCAGAAGCTCAAGGCTGATGCTGAAGCTTATCTCGGCGAACCTGTTACAGAAGCTGTTATCACAGTTCCTGCTTACTTCACAGACTCACAGCGTCAGGCAACTAAGGACGCTGGTCAGATTGCAGGTCTTACAGTAAAGAGAATTATCAACGAGCCTACTGCTGCTGCTCTTTCATACGGTATCGACAAGGAAGAAGACCAGACAGTTATGGTTTATGACCTCGGCGGCGGTACATTCGATGTATCTATCATTGAAATGGGTGAGGACATTCAGCAGGTTCTTGCTACAGCAGGCAACAACCGTCTTGGCGGTGATGACTTCGACCAGAAGATTATTGACTGGATCGTTGCAGAATTCAAGAAGTCAGACGGCATCGACCTTTCAACAGATAAAATGGCTATGCAGAGATTAAAGGACGCTGCTGAAAAGTCAAAGATTGAGCTTTCATCAACTACAACTTCAAATATTAACATTCCGTTCATCACAGTTGACGCTTCAGGTCCAAAGCACCTTGACCTTACACTTACACAGGCTAAGTTCAATGAGCTTACTGCTGATCTGGTTCAGGCTACAATGGGTCCTGTAAAGCAGGCTCTTGAGGACAGCGGACTTAAAGCAAGCGATCTCAGCAAGGTTCTCATGGTCGGCGGTTCTTCAAGAATTCCGGCTGTTCAGGAAGCTGTTAAGAAGTTTATCGGCAAGGAACCATTCAAGGGCATCAATCCTGATGAATGTGTAGCTCTCGGTGCTGCATATCAGGGCGGCGTTCTCGGCGGTGACGTTAAGAACGGACTCCTTCTTCTTGATGTAACTCCTCTTTCACTCGGTATTGAAACAGCAGGCGGCGTCTGCACAAAGATGATTGAGAGAAATACAACAATTCCTACAAAGAAGTCACAGATTTTCTCAACATATGCTGATAATCAGCCGGCTGTTGATATTAACGTACTTCAGGGTGAACGTGAGTTTGCAAGAGATAATAAGCAGCTTGGTACATTCCGTCTTGACGGCATTGCACCTGCACCAAGAGGAATCCCACAGATTGAAGTTACATTTGATATAGATGCCAACGGTATCGTTCATGTTTCTGCTAAGGACTTGGGTACAGGCAAGGAACAGAATATCTCAATCACAGCTTCAACAAATATGTCCAAGGACGATATTGACAAAGCTGTTAAGGAAGCTGAGCAGTACGCTGAGGAAGATAAGAAGAAGCGTGAGCAGGTTGACAATAAGAATGAGGCTGAAAACCTTGTATTCCAGTGCGAAAAGGCTGTTGCTGATTTCGGTGATAAGGTTTCAGCAGACGAAAAGGCAGCTATTGAAGCTAAGTGTGCTGACCTGAAGGCTGCAATTTCAGCAGACAACTTTGATGATATAAAGAATAAAAAGGAAGACTTACAAAAAGCATTCTATGACCTTTCAGCAAAGGTATATCAGCAGGCAAATCCAAACGGAGCAGCAGGAGTTGATCCATCACAGTTCGCTAATATGGGCGGAGCTGCTCAGGATAACAACAATAACGACAACGGTAATGATGACGGTGTTGTTGACGCTGATTTTACTGAGGTTTAATAAAATCATATTAACCAAAGGGCAGAAAATACTTCTGCCCTAGCGGTGTTTTTATTCGGAATTTAGGCTATGCCGCTTTGCCGTAAAAAGCGGTCCGTAAGAAACTACTGTAATGCGGAGGTAGTTTGCGGCAAATAGGAGCGTATATGGCTGATAAAAGAGATTATTATGAAGTGCTCGGGCTTCAAAAGGGAGCTTCCGAGGACGAAATAAAAAAAGCTTTCAAAAAGAAAGCAAGAGAATTTCACCCTGATTTACATCCGAATGACCCTACCTGTGAGGAAAAATTCAAGGAAGTAAACGAGGCTTACGAGGTTCTTTCAAATCCTGATAAACGTGCAAAGTATGACCAGTTCGGACATGAAGGTGTTGACGGTTCATTTGCCGGTGCAGACGGCTTTGGCGGATTCAGTGATGTAGGCGATATTCTTGAAAATATCTTCGGAGGCTTTGGCGGAGGCTTCGGCTTCGGTGGCGGAGGCGGCGGACGTTCCAATGCAAATGCTCCAAGACGTGGTCAGGATATAAACCAAAGCGTAATTATAGACTTTATGGACGCCTGCAAGGGTAAAAGACAGGATATAAAGATAAACAGAATGGCAGCGTGTGACGCTTGTAACGGTACAGGTGCAAGTTCAGGAACAACAGCAGAGGTTTGTCCTGATTGTCAGGGACGGGGAAGCATCAAGACTACACAGCGTACTCCGTTTGGAGCAATTTCCTCAACAAAGCCATGTCCTCACTGCGGCGGCAAAGGTAAAATTATAAAAAATCCATGCAGCAAATGTCGTGGCGTAGGAAGAACGAGAGTCACAAAAACAGTAAGCTTTGATATTCCGGCAGGTATTGCAGACGGTCAGACAATTCGACTTTCAGGTCAGGGTGACTGCGGTATAAACGGAGGCCCTGCTGGAAATCTCAATGTAACTATTTCGGTAAGACCTCATCCGCTTTTCACAAGAGAGGGATATGATATTCATTGTGAGATACCTGTTACATTCACGCAGGCAGTTCTCGGTGATGAAATTACTGTACCTACAATTGACGGAAATGTTAAGTATAATATAGGTGAGGGTACACAGACAGGTACTGTATTCAGACTTAAAAACAAGGGCGTTCAGAAGCTCAACAGGAGCGACAGAGGACATCAGTATGTTAAGGTGGTTGTTGAAGTACCGAAAAATCTTACAAAGAAGCAAAAGGAGCTTTTAAAGAGCTTTGAAGCATCTCTTGACGATAAGAATTATGCAAAAAGACCGTCATTTTTTGAGAAGCTAAAAGAAAAGTTAAATCCTTGAAAACGCAGCAAATAGGATTCCCAAAAGGGTTATCAGAACAAACCAATAGAAAAGCGGATTTTGATAAAACATCAAAATCCGCTTTAATTATAATTTTTCAGCTGATTAAACGGTTGCTTCTTCCTTTGTTTCAGTATTATAAAGCTTTACAACTGCGTCCATAATATCATTCAGACGAGCTTCACCTATTCCCTTTACACCTGATATGGCAGTTTTTATGTCATCTATAGAAACAGAACCGGCTGTACTGCCTGCTTCAGCAGCGTCACTTATACCTGAATTATAAATATTTGTCAGGCATACTTCCATTTGCTTTCTGTCCATAGATTTTATTCTTTTGTAGGTTGTTCTGTCGAGAACGATAGGATTTTTTTCTTCCATTGTTAAACTCCATTGCCGCCAAAATAATCAGCGGTTTCGCATTAGCGGCTGCGTTTTTGCCGTATTTTTTCATTATTAAATATATTATAACATACTATTGCAGATTTTTCAAGTGTTTAAATGCTAAAAATCATAATATAATGGTTTAGGTCAACACCATGTAAAGATTATGTGTATTGTTTTAAGGCTTAATTGACTTATTTTGAAAAAAAGCGTATAATAAAATTGTATTAAACGCATAAAATTTCAGGCAATGCCGTACAAAATTTTTTGACGTGTTTTGTGCGGTGCTGCATTTATACGGCACAGCCGCAATTCGGTTAAGGACGTGAGTGATATAAAAAAGTATTTTAAATCAATAGGCACTCTTTTCAGAGCAATGCCCTTAATTATATTGTTTGAACTTATGTATAAGGTCATTCTTTCAGCCGTAATTGCTCCGCTTTTAAAAAATGTATTAAATCTTGCAATGAAAATTGCGGGAATCGGATACCTTACAACTGAAAATCTGGCAAAATTCTTTACAAATCCGGCAGTTATATTACTGCTGATACTTGTGCTTTTAGCGGCGGCATTTTTTACATTAATGGAAATATCGGCGGTACTTCACTGTCTTGCTTGTTTTTACCTCAAAAAGAGAGTGACAATAGCAGGAATGATGAAAACAGGCATTAAAACCTCACTTAAAATATTCAGAGCAAGAAATTTTGTCATTATTTTTCATGCACTTTTTTTGCTTGCATTTACACAGCTGACAACTGCGTCAGGATTGTTCACATATATAGGTCTGCCTGATGTACAAACGCTTGCAGGCATATCCAGAACACGTATTGCGACATGTATCTATATCGCATTACTTGCAGTATTCACGTTTTTTATCATCAACAGGATATACAGTCTGCACCTGTTTACCCTGACTGATATGTCATATAAGCAGTCACTGCAAAAAAGTATGCAGCTCATGAAAGGCAAACGAAAAAAAGTAGCTTTGTCATTTGTTTTGTGGAATGTTATTCTTTCCTTAATATGTGTGCTGATGATTTTTGCAGTCAGCTTTTGCATAATATTTGTAGCCAAGGGATTTTCAGATGTAGAAAAATCGGCTGTTTCTGCATTGAGAAGTATAAGTCATGTATTGAAAGCGGTTATGCTTTTATCCACAATTTTTGCAATGCCAATATTGTTCTCATTCATTACAGTATGCTTTTTTAACGAGGATTTATCTGATATTGAATTTAAAATTGAAGCATTTTCACCTAAAATAAAGCCTGCAAAGGTAAGAATTTTTGCAGGAGCAGTAATTGTTATGAGTATTATACTTAATTACTCTTATTTGAAAAACATTTCTCAGGAAAATATTAAGCTTAATATGAGCTTTTTGAACAGAACCAAGGTTACTGCACACAGAGGAGCGTCAATGTCAGCTCCTGAAAACACATCATATGCGTTTGAAAAGGCAATGGAAATAGGAGCTGATTATGTTGAACTTGACGTTCAGGAAACAGCAGACGGTCAGCTTGTGGTATTCCATGACAAAAATCTGAAGCGTACAACAGGAAACAAGTCTGATTTAAGCAAACTGACTTATGATGAACTATTGGAGCTTGACTGCGGCAGCTGGTTCGGAGAGGAGTACAGTGATGCGAAAATAATGCTGCTTGCAGAAGCTCTTGATCTTATGGCTGACAATATAAAATTGAATATTGAAATCAAGAATTTTGGAGATGTAGGAAGAATTGCCGTTGAAACCGCAAGGCTTACCGAGGAGTATGGGTGCAGTGATTCCTGCTATATAACGTCATTTTCATATTCGGCATTAAGGGCTGTAAAAAAAGAGTATCCGCAAATAAAAACAGGGATTATAACAAATATTATGTCATATAACAGTTATTCAAAACTTAAATATATAGATGCGATCAGTCTGAATAAGAGTTTTGTTTCACAAAATGTTGTTAATATTGCTCATGCTAATGGAAAAAGGGTTTTTATATGGACAGTTAATGACGTATATGAGATGAAGAAATATATAACAATGGGAGTTGACAATATAATTACGGACTGTCCTGATAAAGCTCTGAAAGAGGTATATTCGGAGGGTACAGAGGGATATATTCTTTCGGTTCTGTCATGGATATTTAATTATTAGTGCAAAAAGGTTAGTGCAAAAAAGGGATTCCAAAGGGTTGATAACCCTTTGGTCGGGTCAAGGACTGAAAGTCCTTGCAGGGTGTGGGACAGCGTCCCACAAGCAGCCGCAGGGCGCTCTGCAAAGGGTGAATTAAAAAACAGTCCGGTGGACTGTTTTTTAAGGGGGAACGCTCTGCAAGAGAGAGCGTTCCCTCATCCTTTTATAACAAACTGTAAAATGCGGTATATAGGTATATATAAATGTAAAAGGGGCAGCCTTCACTTGTAAGGCATGCCCCTCTTTAGAAACAGTTGAAACTGTTTCTAAATTCACCCTATGCTAAACGCTTAAAGGCTTTATGCAGGGCTTCGCCCCACACCCCACCAGAGACGCTGTCTCTGGACTCTGCCAAAGGGTTATCAACCCTTTGGAAACCCCGTTTTATTTATTATATAATGCAACTGCACTGTCAACCCTGCTGTTAAGCGAGTCCTTTAAAGCAGACCAGCTTTCAGCATTTTCAGGATATTTCAAAACAGCATCACTTAAATTGCTTATTGTATCCCTTACTTCAAAGTTATACACCCTGTTGTTAAAAATGCCAAGACCTAAATAGTACGCAGGGTCAAATATGTGTGCCGTATTGTCTGCACTGCAAAAGCCTTGAACAGCATCATACTGTTCTGCCGTAATAAATGGAACAGAACCTCCTGATATAGTTTTTTTCATTTCAGTTGCCTGAGCTTTTTTTTCATTTAAAAACTTTTCATTTGTCTGAACAAGACGTTCACATCTTATATATGCGGCAACTGCAGTTCCCTTATCAGAACCCTTTACAAGCATTTTTCCGTTAAGGTCGGCAGAAACACAGTATTTATCAGTATCGGGTGACTTAGGGTAAGGTACAGCCATTAAGTCAAGTCCCTCATGATTTATATTCATGTCAGCAAGAAGCCAATCTGAACAGCCGTAGAACAGTGGAGTAATTTGTGAAAGAAAGTCGGATTCATCAGCACCTGCATCATATAAACCTGAATTTTTTAGTTCAGTAAGCAGGTTTTCAGCCTTTTCTATTTCAGGACTGCTTAAATTATTCTTGAACTTGCCGCTTTCTTTGGTTACAAAGGTTTCGCCTGTTGAGTAAACAAGTCCCTGACCTATATCTCCGCCGATTCCGTATAATTTTGCATCAGGTTTTGCTTCTGTATAAGCTTTCATTATCTCCATGAATTTATCCCATGTCCACTGACCGTTTTTATAAAGCTCGTAAGGGTCTTCAAGGTTAAATTCCTTTATAAAATTTCTTTTGTAGACTAAAAACTGCGGATTTGAACGTGAATATGGTATTACATAATGATTTTCGTTGTATTCAAGAAGTTCAATATCATCTCTCATATCGTCCCACATTGAATTTTCCATATCAAGAACGTCATAATACTCGTCAAGTGGCTGAAACTTATCATCAGTTATGCCTGACAAAGCATATTCGTTGTAATAAGGAAACATATCCACAGTTTCTCCTGCTTGAAGCAATGCGTTAAGCGTACTCATCAATTCGGAGGATTTTGCAGGTAAGTATTCGATTTTTGCTCCGTAAACGTCCTCAAAAAGTGCAAGAGCAGTTGAACGCTCCTGATTTTCTTCGGGATTTATGTCATAGTCAGACAGCCAATAAATAGTCTGACCCTTTGTATTTCTAACATCTTCAGTATCCGCTTCAGAAATAAGCTCTGAAATACTGCTTGATTCGGACTTATTCTTGTTCTTACAGCCGACCGTTCCGTATAACATGGAAAAAGCAAGCCCTAAAGCAAAAATCCTTTTAATTTTTATCATATCCAAAACTCCTTTAAAGGTGAGGACATTACTCATTTCAATGATATAATGTCTATTCAATATTATAATCACTTTTTTTAGTAATGTCAAGCAAGAACTTTTGCTTTGAAATGATGAAGAATGTAACAGAACTTGTAATATTTATTTTATACAGTTATGATTCAGGTGGCAAATCATGATGTATTCTTCGTCATTTTCATCTATAATTTCAAATCCTACATTTTTATACATACTAACTGCATAATTTGCTTTTTGGACTGCAAGTGATGCCTTATTATAGCCTTTTTCTTTCAATAGTTTCAACATTGCCCTCATCATATCGGTACCAATTCCATAACCTCGATATTCCTTATAAAGCGATATAGCAAAGGAAGGTGTTTCATTGTCAATATGTCCGTAATCTTTCATTATTCTTACCCAGACGGCACCAATGATTTTTCCATCTGTTTCTGCAACCAAACAATTATCATGAATGCTTTTTCCAAAGTCTTTAATATATATCTGCAATTCAGGTGAATTTATTATACTTTTAGGAGGTGGAGAAAATCCCTCAGGAATAAAAATTGCTTCGTATAGAAAGTTGCTAAGGTATTTCAGTTCATTGTTTTTTATTATTCTTATATTATAGTTCATAAATATCTCCAAATCTATAAAATACTGTATATGGTTTATATTGCTTTAATAAATCTTTTTTAATTATATCATATTTAACATAAACAGTCAATATTGCTTTTATGATGTTTATCTTAACTGCTAAACCTTTCTGTACTCACTTGGTGATACTCCCATTACCTTTTTAAAAGCAGCAGAAAATTTACTGCCATTCTCATAGCCATAATCTCCTGCTATTTCAAGAATGGTTTTATTTGTATCCTTTAGTATTTTAGCAGCGGACATCATTTTTTGTCTGCGGATACAGGAAAAAATTGAGTCACCATAAGCGTCACGAAATGTTTTTTTCAAGGTTGATGATGAGGTGTTGAAATGTAAGGCAAGAGAGTTGATAGTAATATGCGTGTCCATATTATTGCAAAGAAACAGATATGCCTGTTCCGCCAAATTAGAATTACCTGAAAATTTTTTCAATATTATATACCTCCTCGTTAGCAATAGCTAACCAGATTATAACCCAATTTACAGTAAATGTCAATCCGAAATTATGACCTTTTGGAGTGGATAAAAAGAAATTAACCTGATATAATAATGGAGTAAGCCGCAGAGTTATGCTGAATGTTAAAGTACGCAGAACTTATTAAGGCAACACCGCACAAAGCACGTCAAAAGACTTTG
>ULWQ01002536.1_pt1 | contig 15475 bp, 18 predicted proteins | sample 1960491 | NCBI WGS metagenome assembly ULWQ01 (sample SAMEA4835816, study PRJEB28245) | human gut metagenome | biome: gut microbiome; material: fecal sample | place: Denmark | collected 2008
GACGAAGTTGTTGCCGGACTGTCGGCGCAGGAAAAAGAGGAGACTCTGAATCCGGCCTATATCCGGGATATTTTCGAACAAACCCTGCTGCCGCGAATTTCGACCGAAAACGGCAAAAAACGACTGCCGGCGGAAACGGCCGCCCGTTATGTCCGCAAAGCCAATTTCGTTACACACTGTCACGGCGCGTATGTAGCACGCGAACTGGAAAAACTGACTTCCGAAAAAATGAAAAGCCTCGGATACAGCACTGCGGAACAAAAACTTGTTTTGAGCCGGCTGATGGTTCTGAATTATGCGCCGGACTGTCCCTATACGGCATCGGCATCCAGTTTTGTTTCGATTGAATCGGCGACCGACGATCATAATCAGCTGCAAACCGCCTTTAAGGAATTTTTGCAGATGACCAAACCCGACTTTGGGCTTTGCCGGCTGCCTTCAAGAGAAGGAAACGTTTTTATGTGCGCCAAGATTGACAAAAGCGGCATTGAAGGAAATCCGCCAAAAGTATACAGCCTGGTTCCCGTTGAGGAATTCTGGGATAAACTGTCGCATAAGAACAAGGCGGACGACAGCCGGGAACCGGAAGAAAACGACACGGCCGACGAACATTCTTTTCTGGGCTTTGCGCCCAAAAGCAACATGAGCCGCGGCGCTCTCAAAATGCAGCATTTTGCCAACAATATTCTGAAAAACGCCGTTTTGAACTCCCTCGCGCAAAACCGAAACGAAACTATTCCCCTGCCCGACGTCAAACATTTGGCCGCGCATACCCGGCAGGAAAAATTTGCCTTTGCCCGAGCATATCTGACCGGATATCAGCTGTCGGCAAAGTTTCTGACTTTCAGCAAGAAGAAGCTGATGCAGTTTATAAACTGGCACCAGAATTCGCGGATTGAACTGGACTAGCTTTTTAACAAAACAAAACTATTGACAATATTTATATATATCAATTATACTATATATAGTTTTTAATATATATAGAGGTTATAATGATAAAGTTTTTTGCTTTGGCGGCTGTTTTATCTACGGTTCCCGGACAAGCTTCGGCCAATCCCGCTTGTGCCGTGTGTACGATTGCCATCGGCGCATCGTTGGAAATTGCCCGCAATTTAGGTGTGGAAGACGCAATTGTCGGCTTATGGGCCGGCGCTTTGCTTACGCTGCTCGGTTATTGGACAATTGTTTTCTTTGATAAAAAGAACTGGCATTTTGCAGGGCGTAACTTTTGGCTGATTTTCATTTCTGTCAGTATGTTCGGTTTTGTTTATCTTCACGAAATCGTTTATTCGCCCAAAGTCATTTGGCATATTTTCTACCTGGATCCGATGCTGTTCAGCGCGCTGCTTGGTATGATTGTCTATATTCTCTCGCAGAAATTTTATCGGCAGGTAAAAGCGAGAAACGGCGGTCACGCTCACTTTCCGTTTGAAAAAGTTGTGCTGCCACTTGGCTTGCTCATGGGCTTCAGTCTTTATTTTACATATTATCCGATTTAAAAACAGAGACTGTTTACCGGGCGGCACCGTTCCAAAGCGTCTGCGGCATATATTTAAACGGACGCAGCAGGCTGTCGAAACCGGCACGGCGTTCTGCCGCAGCCTTTTCATACAACGACCGGCGCAGAGAATCCTTGCGCGTTTCGAAAGCGGCACGCTGTTCCCTTTCCGACGCCGCGGCCAAACAGGCAACGGCATTATTGTTTTCGCGCCGCATCCGCCGCTCCTGCAGCAACGACTGTGCCATTCGCGTACGGCGAAAATCGCGCTCAAACTCTTTCAACGGATAGGCCGAACGCCGCTGCATTTTTTTCAGCACGCCCATTTTAACTTTCATCAGGCTTTGCCCGAAATTTACTTCCCGGCGCAGTTCATCATCGCTTTTTGCCCACAAATCCCGATTTTCGCCGTAACGACAGCATTTGTAGACTTCCAGACAAACCAGCTTATAATATTCTCTTCCTGTCTTCAGAAAATCTTCGCTGTAAATCGTATCCAATTCCTCTACCAGCCGGCTTTTGCGCTTTTCAATTGCGCCGAAACTCAGCGCATCGGCCAAAGGCCTGCCTTTTTCGTCTTTAAGGCCGGCAACGTTTTGCAACGAATCGGCGGTCAGACTGTCCAGCCGGAACACGGCAAATTTTGTTGAATCCGGGTTGCGAAAGGGCAGAGCGTCTATTGTAGCCAGATCGGCAATTTTAACGCCTTCCGGCGTATATTCATCCATTCGGAAACCAACCGGAGGAAGTTCTCCGACCTTTTTCTCCGGTTCTTTGGCCAGCTGCCGCCATTTTGCCTCATTCAGCTGATAACCGGCGCCAAAAGCCGTTATCAGTCCCAAACCGATGACGGCCCGTTTCAGCACCGGGCTTTTGATTCTGCTTAGTTTCTGCATATTTTCTGCTCTGGAAAAGTAAAATTGTTTTTAATTATAATACATTAATTTTTCACTTCAACAATTTTGTCATTTTTTCAGAAATTTTTTCAACCGGTTAAAAATATTGCAAAATAAATCAGAGCGTCTTATTGTAAACAAAACGCATAATTTACAGATATTGTTATTCGGGAGCTTTAATGACAAAAGACAATACGGACAAAAACATCGTATCCAACGAAAAAATCATCCCGGTCAAGCTTGAACGGGCAAAAAAAATCATCCTAGAGCTGCAAAACGAACTGAAAAGCCTTATTGCCGAAGGAGCCGGTCCGTTTTTGGCCGCCGTTTATGACGCAGAAGGAAAACTGATTGTCAAAACGGCAAACAGCGTTGTTACCGAAGGCTGCAGCAACAACCATGCGGAAATGAACGCCATCAGGGCCGCCGAAAAAGCCCTGAACACTTTTGACCTTTCTTCTGCCAATCTGAGTTTATATGTTACCGCCGAACCCTGCATGATGTGCTTGGGAGGTATCATGTGGTCCGGCATAAAAGCCGTTTATTTTGGGGTGCCGTCCCAAAGGGTTGAAGAAATTACCGGATTTGACGAAGGATTTAAGCCGAACTGGTTCGACGAATTCAAAAAACGCGGAATTGCCGTTTACGGAAATATTGAAAGCGAGGCCGGCGAAGAAGTTTTGCGCGGCTATGTTACCGCCGGCAAAAAAGTCTATCAGCCGGAAAGGGCATAAAAACAGTTTAGGAAAAAAATATTTGACTTTTGTTTACAAGCTGCTATCTCTCTTTGCAAAATAATATTATTAATTAAGACCCGGCTAAAAAGGTAGCCGTTATGTTTAGGTATGGAAACAAGAAAAGACCTCACTCATTATTTTAAAGCGGTTAAAAAACGAGAAGAACTTTTTCGAAGGGTCGATATCGCGGCATATTTGTTTGTTCTTCTGTCGATTTTCATCTGTTGGGAATGCTTTTTCATTATACTGGCATTAATTTGTTATTGCTCATCAATATTTGATGCTGGTTATCGTTCTCAAATATGTGACGAATGGGAAAACGGAAGCATTAAAAACGGATTACGCTCTTTGCGCAAGGGGCTTATGGCTTTGCCCGTAATTGCCTTAGCAATCATTTTGGCATTTAAAACAGACAGCGTTTATGAGTTTTATATTGGCTTTAAAAACTCCGGTCTCCGATACTTGTTTACGGGTATATTGTATTTTGCGGTCGCATGTGCTCTGCTAAATACATTGAAAGAAAGTTATCGTTACCGGAAAAACAACGATAATTTTAGATGAATTAAACCTCTCTCCTTTATTTAACGGAGAGAGGTTTTTTTAATGGTAATGCTTAACAAGCAGTTTACAAACCTACTTATTTTTCCTATTCTTCCAGATAGAAGGCACAATACAGCCCAAAATCATTAGTCCAATACTAACAAATATCGGCCAAGCCTCAACTGCGGATCCCATCAAATAGCAAATATGAGCAACCATCGCCATCACGACCAACAGAAAAACCAAGAAAAAAACAAAGATAAGATTTTTCTCGGACTTGAAATTCTTACTCTTTTGGAATTTATGATACCTAAACAACGTATAAAGGGACCACACAAATGCTATTCCGCAATAGATTACAATCACAATTTGCCAATGTTTCATAATCAATAATATTTTAATTGTTAGACATAATCATTAATTTTATTATGATTATAAACAGCCTAAAACAAATATAAAGAATTATTATCAAACGAGTTCGGAAAATTCTCCCAAAACGCTCTTTTCAAAAAACGAACATTCGAACTCGGTTCGCTTGATTATTAAAAAAACGGCAGTTTTTTATATCTGCCGTTTGAAATGGTGATCCCAACGAGATTGTAAATTCCCACGGCTCCCACCGCGGGCCCCTTTCGCGACGTACGGCTCGCGCTTCTTTTAATCGCGCTCCCCAACTACCCGCTCCGAACTCTACTCGTTCAAATCTCTCCTGGGCTCTTTATCAATACAAAGAAACCTCCGCAAGGGAGGTTTCTTTGTATTGGTGATGCTTAACTCACAATTCACTAGTTAAACTTTACATAATATTAACAAATAATCTTATAAAATACTATTAATGCGTAAAAAAATTGCAAATACAATTCAATGAATAAAGAAACCAAACAGAAAATGACAACTTCCGTATATGGGACAAGAATTTATTTATTTTTTCTTACAATAATAAATTTTATCTGGCTATATTGTATGGAAGTAAAAATTAATCTTTTTTCTCTTATTTCGGCATGCATAGTGTTCTTAATTCTTTTTCTTTTATATAGGAGGGAGGGAAAAGAATATGTGTTAAACATAGTTCAGAGTAACTTGTTTTTTTCTTTATTTTTTTTAGTTTTTCCTTTTTCTTTTTTAGCTTTGATTGCAGCTGTAGCAAAAGATTTTTTTCTTAAGAGCTTTGTTTTATGGTGTACCTCGGCATCTGTTTCTATATTTGTTTTCTCAGCCTTAGGTGGACTTATTATCTCGTTTTTTCCCTATCAAAAAGAAAAAGTTTTTCTAAAAATAAAATTTTGGACAAGATTAAAAATAATTCTGGTTACATTTTTAATTTTGCTGACATTTTATTCTTTACTACATATTATTTATAAAGGATAATTGTTTTAAATTTTCAAATCTGACTCATAACAAAAAAGACAATCCCGAGACCTAACGAGATTCAAACTTACTCAAGCCATTGAAAAATAAAGGATTATCATCAAACGAGTTCGTAAAATTCGCCCAAAACACTCTGTTCAAAAAACGAACATTCGAACTTGGTCAACTGCTTGATTTATAAAAAGAAAAACGGCAGTTTTTATACCTGCCGTTTGAAGTGGTGATCCCAACGAGATTGTAAATTCCCACGGCTCCCGCCGCGGGCCCCTTTCGCGACGTACGGCTCGCGCTTCTTTTAATCGCGCTCCCCAACTACCCGCTCCGAACTCTACTCGTTCAAATCTCTCTTAGGCTCTTTACCAATACAAAAAAACCTCCACAAGGGAGGTTTTTTTGTATTGGTGACAGTTTCGCAACGAATTTCGAACTTTGGCTAACCAGAGAATATTACCAAGCCACAATGGAAACATACCAGTTAGCCAAAGTATTTTTACAAAATAATCAAGAATATCAGCACTTATGCCAACCAAGAAATTTACCATTCTCGTCAAATTTACATTTATAGTGGATATCACTCTCTGTTCCACAAAAAAATATAAATTCGTTAACATCTTCATCTTTTAAAGATTGAGGACGAATAATAGGAGTAAACTTTACCTTATAGCCACCTTTTTCTAACTTAATAAAAAAGGGTTTTAACTCTTTACAAAAGCGTTCAAAAAATGCATTAATCGATGTACGAGAATCCGCAAACAAATGTTTATTTTTGTTTTCATCTTTATCGTTACTACAACATTCACACCATTCATTTGCATTATTTTGAGCTCGTTCCCAAAAATACATCAGCAATGATTTTTCATTCCCTTTTCTAGGTTTTAAGTCAATACAAATATCTTCATCAATTCCATTAAATTGAAGCACAAAATCCCATTTTTCGGTATCAACAAAAGCCTTAATAGCCCAATCAGTTTCAGAAACAGTCGCAACATCAAAATATTCTGGCTTTAAAATATCAATAACGTAACGACAAATACTTTGTTTACGTTTTATCCAGTTTTTACGGTTATTAAACAATTTGTTTGAACGAGCAGCTTGTTTTATGCAGATGATCCCTAAATTCTCCAGCATCCACAATTCATCAAAAATTTTAGAATTACTCACATCTTGATAACATTCCTTAATCCTTTTTGTTGTTAAAGGAATGTTGTCAAAACAATTTGAACGAATCTGTTGTGAAATATATTCTCTTAAAATTTTTTTCATATTTGTCTCCTTTTATTTAACTAATCGTATCTACCAAAGGAAACAGCCTGAATAAAAAAATACCAAACTATCTCCTCTGACGAGGTGATTAGTTCGGTATACAACGAACGAGCTCATTGGGAGCTCCAAAGCAAATATATTAAAGCATATTTCGTATAAAAAGTCAAGTAAAAGTCCTAAAAATATTGATTCCCTTTATTTTCCTGACTAGGCAATACGTGTTTGTTTTGACATTATTGATCTATTTTATTTATTGCAAAATAAAGTGTTGTTTGTATAATAAAACACATTGATTTCTTTTATCTTAGGGGTTTAAAATGGCAGAATTTATACAGAATGTAAAAGATATGGAAACAGGTAAATCTAATTTAGATAGGAACCGTAGGTTTTGGAAAAGTTGAGTGTGCTATAAATAAAGGAATAGATGAAAACGGTAAAATTAAAAACACGACAGAAGATTGATTCTACCCGCCACAAACTTTACAAGCCCTTGCTCCTTGAGTTTGGGCTTTTTGTTTGGTGGTTTTGATGCAATTCTTCGTGCATTTTTTAGCCCATTTGCAGGTTGGGTTATGGTAGATATATGTTTTAGTATTCATAACCACAGTTTGACTATCAGCTGCTAGAACTGATGATGTTAAAAACGTAATCATCAATATAAGAAAAAGTTTTTTCATATCGTAATAAGCTACTTTTCAGCTTCAGCAATAATTTGCTTTAAATCAACACCTATAACATCAGCGACCATTAAGAGTGTCCGCAAGGTAGGGCTATTCTTTTTTGAAACTGTCAATGTCCACGCAGTACGGCTTAGACCGGTCTTTTCATTAATTTCGGTCTTTGTGATTTTTCTTTCAACCCTTTCTTTTTCAAGTAAGTCTACGACCTTATGGGTTATATGTTCTGCGTATTCTCTTTTCATAATAATTCAAACTTACCTGTTGACATTCTATATTTAAATGTAATTATAATTACAGTAATTATAGTTTCATAAATGAGGATGGAATGAGAAAATATGTTATAGGATTAATTGAGGCAATAGCGACGGTAATTGCCATATTAACTATCGCTGGAATTATAAATAGTGCTGTCGGTTTGGTGGGAAAATCACAAATTTTTGGAATAATCTCACTTTCCACAATAGGACTTATATGGAGTCTTTTTAATTATAAAAAAGATAAGAACTATAAATATATCGCTTACGCTATCGGTGCAACCATTACAATTATTCTAGCATTTGGCTTATCAATAGCCTCTTTAATTCAGCACAATAACGAGCCATCAACGACACCAACCTCAAACATTAGTTTTTCAGAGACATTTTCTGTTGTTTGTTATGCACATTACAAAGGAAATGAAAAAGCACAAAAACTATGTATGAGCGATATGCAAAATTATGAACAAGCCTTAGATAGCGGAAAATACAAAAAGAACTGTGCTGATATTGAAGAAGCTAACTGGGAATACCAAAGTTATCTAACTGAAAGCCGCTCCTACGGAATGAATCGCCTTATCCAAGAAGAATTCTTAGCACTCAGTGCCATAAGAGACATTGCACCCAAATTTAACTGTCAAGTTTCATCTTGGATTGGTGAATTTCAATCCGCTATTGAAGCAGAATTGAGGAATGCACAATGACTGTGAACAAAGAAGAAAAAATAATTCTCATTAAAGATGTCGGCATAGAGAAAACAACCATTGATAAAGCCAAACACGAAAAGATTACGAATATTTTAACGATTGTCTGGGGCATATTAACTCTATTGTTAGGACTAAAAATCAATAGTCTTGGCGATAAGATGACTAGTGAAACATTTAAGATGATGTCAGATGTTACAGATGCCTTATTATTTATATTTAATATGTTGGTTGCAAGTGGAGTAACGGCAATCGTTATGTTTATACCCTCATTATTTTTCTCAAACCGCTGGGAATTATGTACCTTATGGGGAAAACGAATAATCAAAATCATAAAATATCAGACACCTCTAATGCTAGCATTAAAATCATTTTCATCGGTTTTTTCACCTTGTATTTAATACCAGCTTTTTTACATCTTTTTTTTATTAACTTTTCGTTGTAATGAAGATAAATGTCATAACAACCAAGAATAGCTTCTTGTATATGTTTTCGTCCCTTTAGCTCAATCTTATTAAAAGATTTAAAAGCCTCTTGAATATTTGTGAACTTCCTTTTAAGTTCTTTTTTAGTAAATTCAGTCATATGAATTTTCCTTATTCTCTTTATCCGCATAGTAGAGGGTGAGGTAAAGTTTCAATAAACGGTCATAGATAGCCAGAGCTTCGTCGTCAGACAAAACTTCATTAGGATACCACGATTTGATTATATCAACTTTTTTCATCTCTACCATTTAGACAAAATTAAAACACAGTCGCTTGACTGGAAAGACAACTCATTTGCCTTACAAGCTGAATACTAAATTAAACATCATTAGCTTGGAAATTGTTTGTTTCCAACGATTTTACCTGATTATTAGAATTATCTAACGATATTGAAACAATTATTGAATAAATCTAACAATCATTATTAGAAACAAACAAATTGCTTGTTTTGTCCAAAATGGCATAATATTATTGTTTTTAACAATTGGAGATTTGAAAATGATAACAAATGCCGTTTTATTCAGACGAGTTTCAACCACTATGCAGGAACGCGACGGAAACTCTCTTCAAAATCAACGGGAGATGCTAACTGAATATTGTCAGAGAAAAGGGCTGACTATAATTCAAGATGCAGAAATAGTTGAAAGCAGCACCAAAGGGGAACGCAAAAAATTTATGGAAGTAATAAAATTCTGCCAACACCAACGTGGTGGTGTTGCTTTAGTTTGTTTGAAGACTGACAGATTGTTCCGTAGCTTCAAGAATTATACATTGATTGATGAAATGAGACAAAGCGGGCAACTTGAACTTCATCTGACTCAAGATAACTTGATATTAAATAAAACTTCCAAAGCCGGAGATTTAACCATACTCGGCTTAAATGTCGTTATGGCTCAAAACTATACCCTCAGCTTACGAGATAATGTGGTTTACGGTATGGACTATTCAGTCAATCAAGGGCGGTGTATGTCGAAAGCTCCCGTGGGTTATTTAAATATAAGAACATCAGACGGAAAAGCCACCGTCATTGTCGATAACGAACGGGCACCGATTATTCAGAAACTTTTTGAACAATATGCAACGGGGCTTTATTCAGTTAAGGATATGATGAAAAAATGTAAGGAATGGGGACTGGTCAACCGCTCTTCGGGAAAAGCGGTTAACACAAGTACGATTCACCGCATACTAAACAACAGATTTTACATTGGGGAAATGTTATATAAAAACCAGTGGTACAAACATAACTTCGAAACTTTAATTGCTCCCGCACTATTTAAAACGTGTCAGGACATTATGCACGGTCGCAAACCGGAAGAACCTAAACACTTCAAAACCACCGAAAAGCCCTTTATCTTTCGGGGATTGATAACTTGTGGGGAATGCGGTTGTATGATTAGCAGCGACCGTAAAACAAAACCCAGCGGTAAAGAATACGTTTACCTCAAATGTTCGCACTTCAAAGGGAACTGCAATAATCCGCAGGTTAATGAAAACGTTGTTTTACAACAAATCGAAGATGAGTTAAAGAATCTGTCCGTACCGCAAGAGATAATGAGCTATCTCAGGTCAGATATGGAGAAAATTATAAACCGACAGAATGAAGCCCATAACCGTGAGGTAAAAACTATTCGCAAGAAATACGATGACTGTCAGAATAAAATCAAGCGTCTGCGGTCTTTGTTATTGGAGGGGCATATATCACCGGAAGAATACCGTGATATGAATGAAGACCTCAAAAACGAGCAATACGAACTCGAGGGGAAGTCGGAACTGCTGACCAAAGCCGATGAAAAGTTTTCAATCGCAGTCGCCACCATACTTTCCTTGGGTAATAATGCGTACCAAATTTTCCAGAGTTCGAAAGTAGAAACAAAAAGAGAGATTTTGCACATCTTACTTTCGAACTTGAAATTACAAGACCGCAAAATCTCTTATACGCTTAGAAAACCTTACGATTACATCAGGTCTTTAAACAAAAAAATACCCTCAAAAACTGAGGGTATCGCAATTGGTGATCCCAACGAGATTCGAACTCGTATCGCCACCGTGAAAGGGTGGTGTCCTAACCATTAGACGATGGGACCGTTAGGACTTTTCAGCAGCAATCTGCCAAAAACTAACGAATGTATATATGCAAATATCGTTCAGGTCAAGACATATTTTTAAAAATTTGCAAAAAAAATTTTTATTCGCCCTGGCTTTCCTCAAAAGAAGCCTTCAGCTGCGGGTTTAAAACCTTTACGATTTCGCTCATATGCACCAGTTTTATTTTTCTTTCCGGCAGGCGGGGCAGCCATTCTTTCAGCGCCTGATACGTTGCGCTCTTCGGATGGCCGATGGCAACCGCATAACCGTTGCGGCGGGCAATATTTTCCGCCAGGCGCAGTTGTTTGTTCACATAGTCAATCCGGTTTTCGTTATCCAAAAAAACGTGACGGTGCGCATAAGCCACCCGTTTTTCACGGGCAACGCTGCGGCCGACCGATTGAGCCGACGTTTTGGAATCCAGAAAAAACAGATTGTTATCACGCAAAACGTCCATCACATAGTTCATCCGCCGTTTGTCTTCCGTAAACTGCGAGCCCATATGATTATTGATGCCGCGGACATTTTTAAATTTTTGCAACATGGTTCGCAGTCCGTTTTTTATTTCGGCCTCGTCCATTTCCGTTGTCAGGGTATCAGGCGCCAGATTAGCCTTGGTTTTAGGTTCCATGGGCACATGTATCATGATTTCGTGACCGGCCTGAACCGCTTTCTTTACCTGCCGGTTCAATCCGGTTCCGTAAGTAAGAAAAGAGGAAGTCAACGGTGCGTTCAAACGGCTGATATCCGCCGTACGGCGCTGATTGATGCCCATGTCGTCAATAACAACGGCAATTACCGGTTCCGGACCGAAATAATACGGTTTGCGGCTCAGGGCAACATGAACGTTTTTAATGTTCTTGTGGCGGTTATATACAAAATAGCCGTCGCGAGAATCGGAAAATTCGTCTCGAACTTCGTTTTCGGGCAGTTCCTCCTCATAAAGCTCATAAGACTTGCGATCGGCCAAGTCATTTTTTTCGACATGGCACAAAACGTCCCAAATGCCGTCAGCCGTGCTGACGCCGGTTGAAACGCCGTTTTCCACCATCCCGGCAATGCGGTAGGAAATATCCGTTTCCTCTTCGTCCGTAAACAAAGCCTGCGCCAGATACTCGGCATCAATTTTCTCCGCAGCAGAAATCTTCACTTCTTCGGTATCATCATACAAAAAACGGTTTCCCGGTTCGGGAAAAGGCGTCAACGGCTGATAGCGGTAATAGCAAAGTTCCGTTTCCGGCTGCGTCGGAACCGTATCCAATACAATTACCGCCGTCGGCACAGCACCGGCAAAAAGAGCCGCATTATCATCATCCCTCTGCCAAAATTCGAGAAACAAAGCCGCCGCCAATAACGCCGCAAATACAAAAAAACTCCCTGCCGCCGGCCATTTAAGCCGACGGGGGAGATTTTTCCTCTGCAACCGTGTTTTTCTGGCGGCCTTTGTCAAGATTTAATCTTTCTTGCGCAGGGTCGGAAAAGCAATAACGTCGCGGATAGTATCGGCACCGGTCAGCAAAATGGCCAAACGGTCAATGCCCATACCCATGCCGCCGGTCGGAGGCAGACCGTTCTCAAGCGCAACGACGTAATCTTCATCCAGCATCTGAGCTTCGTCATCACCGGCATCGCGGGCTGCACACTGTGCGTCAAAACGTTCTTTCTGTTCCAGCGGATTGGATAACTCGGAATAAGCGCAGCCGATTTCCATGCCGGCAATATAGGCGTCGAAATGCTCGACCAAGCGCGGATTGGAACGATGCGTTTTGGCCAGCGGCGAAATGTCGCGCGGCATATCCATGACCAAAATCGGCTGAATCAGATTATGCTCAACCTTTTCGTCAAACACCTCCTGAACAACCTTGCCCCAGCATGAGCAGGACGACGCGTCAACTCCGGCGGATTTGGCCATGGCCTTGGCCTCTTCCAGCGTTTCGGCCTGCATAAGGTCAATGCCGGCATATTCTTTAACCAAATCAACAATTGACTTGCGGGCAAAACCCTTGGAAAGATCAATTTCATGTTCGCCGAATCTGATGACATCGGTACCTAGCACTTTCTCAGCCACGTAAGGGATCAGGCCGGCAAACAAATCGGCCATGTCATTGTAATCGGCATAGGCCTGATAGGCTTCCAGACCGGTAAATTCCGGATTATGGCTTTTATCAATACCTTCGTTGCGGAAGTTGCGGCCGATTTCAAACACACGGTCAAAACCGCCGACGACCAGACGCTTCAGATAAAGCTCCGGAGCAATGCGCAGATACAAATCCATGTCCAGCGAATTGTGATGGGTAATGAACGGTTTGGCGTTGGCGCCGCCCATAATCGGATGAAGCATCGGTGTTTCTACCTCCAGAAAACCGTTCTCCTCGAACCAACGGCGGACAGCCGAGGTTATCTGGCAACGTTTCCTATAGATTTCCTTGCTGTCCTCGTTCATAATAAAGTCAACATAGCGCTGACGATAACGGGCATCGACATCGGTCAGGCCGTGGAATTTCTCCGGCAACGGCTGCAGCGATTTTGAAATGATGTCAAACTTTTCGGCGGCAATCGAGAGTTCGCCGCGCGGCGTACGGCGAACATAGCCGGAAATGCCGACCATATCACCAACGTCCAGGCATTTGAGCCGTTCAATATCTTCCTCGCTCAAATGATTTTTGTGGCAGAAAGCCTGAATTTTTCCGCTTATGTCCTTTATGTCGATAAACATGCCGTTATTGCGGACGGCCATGGCGCGGCCGGCAACGGTCACGCGGTCTTCGGTATCGGCTCCGGGTTCAAGTTCCTTATATTTTTCCTGAAGGTCGGCGGCAAAAGCGTCGGGGCGGAAACGATACGGATACGGGTTGTACCCCTTGTCCTGCAGAGCCTTTAGTTTGGCAAGGCGGGATTCACGATGAACGTTGGTCTCAATTGTCATTTTTGTTCCTATTTGCGAATTAATTTCAAGTTTTGAACAAACTATAAACGCTGGCAAATATTTTTTCAAGACAATTTGCAAAAGATACTGGACGAAAGGCCGGAAAAAGACTATATTATTAATGAATAAACGGAGAGAAAAATGGAAAAAGATTTGATGAAGGATGCCGGAGAGGCGTCCGCTTTATTGTGGAAGAAAACCGTGGAAGCGGTCAAGAAAATCCCGGCGAAGTATAAAGCTTTTTTCGGCGCGGGTTTGATTACGCTTTTTTCGCAGGCAGCCAACGCAGCGCCCAAAGCGCCCGAAAGCAGCCGCGACGACGCCAACTCGGAAATAAGCGCCGAAACAGGCAATAAGGCTGATTTTGAAAAAACCGTCAGTTTTACGGAAGCCGCAAACAGCATGAAGGTCAAAGCCGGCGGCAAATACAAAGGCGTCAACATGAAATTTGCCGAAATGGAAGCCCCGGACGTCGGGCATTTGTTTGAATCGGGCATGAATCCTTACATTATGGGCAGCAACCAATATCTCGGACTGTATCAAATGGACATCGGCGGCACGATGAACACGTTTTTGTTCGGACTGAAGAAAAAAGACAAAGTCGTCTGGCCGGGCGTCGCCAAGGACTATCCCAAGCTTGCCGCCTTGGGCAAAACCACGGAAGCGCGCCGCACCAAAGCCTTTAGGACCATGTTTGGCGACCTGTCAAAAACCAAAGACTTCCGACATAAGATGGACGAATATATGCGCATCGTCAAATACGAGCCGGTTTATGCCGCCCTGAGAGAGATTCCGGAACTTGATTTTGACAACCGCGGCGAAGTTTTTCTGGCGACGGTCATGTCGGCCGCCAATCAAAATCCGTCGCCCAAAGTCATTGCCGGCATCTATGAAAAAGCTCTGACCAGAGCAAGAGCCGAAGCCGGCACGCAAAAACGCAGCGTGACCACGGCTGACATCATCCAAAAGTCGTATGAAGTTCGGAAAGAAAGATGGGGACTGGCAACCAGATATAAGGAAGAATGCCGTCTGGCGCTCGACTGGCTGCGTTTTGAAGAAGCCATGAACAGCATTAAGCTGGCCAGAGCCAAACACGAGAAAAAAGCGGCCGAGCTTCGAAATGCGATGAAACCGCTGGTACCGTTCGCGCCGGTCAGTTCGCTGGCCGTTGCCCAAAAGCCGCATCCGCAGGCACTGAAAATGCCGCCGCAGCTGATTAAGGCCGCAAAAGGCAAGAAAGGAAGATAGCATTTCCGCTTGACAGCAGAAAAGAACTAAAGTAGAACATTTATATAGGTGTTCTACTTTTTTTATAAGGGCTTTTTGATATGCTGACCCAAAAACAATACCAACTTTTGATGTTCATCAACAAGGTTATCAAGGAAACCGGCTGCTCGCCTTCCTTTGAAGAAATGAAGGCCGCCGTCGGGCTGAAATCAAAATCGGGCATTCATGCGTTAATCGAAGCTCTGGAAGAGCGCGAATTTATCCGAAAGCTTCCTCATAAAGCGCGGGCGCTGGAAGTTATCAAAATGCCGAAGTTTAAACCGAAGGCAATCATTGAAGAAGAAAAGAAACGTGAAATCGCCCTGCAAAACAGCGCCGCACAAATTCCGCTTTACGGAAAAATTGCCGCGGGCACGCCGATTGAAGCGATTGCCAACGAAACGGAAAAGGTTTCGGTGCCGTTTGAGATGGTCAACCGCGGCCAGTTTTACGCGCTGACGATTGAAGGCGATTCAATGATTGAAGCCGGTATCTTGGACGGCGACACCGTCATTATCAAAAAAGCCGATACGGCCAATAACGGCGAAATCGTTGTTGCATTGGTCGACGAAAGCGAGGCAACACTGAAAATACTGAAACGGGAAAACAACGAAGTTGTGCTGATTCCCTGTAACAGCGCCTATCAGCCGCGGCGTCTGCCGGCGCAGCGTGTCCGGGTTCAGGGTGTTCTGGCCGGGTTAATGCGTTCTTATCATTAACCGCATATTTTTCCGGCCCTCTCAGATGAGAGGGCTTTTTTGTATGACAAAAAA
>ULWQ01032857.1_pt1 | contig 15474 bp, 14 predicted proteins | sample 1960491 | NCBI WGS metagenome assembly ULWQ01 (sample SAMEA4835816, study PRJEB28245) | human gut metagenome | biome: gut microbiome; material: fecal sample | place: Denmark | collected 2008
CGCCTCCTTCAGAAAGGAATTGTTATGAAGAAACAGAAGCAGTCGTTTGTGGTGCTGGGCTTGGGGCGCTTCGGGTCGAGCGTGGCGAGGAGCTTGTGCGAATTGGGACATGAGGTGCTCGCGGTGGATCGGGACGAGAAGCTGGTAGAGAACATTGCGCCTGATGTGACGCAGGCGGTTCAGGCGAATGCCGTGGATGAGGATGCGCTTGCGGAACTCGGCGTGCAGAACTTCGATGCCGCCATCGTCGCCATTGGCACGGATATCCGCGCCAGCATTCTCGCAACGGTTTTGCTCAAGGAAGCTGGCGTCCCCAAAGTCCTCGCGAAGGCCGTCGATGACCTCCATGCCCGCGTCCTCTATAAGGTCGGCGCTGACCGCGTTATCTTCCCGGAGCGCGATATGGGGCAGCGCGTCGCCCGCTCGCTTGTCGCGCCCAATATCCTCGACCTGATGGCGCTTTCCGACGACGACCAGATTGCCGAACTCACCCTCCCGACGGACTGGGCGGACAAAACCATCGTCGAACTCAACATCCGCCGGAACTTTGGGGTAAGCGTGCTGGGCATCCACCGCGGCGGCAAATTTCTCACTTCACCCGGCGCAGAAACAATGCTGATGGCGGGCGATGTGCTGCTGGTGATGGGCAAAAAGGAAGCGATTTCCGCTGTGCAATAAGGAGGAAGCAACATGAAAACGCGCCCGGAAGCGGACTTTTCCTCGCCCCTGTGTCAGCCGTACGAGGTGCGGCAAGGGGAACACGGCGTGCTGCTGATGCACGGGTTTGCGGGTTCGGCGGCGCATATGCGGCCCCTTGCGGAAGGAATTGTGCAGCAGGGCTTTGGTGTGCGCACCATCAACCTGCCCGGTCACGCGACAACGCTGGAGGATATGCGCCGCTGTTCGTGGCAGGATTGGCTGAACGCGGCGAAGGAAGCCTTCCGGGAAATGAAAGAGCAGTACCGCTTCGTCAGCGTGACCGGGCTGAGCATGGGCGGATGCCTGACGCTGATGATTGCCGAGCAGAGCGACCCGACTGCCATTGCGCCGATTTCCGCGCCGATGGGGGTGCTGAACCGCTGGTTTCCGCTGGCACGATTCGCCGCGCCGTTTTTGCCGGAAATCAGCTGGCAGGCACGCAAGGACGACGCACTCACTCCCGACTACGACTTGGGGTATACCGGATTTCCGACGAAAAGCGCGGTGGATTTGCGCCGCATTATCCACGAGGCCCGCGATAACCTCTGCGCGGTCACCTGCCCGGTGCTGTGCGTGCAGAGCAGCGGCGATCAGGTCATCACGCCTGACAGCGCAGATGTGATTCTGCAGGGGGTGCGAAGCAAAACGAAGGGCGTGCTGCGCTTGGAGAGCGTGCCGCATGTGTGTACCATCAGCCGGGAAGGGGCGCACATTGCACAGGCACTGGGAACATTCTTCCGAAAAGCGGAAGAATCAGAGCGCACATGAGTGAAAAGCCGCTGGAAGTGCGAAAATGCACTTTACACAGCGGCTTTTTCTTTCGCCTCGATTTTACATAATCGGCGTTTGAAAGTTTACATTCCTCCGGTAGAATACATCTTGTTCAGAAGAACAAGACGAAGAACGAGGAGGAAAAAACAATCATGAAGAAGTTCCTTGCAATCCTCTGCGCGCTGGCGCTGTGCCTGATGTGCGCAACGGCCATGGCGGAGGGCGAAAGCGAAAGCCATCCGAAGTACGTGTTCATGTTCATCGGCGACGGCATGGGCAACCCGCAGGTGACTGCAACCCAGTATTATCTGGGCAGCATCGAAAACCCGGACAGCAAGTTCCCGGTTCCGGCGGATTTGTCCTTCACCAAGTTCCCGTACCTCGGTCTGGTGACCACCTACGACAGCTCTTCCTTCTGCCCGGATTCCGCTTCGACCGCTACGTCGATGGCTTCCGGCAAGAAGACGCTCTCCGGCGTCATCAACTATGATGAAACGCTGACCAACCCCTACAAGATCATCACGGAATACGCCAAGGAAGCGGGCAAGAAGGTCGGCGTAATCACCTCCGTGTCGGTTGATCATGCGACCCCGGCGGCGTACTACGCCAAGCAGCCCTCCCGTAACGACTACTATGACATTGCTCTTCAGGCGCTGACCGGCACGACTGTGGACTACCTCGCGGGCGGCGGCTTCAAGAAGATGAACGGCGCGGATGGTCAGCAGGAATCCCTGCTGGACGTCGCAAAGGAAAACGGCTGGGTGATTCCTGCGACCAACGAGGAAATCCGCAGCCTGACCGCGACGAACGACCGCGTGCTGGCGACCAACCCGGTGCTTCAGGACTCCAAGGCGATTCACTACGAAATCGACCGCATCCAGAAGGAAGCGGCGGGCGAGGATGTGCTCTCTCTGGCGGATTTCGTCCGCAGCGGCATCAATGTGCTGGATAACGACAACGGCTTCTTCATGATGTGCGAGGGCGGCAAGATCGACTGGGCGGGCCACGCCAACGACGCGGCGACCTCCATCTACGACACCATCGCCCTGTCTGACGCGGTGCAGGTTGCGCTGGACTTCGCGGCGGCGCATCCGGGCGAATGCCTCATCATCGTCACCGCTGACCATGAGACCGGCGGCATGACCATTGGCTTTGCGACCACCGCTTACGATACCCACTTCCAGTACCTCCAGAACCAGAAGACCTCCTTCACTGCGTTCGATGACGTGATTTCCGAGCTGAAGGAAAGCGGCGCAACCTTTGAGGATGCGATGGCGAAGGTGGAAGAACTCTACGGTCTGACCACCAAGGAAGGTGAAGCACTTTCCCTGACTGCGACCGACGTGGAAAGCCTGCGCAAGGCATGGAACGTCGCGATGGGCACGCAGAAAATTGACAAGGCGGAAGCCTCCCTGCTCTACGGCGGCTACAACCCCTTCTCCATGGCGGTGAGCCACATCATGAACAACAAGGCTGGGCTGTCCTACACCTCCTATGCGCATACCGGCCTGCAGATTCCGGTGTACGCCTATGGGGTGGGCGCGGAGAAGTTCTCTGGCCTGTATGACAACACGGGCATCTTCACCCGCACGATGGATGCGATGGGCTTGACCCCGGACGCGGAATAATCACAGCAAAATCAAAAAGGGCAGGGGATGACACAATGCCATCTCCTGCTCTGCCCATATGGGGGAAAATGAAAATGGAAAAGACGAAGCGACAATGGAAAAACAAGCAGAATTGGCTGATGTGCCTCGTCATGCTGATTTTCTGCGGCTTGCTCTGCCTGCTGCCGGACGAGCACCTGAACATCACCAGCCGCTTTCCACGCGAGAAGGTACGGATCGAGCAGGTGGACAATTCCATGCTGGACGCCATCGGCATTGTGTATAACGGCGTGCAGCCGTGCCGGGTGAAAATCCTCACAGGCGATTATGCCGGGGAAGAATATCAGTCCTACAACTACCTCAATTCCGCGCTCGACAAGGACAAGCTGTTCAAGGCGGGCGACATCGCGTGGGCAATGATTCAGCCCGGCAGTGGGCAGGGTGCGCCGGTCGTAACGCTGATTGACCATTACCGCATCACGGCGGAAGCGGGTATCGTGGCGATTCTGGCGCTGCTGCTGATTGGGTTCGGCGGCGTGATTGGCTGCGGCGCGATGGTGTCGCTGGTCGCCAGTGCGGTTATCGTCTGGAAACTGCTGATTCCACTGCTGCTGGACGGCGTGAATCCCATGATGGCATCGTTCGTGACCGTCATCGTGCTGACGGTGCTGATTGATGTGCTGGTGGCGGGGTTCAGCCGCCGCTGCCTGACGGCGATTCTCGGCTCGGTTGCCGGGACGGTCGTCACCTGCCTGAGCGCGTGGGGGCTAACGATTCTGCTCAAGCTCGACGGCGGCGATTTGCCCTATGTTGTGCCGCTGCTGAGCCAATCCGCCATGCGGGTTGATACGCGCAGCCTGTATATCGGCATGATGTTCCTCGCTAATTCGGGCGCGCTGATGGATTTGTCGATGGACATCAGCGTGTCGATGGAGGAAGTGCACCGCCACAAGCCGGACATCAGCCGCCGGGCGCTGATGAAGTCGGGGCTGCTGGTCGGGCGGAGCGTGTTAGGCACAATGACGACGACCCTGATGCTGGCATATTCCGGCAATTATCTGTCGATGCTGATGTACTTCGCAGGGCAGGGAACGCCGCTGATGGACATCATCAACCTGAAATATGTCGCTTCGCAGCTGCTCAACACGCTTGTCGGGTCGTTCGGCTTGGCAGCGGCGGCACCGCTGACGGCGCTGATTGCCACGGGCATGTATCTGCAAAAGCCGAAACCGGCTGAATTACGCGCTGGGTAATACGCGCGTATACCGCACGTCCCGCACGGGTTCACCGCCGATTTTGTAATCGACCGCGTCATCCGTGCGCAGAAAGCCATGCTTGCGGTAGAAGCCGTCGGCGATTTCGTTGCCGTCAATCGCCCATAGGTAGAATTTCTCATAGCCGTCCAGCTGCATCAGCCGGATGACTTCTTCCAGCAGCTTGCCGCCGATGCCTTGACGCATCGTGTCCGGCAGCAGATAGAGCGACACAATCTCGCACCAGTCGCCGTAATCCTCGTCGCGCCCGCGGCCGTAGATGCAGCAGCCGACGGGCTTATCGTCGTCATAGACCATCAGCCCATACAGCTGCCCGCTGGACAGCCATGAGCGGATGGATGGCACCCAGTATTCATCGGGCAGACGATCCAGATAATGCTGGGCGATATGTCCCCGATAGGTTTTACGCCAGCTGGTAGCATAAATGTGGCTGATCAGCCCCGCCTGATCAGCGGTGGCGTCCCGAAAAGTCAGCATCGCCATGCACCTCCTTGAAATAAAACGGATGAATTGACGAATTTCCTGCCTTATTATCCCGCAAGAATGCAAAAAAGTCAAGGGGAACAGAGACGAAGCGTGTCGATAGCATAAAAAAGAGGCTGGATGCAAGCATCCAACCTCTTTGCTTTTCTTGACGATTGCAAGAAGGCGAAACGTAATTCCGAAGAATTACTTGATTTCGCATTCGCCGCCGACTTCCTTGAACTGGGCAGCCATCTTGTCGGCGTCTTCCTTGGACAAGCCTTCCTTGACGGTCTTCGGGCCAGCCGCAACGGCTTCGACGAAGTCCTTGGCTTCCTTCAGGCCCAGACCGCACACTTCGCGGACGAGCTTCAGAACCTTCAGCTTCGCAGCGGCGTCGAAGGACTTCAGCACCACGTCGAACTCGGTCTTTTCTTCCGCAGCGGGAGCAGCGGCACCAGCAGCGGGGCCAGCAACAACAGCGGTCGCAGCAGCGGACACGCCGAACTTTTCTTCCATAGCCTTGACCAGATCGGCCAGTTCCAGCACCGTCATGGACTCGACGGCAGCAATGATCTCCTCATGAGTCATGTTGATTCAGCCTCCTATATCGGTTGATATCGTAATGAAAACTTGTCGTTGTTCAGACCGCAGGGGCGTAAAGCCTCATGCGGCATCGGCGCGGATTATTCCTCGCCATTTTTCTGCTTGCGGATTGCATCCACCACGCGGACGAAGGACGCCACGGTGTTGGTCATGCAGCCAAGCAGCTTTGCCAGCAGCACTTCGCGGCTGGGCAGGGTCGCCAGATGCTTCACAGCAGCCACGTCGAGGGTTTCCGTACCCAGCACGCCGCCAGTGATCTTCAGGCTTTCCAGCTTGTTCTTTTCGATGTAGTCGTTGATGATCTTCGGGCCGGACACAGCGTCCTTCATAGAGAACACGAAAGCGTTCGGGCCGTTGAGCAGATCGTCAAGACCGGTAATGCCCACCTCATTCAGCGCGCGCAGAACCAGACGGTTCTTCAGGACGCAGTACGCGGCGTCATTCTCACGGCACTGCTTGCGGATTTCAGTCACCTGCTCCACAGTCAGTCCGCTGTAGCTGCAAATCACCACAGACTGGGCATTCTTCAGCTTTTCGACGATGTCAGCAACAGCTGCCACCTTCTCCGGCTTCACCTCATGCACCTTGCTCATTTCTTGCACCTCCTTAACGGTTTGGGAGTAAAAGAAAACCCTTGCAACAGGTGCAAGGGATGAGCAAATTTCATGCTATATCCTTCACACCTCGGCAGGCGGAGCGAACTCCTTTACATCCTTGCGGATACCGGCTGTCTACGGCACAGGTTTCTTCAAAACCTTGTTTATTATAGCAGGACAATCCCGTTCTGTCAAGCCTTCTGCGAAAAAAATCTGCACAAGCGGCGAATTTCCGCATAGACTGCGATGGGGGAGGAATGCGCATGTGTGACAAGACGTATAACGTGCTGAAATGGATGGCGCAGCTGCTGCTGCCCGCGATGGGGACGCTGTATTTTGCGCTGGCGAGCATCTGGCGCCTGCCATACGGTGAGCAGGTCGTCGGCACCATCACTGCGGTGGATACGTTTCTCGGTGTGATTCTGGGAATTACCACCGCACAGTATAAGCAAAAGCAGAAAACCGACGCGGCGTGAGTAAGCAATATGGCGTGAGTAAGCAATATAATGAAGAAACCCGCCTGTCCAGCACGACAAGCGGGTCAATTCTTGCGGAAAAAGTCAACTCCGAAGGTGCGCACACCGAAGGTTTCCAAAGGGCGATCGGAAAGCCCTTTGGTCGCGCCCGCAGGCGCGATTCCCCCTGCTCCATAAAAAACAAGCATGAAAAAGCGATTTGCCGGATGCACTAAAAACGCATTCCCCTGCGCTTTGCAACCGAAGCGCTTATTCGCACTCAATGCCATCCGAGTACAGCACCAGCTGCGGCTGCTCTTCGTTCGCGGGCAGATACCGCCAGCATTCCTCTCCCCCGGAGGTGTCTACCAGAATGCTCCACACCGCGCCGTTGTCAAAGCACAGCGTCACATCCCCAATAGAATCCACCATCACCGTGCGGACGATGAAGCGGTTTTCGATGCCTGTCAGCACGTCGTTCAGCTCCACAATGCGGTCGTCGAGCCGGTTCGCGCCCAACTCGTCACAGCGGTAGTCATCCGGAATGACATCCTCCTCCAACCCCTGCTTGCGCCACAAATCCCACATGGCTTCCGACGGCTGGAAATAGTCACTCCGCGCCAAGGAAACCCGCCCATCCTGCACCAGACGATAGTAGCATTGCAAGTGCAGGGACTGTTCCTCCTGCACCTCGGTTGTCAGCGCGCGCGGCGCAAACGACAGGCAAAGCAAATCCGCCGTGCGGGAGAGGTTGATGAGGGTACAGCCGACCAAATCGTTGAGCTTCTTCTGGACAAAAAGCATGTCCGTGTTGTTCATATTAGTTCCTTCCAATTTTCCAATGGGGATTTACTTTCCGCCAAAAGCATCCAGCACCGCCTGTGCCATGCCGCCCTTCTCGCAGTGCGCCGTGTGGCGAATCGGCAGGGAACGCAGTGCCTTCACCTGCTGCGGCACGGGCATCCCCGAACGCGCTTCCAATTCATCCGAGCAGGCGAACGCATCCAGCCCGGCGATGGCGTTCTTTCCGGCGACGGCAGTCAGCACATCGGCGGCGAACTTGTAGGGGCTGGCGGTGGACACGATGACCGTCGGGGTCAAATCGCCCGACGTCTCGCGGTACTGGCGCAGGACGCGGCTCGCAACGGCGGTGTGCGTGTCCATCAGGTAGTGATGCTGCTCGAACACGCGGGCGATTTCCTCCGCGCAGTCGCGGTCATCAGCGTACCCGGCGGCAAAGACGCTCAGCAGCCACTCCTGCCGCTGCTGACCAACGGCGTAGGACTGGCTCGTGCGCAGCTGCTGCATCCAGCGGGCAATCAGCGCGCCGTCGCGGTCGGCGCATTCAAACAGCAGACGCTCCAAATTCGAGGAAATGAGGATATCCATCGAGGGGGAGGTCGTCTTGAAGAACTGCCGACGCGTGTCGTAAACGCCGCCAAGGAAGAAATCCGTCAGCACGTTGTTGCGGTTGGAGGCGCAGATGAGCTTCTTGACCGGCAGCCCCATGCTCCGCGCGTAGTAGCCCGCGAGGATATTGCCGAAATTGCCCGTCGGCACGACGAAATTCACCTCGTCGCCCAGCGCAATCGCGCCCGCGTTCAGCAAATCGGCATAAGCGGAGAAATAATAGACAATCTGCGGCACGAGGCGGCCGAAGTTAATCGAGTTGGCGGAGGAAAGCACCTTGCCGCGCGCGTTCACCTGCTGATGGAAATCCGCGGAGGAGAACAGCGCCTTCACGCCGGACTGCGCATCGTCGAAATTGCCGTTCAGGGCGATGACGTGCGTGTTTTCGCCGCCCGTGGTGGTCATTTGCAGCTTCTGCACGTCGCTGACGCCGTCGGTCGGGTAGAAGACGGTGCAGGATGTTCCCGGCACGTCCTTGAAGCCTTCGAGTGCCGCCTTGCCTGTGTCGCCGCTGGTCGCGACGAGGATTGCCCCTTCGCGGTTTTCACCGTTCTTCTTGGCGGAGAGCGTCGTCAGGTGCGGCAGCAGCTGCAGCGCCATATCCTTAAACGCGAGCGTCGGCCCGTGGAAGAGCTCCAGCACATGGGTGTTGCTGTCGAGCTTCTTCGTGGGCGCAATCGCGGCGTCATCGAACTTGGCGGCTTCGTAGGCGCTGGCAATTGCGTCCGCCAGTTCCTGCGCATTGAAATCATCAAGATAGCCACGGAGGATGGTCAGCGCGCGGGCGCGGTAGTCGAGCTTGGTCAGCGCGGCAATGTCCGCCAGCGTCATCTGCGGGAACACCGCCGGGACATACAGACCGCCATCGGGCGCAAGACCGCGCAGGATGGCTTGGGACGCCGTGACGCAGGCGCCGCCGCGGGTGGAAATGAATGACATAGAAATCACGCTCCTATCCGCAGGGCGATGCCTGCTGGGTTGAGGGCAAGAAGGGGCTCTTGCCGAGTTTCTGCTTGCGGTTGCTGGGTTCCCTACCTATTATAATAGGTAATTATGTTGCAGGGGGGCGCTCCTGCGGGAACGACAAGGGACAATGAAAACAGGCGAAGTCTGCGCTCGCCCCCTTGCTCCCTTGACCCCTTCGCGCGAAATATCAAAAGGGCGGCGGCTTACATGCTCCGCCGCCCTCGTGGGCTGTTCCAATTAGATGATGTAGCCCTTGCAGAAGTCGGGCAGCGCTTCGGGATCGGCGCTGACGGACAGCACGAACGTCACATCGTGCTTCTGCGCGTACTTTTCGAGGCTGTCGAAGAACCACTTCGCGTCGGCGAGGTCAATCTTGATCAGCTTGAGGAACGCGTCGATGAAGACGGTCTTGACGTCGTAGTTGCTGGCGAGCATGCCGCCGAGGAAGCCGAGGAACATTTCCGCGCTGGAAACGCTGTACTCTTCGACGTTGACGAAACGAACCGCACGGTCCACTTCGTACATATAGCTGTCGTTCTTGTCGAGGAAAACGACGTTGCCGGAGCTGGTCTTGACCGCGTTGTTGGTCATGTCAATCAGCCGCTTGGTCTTGCCGGAGCCCTTCTTGCCTGCGATAATCTGAATCATGGGTAAACGCCTCCTTGTGAGTGAGAGTTTCGTATCTCTATTATAAACCATTTTGCGCCCGGATGCAATGCCTCTGATGAATTTCCTTTGTGTTCGGGAGAAAAATTCACCGCTTTTATGGTGACGTGTCCGCCTCATTGCCGGGTGCATCTGTATCATTCGCCATGAGGGTCAATAAATCCTGCTTCTTCAGCGGCGGAAGTTCACGTTTTTCATGACCGGGGATGGACGTGTCGAGCTTGCAGACTCCGGCGCAGTCGCACCACTGGCAGGCGTTCCAGTCTCTGATGACGGCGGGGGACGGGGTGATTTCGCCGCTGCGGATGCGGTCGGCCAGCTCCGCCGCCATCTTCTTGGCGTGGGCAAGCAGCGCTGCCATTTCCTCCGACGTGTAGCCATCAGACGAGGAAGCGACGCTGCTATCCGCATTAAAGATTTTCGTGAACGAATATCCCGGATTGGAATCCAGCGCTTCCACCACGTCCACATCCGCCAGCACAATGCCTTTCAGGTGCAGCTTTTTCGCAATCGCCTTTTCCGCGGATTCCTTTACATCCGCCGTATCTACCATCGGGTCTTGAATCGTGAAGTAGAATGCGCCCGCCGGATTGCCGTCCAGCCCCTCGCACGCGGCTTGCAGATACAGCAGCAGCTGCAATTGAAGCCCGTACCATAGGCGCGTCGGGTCAATGTCGCGGTGGCTGCTCTTGTAGTCGGATACGAGCAGATACACGCCCTCGTCGCCCTCCCAGCGGTCGATGCGGTCGATTTTGCCGCGCAGGGCGATTTTCCGTCCATCATGCAGCGTCAGCACCACCGGGGGCAGCCCGTCCTCCTCGCCAAACACAACTTCCTCGCCGACGGTGCGGAAGCGGCTGTGCTGTGCGTGATGCGTGAACATCCACGCGGCGCGGTGCACCGTTCGGCGGTACTTCTCGCCCTGCAGGCGCAGGGAGGGCGTTTCATTCAGCGGACCATCTGCCCACGCGGTCGTCAGCGGCAGCAGCACCGTATCCATCAGCGCGTGGATTTTTTCGTCCGGCAAATCCGGAAAATCCGGCTCCTTCAGCGCAAGGGCGGCGTACCCCTCCATCGCGGCATGGTAGAAATCGCCCACATCCGCCGGGTCGAACTCGTACTCGCGGCGGATGACGGGCTTCAAGCCGTAGTTCACAAAGTGCCGATACGGGCACTGCGCGAAGCCCTCCAAGCGGCTGATGGACACCTTGTCCTGCGTGAAGAGCCGCCGCGTGTGGTCGCGGGAGAGGAAAATTGCCGCGCCGTGGCGGTTCAGCGCATCCAGCACTGCCTGACAGCGGCTGTGCCACTCCAGGTCGAAATACAGCCAGCGCAGGACGTTCGCCCATTGCTCCGGAAGCGGCGTGTCGGTGTCGACAGCTTGCCGCAGGTGGTGCGGCAGTGCATCCAGCGCCATAGCGGGGGAGAGCGGTGCGACGTCGTTTGCCAGCACGCCGCCGGATACCACCATATGTGGGAACAGCTGTGTCATGTCCTCCAGCAGCCCCGCCGGACGAAAAGCCGTCCCGTCCTGCCCGCCCTGCGAACAGGTGACGGTCAGAAAGCGCCGGGGGAGGGATAGTGTACGGTAGAAGTCCGACTGCCGCAGGGCGCACGTCTCCTGCTGCGTCAGGCCAATCGCGCGCTGCGCCAAGTCGCACAGCGTGCGCCGCTCCGTCTCGGACAGGAGCGAATCCGCCGTACTGCCCAGCGCGCCGTCCTGCATTCCCATGACGAGCAGTGCATCAATCCGCCCGGTCATCAAATGCCCCGCTTCGCCGATCATCACCGTGTCCGGCTGCGGCGGCAGGGACGAAATCGACGCGCCTGTCAAACCTGATTCCACGAACCGTGCCAAATCCCGCTGATTTGCCTTTTGCGTGCTCAGCAGCGCATACAGCTGATCAAGCAGCGTCATCAGGATTGTCCATACCTGCCGATTCTGCGTTGCTTCCGCCGCCATCCCGCGCGAAAGCAGCGCTTCCTCGCGCGCCATCAGGCGGTCATACGCATTGGTATCCTCCAAGAAGCGGAAAATTGCCTCGACGGAATCACCCGCTGTTTTTGCGCGGCGGAGCGCATCCCGAAGGGCTTCCACAGGCGAAATCAGCCGGACACGCAGTTCGTCCATATCCGCCGCGTCATCGCCGTAAGGGAACGGACGCAGCCACTTGCCGCGGTTGATGCCGTGCGTGATGGCGTAGTTCTCCAGCGAATCGGCTTCGTCGCGGGTCAGGGAAGAAAAGCCGCTTTTTGCCACTTGCAGCACATCCGCGCGGAGAAATCCGCCGGAGATGCAACGCAGTGCGCCGACGAGCATCCGACTCAAGCCGTGCCGCGCCGCACTGTCCTTCCGCGCCTGATAGCAGGGAATCCCCGCGCTTTGCAGCGTGACGGCGAGGATGCCGGCCATACTCTGCGCATCCGCCAGCGCGACTGCCATATACTGCCACGGAATGCCGCGCTCGTGCCAGCTTTGCAGCGTCTGCGCGGCGAAAGCGGCTTCGGCATACGGGTTTGCGGCGGCATGGAGCGTCAGGGCGGACGCGTCGCCGGGGTACACCACGCCGTCACGGGCGAACAGGTGCGCTTCGAGGTGGCGGAGGGCTTCGTCGCGCCCGTCGGGTTCGCTTGGCAGCCACTTCCACTGCACGAGAATGCCGCGCTGACGCAGCCATCCGCTCAGCTCCGCCGCACTCCTGCGCTGGGAGGTGAAAACGTGCCCGTCGCTTGCAGTGTCCTTGTCCATCGTGAACGCAACGACCATGCGGGTGCATTCCGGCGCAGCGGTCGCCAACAGGACGCACAGCGGCGTTGGCAGCATGTCAAACTGGTAGACAAACACGGCGGCATCGCGCATCAGCCCGCTTTCCGGCAGCCGTTCCACCAGTTCAAACTGCTGCGTCGGCTCATCCTGAAAGCGCTCGGCAATCAGCGCGTCATACGTCTGCCAAAGCAGAAGCAAATCATGCGCCTTTGCCTTCAGCGCGCCGGATGGCAGCTCTCCCGCATAGGCGGCAAATTCTTCGCTTGACAGCCCCGTGCGCTGGAAGTCCATCAGCAGTGTGGACAGCTTCTCCGGCAGCCCGGGTGACAGCGCGACGCGACGATAATAGTGCAGCTCCTCCTGCTTCAGGGAAAGCGCCTGCGCCAGTGCCATCCGTCGCCCGCTTTCGTCCAGCGCGGCCTTGGGCGAATGGCCAGCGCTCTCTCGGATACGCCGCCCCAGCCTGCGCGGCGACAGTACATCCAAATCCAGCAGCCCCGGCAAATTCAGCTGCTCCACCAGTTCCCGCTCGGCTTGCAGGGTGTACTGCTCCGGTACAAGCAGCAGGACGCGCTGACCAGCTTCACGGCATTTGCGGATTTCTTCAAACAGGCGGGACTGCGTCTGCCCGGCGCGGGCACCCCAGATTTCGACGGTGGTCATAAAATCCCCCTCACAAAGCGGCAAATGCGGTCAAATAGCGAATCGCCTCCGTATCATGGCGGCGGTTAAACCCATGTGCCCCGCCGTCAATCAAGTGCAGTTCTGCGTTCGCATACGCTTCCGCCGCCTTTTTCGTATAATCCGGCTTGACGATGCCGTCCGCCGTGCCGTGGACAATCAGCACCCGCCCGGTGTACGGCGTGATTTCGCGGAAAACGTCCATGTGCATGACGGCTTCGGGATAGCAGCGTCCCAGCGGCATCGGCCCGCAGTGAATCTTCTCCGGCAGATTTTGAGGGTCGAAGTGCGCCATCATCATATGCCCCGCGCGCGCGTCGTCGGGGATGCAGAAGGCCGGGTAGAACAGCACGAGCCTGTCCACTGCATCCGGATGCTTCGCAGCGGTCAGCGCGGACACCATGCCGCCCTGCGAACAGCCCATCAGCAGCAGCGTATCGCCGGTATAGGGAAGCGACTGCGCATAGCGAATGACGGCTTCCAAATCCTGCACCTCGGTCAGCACCGACATGTCCGTCGTCGCGCCGTCACTCCGCCCCAAGGGCGGAACGCTGCCGCCGCAGAAGTCGAAACAGTACGCACAGTAACCAATTTTCGCCAGCAACCTCGTGTATTGCCGGACGGTCTTCTGATTCGCCATAAAACCGTGGCAGACAATGGCAATCGGGAGTTTTTCACCATTCGGACGGTACTCTGTGCCGCAGATGGTCAAATCACCGCGCATACAGGAGAACGTCCGACGACGGATGGGGGAGGAAGAAAACAGCATCGAAATCGCCTCACGGAAAATTGTTTCTTCTATTGTAGCATAGTCGCGCGAAAATGAAAAGATGGAAAAACAAGACTTGAAGCGGTAAGGAGAGACGTGTTATAATGGAGCGGACCCACAGAGAATGAAGGAGTACATACACGATGAGCAATTTCCGTCGACCGAAGCACCTGACCACCCGCCGAATGCAGGAAACGTGTCCGAATCCGCCGAAGGAGCATTCGACTTCCCCACGTCCGGCGCGCGAAATCCGCTGGAACTGTCCCGCAGCGGCGAAATGCGGCGGATGCCAGCTGACCCGCCTGTCCTACGCGGAGCAGCTGCAATGGAAGCAGCAGCGCGTGACGGAACTGCTGGACGGAATCTGCGAAGTCCACCCGATTCTGGGCATGGACGACCCGTTCCACTACCGCAACAAGGTTCATGCCGTGCTGTCGGTGGACAAGGCGGGTAAGCCCATCAGCGGCGTGTACGCCATGGGGACGCACCGCGTCGTGCCCGTGCGGCACTGCCTGATTGAGGATCGCCGCGCTGACCGCATCATCCAGACCATCGTCGCGATGCTGCCTGCCTACAAGCTGCGCATCTACAACGAGTACACACACCGCGGCTTCCTGCGCCACATCCTCATCCGCACGGGGCATGTGACGGGGCAGATTATGGTCGTGCTGGTCGCAACGAGCCTTGAATTTCCGGGCAAAAAGGCATTTGTGCAGGAGCTGATTCAGCGCCACCCGGAAATCACGACCGTGGTGCTGAATTGCAATCAGCGCGAAACCAGCATGGTGCTGGGCACGAAGGAAATTACCCTCTATGGCGAGGGGTACATGGAGGATGAACTGTGCGGCAAGCGCTTCCGCATCAGCCCGCAGAGCTTTTATCAGGTGAACGCGAAGCAATGCGAACTCCTCTACCGAACGGCGATTGACGCGGCGCAGCTGACAGGCGCAGAAACCCTGCTGGACGCCTACTGCGGTACGGGTACGATTGGCTTGTGCGCGTCGGATGGCTGCAAGCAGCTCATCGGCGTGGAGCTGAATGCCGACGCCATCCGCGATGCGAAGGAGAACGCCCGCCGCAATGGCGTGGAGAACGCGCGCTTCCTCTGCGACGACGCGGGGCGCTTCATGCAGAAGCTCGCCAAGGAGGGAAACGCGCCTGACGTAGTGATGATGGATCCGCCCCGCGCCGGCAGCGACCAGAAGTTCCTGCAAAGTCTGCTGATGCTGAAACCAAAGCGGGTTGTGTACGTTTCCTGCAACCCGGAGACCCTCGCAAGGGACTTGCGCGTGCTGGTGGACGGCGGATATCGGGCGGAATGGGCAACGCCGGTGGATATGTTTCCGGGGACGGAACATGTGGAGACGGTTGTCCTTCTTTCCAAGGGAGAAATCGACTCGAAAAAGGTGCGTGTGGAGTTCTCGATGGAGAATATGGATATGTCCGGGTTCCAGAAAAGCGCAACGTATCCGCAGATCAAGGAGTATGTTCAGGAGCATAGCGGCTTGAAGGTATCTTCCCTGTATATTTCTCAGGTGAAGCGGAAATGTGGACTGGATGTTGGGCAAAACTATAACTTGTCCAAGAAAGAATATGTCAAGCAGCCCCAATGCCCTCCGGAGAAGGAAAAAGCAATCATGGAGGCGCTACAGTACTTCGGAATGCTATAATACTATTTCCAAATTCACCTGCACCATCTGCTCGCGCCTTTTCCCTTCTGGTGTCCGGTCGTTCCACTTAGCGTA
>ULWQ01001320.1_pt1 | contig 14791 bp, 17 predicted proteins | sample 1960491 | NCBI WGS metagenome assembly ULWQ01 (sample SAMEA4835816, study PRJEB28245) | human gut metagenome | biome: gut microbiome; material: fecal sample | place: Denmark | collected 2008
GATGAAGATTTAATTGAAATAAATAGTTACCTATATAAAGGGTACTATTATGATAAAGAAACTCAGTTATTCTATTGCAACTCTAGATATTATTCGCCAGAACTTTGTCGTTGGATTTCGCCAGATAGCATTGAATATCTAGATCCACAAAGTATCAATGGTTTGAACTTATATTGCTACTGCATGAACAATCCGATTAACAAATACGATCCTTCAGGTCATTTTGCAATATCAGCAGCGTTATTTATTGGAACTATTGTAGTTGGTGCTTTAATTGGTGGAGGAACAGCTGCTTATTCTTCGATTAAAAAAGGTGACGAATGGTACGAGGTTGCTTTAAAAACCTTAAGTGGTGCTGCATTGGGTGGAATGTTAGGTGCGGCTATGGGAACCGGAGCTGCTTTGGCTGCTGGGGGAACAATTGCTGGTTTGTCAGTCAGCGCTTCTGTTGCTGTTGGCATGGGAGTAACTGTCGGTGGTTCTGCAGTTTTAGGAGCGACAAATAGTTTTGTAAATCAAATTATTGATAATGATTGGGACATAAGTAAAGTCAGTGCTTCGAGAATTGGCACAGACGCATTGGTTGCTGGAATAAAAGGATTGTTAAGTTTTGGTGCAGGTGCATGGACTGGTGGTGCGGGATTATGGAATGTTCCAAAAGGAGCTGCTCCAGGATTCTTGAATGCCGCAACTAAAATCTATTTAAACACTGTTATTGGCACTGGACTAAAATTATCAGTGGATGCTATTTATGCAATGCTTCTAGGGGAGGAATGTGGATGGATAAACGGATTGAAAGGAGTAATCGATTGGGTGTTTTAAAGATTAAAACGGACATTACTTTATATAGATGTATAGCTATTGTTTTATCTATATTATCCATTATTTGTGGTGTTCTTTATTTGACAAACAATTATAATTGGTTAGTGGTTATTATATCTTTTCTTATAGGAGTAGGTTTATTGTTGATGACAATTTTTATGGGTAAGATAGTTGATATATTAAATTTGCCATCAAATTATTTATTAATAACGAAAAGTGAAATTTTATATAAAAAAGGAAAAAAACAATTTACTTTCAAAATTAGTGAAATAAAATATGAATTCCATTCCTTTTTTGAAGATTTTGAATCCCTATCTCAGTTAGTAATATTCTCTAGTGATATCACATATTATGTAAATATTACAAAAAAACAGTTCAGATTAATTGAACAATTTTTAAAAAATAAAAAATAGAAATAATTATTTAAAATTTGATGAATTCGACTCTCCACAAGAATTATTAGATAAATTTAGTATTAACGATAATGGTTTTAAATAAATTTGGAACGAATTAGAGTGGAAATAAATAAATAGCACAAACTTGCAAAGGGTGTGGTCATATTAAAAATGACTACACCTTCTTATATTGTATAAAATATGATAAAATAAAACGGAGGTGGTATTATGGCTCGAAATGTAAATATAGCTTTTGAAGAATTTTTTGAAAATATTATAAATATACCAAAAGCAACGAGTGAAACAGCAAAAAAAAGTATGAATTATTTATTTGAACAAATTCATTTATTATCTAAAAATGGTTTTTTTATAAAATTAATATCTCAATATGATGTATCGTTTGGTTCGTTTGCTAGAAAAACAAAAATAAACCCATTAGATGATATAGATATAATAATAGGTCTAGATGGTAATAAGACTATATATAGTGAGTATTCATGGAATAATATTACGATGAAATGTGGTGATGATTGTAATAATAAACTCTTAAAGGATATATGTGAAAAGAAAATCAATTATTACAATACAGAATACGTTATTAATTCTACAAAAATAAAAAATGCATTGATTTCTGCTTTGAGAGAAATATATCAATATAACAAAGCAGAATTACACGCCAGAGGAGAAGCTGTAACATTGAAATTAAATAGTTACAGCTGGACTTTTGATATTGTCCCTGCGTTTTTTTGTAGTCAAGACAATAAAGATTATTATTTGATTCCAAACGGCAACGGGGCTTGGAAGAAAACGAATCCTAAAATAGAACAAAAAAGATTATCAGATTTAAATGTAAAATTCAATGGAGTAGTAATTAAATTGATCAGATTAGTTAAATATTGGAATCGAAGAGGAAAGATGCCTAATATAACTTCTTATGTTTTAGAAACTATGGTTTTAGATTATTTTGATACTTCGAGTCATTCAGCTGAACAAGAAAATAAAACATATGATTATGTTGATATTCATTTTAAGAATTTTTTAGATTATTTGAGCAAAAATATTTTTAATGTAGTTAAAGATAGCAAAAACATTGAAGGAGATATTAACAATTTAACTAACGAACAGAAACAAAGTTTATATAATAGAGCAAAAAATGATTATAAAAAAGCATATAATGCTGTTTATGCAGAGGTGTATGAAAAAAATATGGCAAAATCAATAAATCTATGGAGAGATTTATTTGGCGAGGAGTTTCCTTGTTATGAGTAATAGTGAAATTTTTAATTTTCAAAACACGAAAGAAAATCAATCTATTATTGTGGCTCAACATTTTGAATATAAAAGTGCTAAAAAAATATCGTTTATCTTACTTTGTGTCTCGGTAGTTGTTCCAATAATTATTAATGTATTGATAACTTTGGATTTAGATAATGTCATGTTGGGTGTATTAGCTCTAATTTCTATAATTACATTAATTGTGGGAGAAATTTTAAAATATTTGATTGATATTAAAAAGAAAAATGCGGCTCTTTTACAACAATATTTTGATTTGAATGTTTTTGGATTAAATGATTATGAGAAAGTAGATATTGATAAAATTTCTGAATTATTAGTAAAATATGAAAGAAAAGATTGGAAAAGAAAAAGTAATTGGTATTTAAATCATAATGAAAACACCAAGAATAAGTCGATTTTTAGATGCCAACAAGAAAATTTGAATTGGACAAAAAGAGTTGCAAACAAATATATTACTTTGTTGATAATTTCTTTTTCTATTCTAGTTAGTGTCTTTTTAATTGTTTCAGTTTTAAATCAAATCAACATTTCCTCTTTTTTGTTACAAATTTTATCTTTTCTTCCGTTAGGTACTTATGTGTGTTCAGGTTTAAAAAAAATGTTAAGTGATGAAAAAGAGTTAAGAGATGCATTAGCTTTTTCTAATCAAATTAATGATAAATTATACAAAATTTCAGATTCTTCATTAGAAAAGAAAATAATAATATTACAAGGAAAGATATATTCGATAAGAAAGCAAAGATATTTGGTCCCTGATTGGTTTGAATTTATTTATTATAAAAGATTTAATAAAATTGAAGAAAGAAAAGAAAAAATAAACAAGGCTAAATAGCTTATTCTAAAAGAAGAAAAGACCAAATAATACTTGATGTACTATTTGGTCTTTTTTTATGTTATAAGTCTAAATGAATTTATTTTATCAACAAATTGTTGAACATCTAATGTTTTTAAATCAAATATTATTGAATCATAATTTTTGTTTAAGTCTTTAATGTTTTCGCTATCAGAAATCAATCCAATTGTCTTTTCGATAGACAGAGTAGATATATTTACTTTGTCGTTAATTGCTTTAAATCTAAAGAATTCCACAACATCAGGATGAATGTAAGGAGCAACCATCATTACTCTATAATCAACTCCATGTGTTGTTTTTTCGTTTTGCATATGTCTGACAATATTAGTAGTTTCGTTATTTAATTGTTGGTTTCTACCTCGTTGCATTGTTGGTTCTAGTATATATGATCCATCAATATGATGATAGATTATATCGCATTTACTTGAAGGAGCACAATGTAGAGGCAGTCCTTCTTCGTTGTATATGATATTTGAAATAAGACCTTTTAAACCATATTTTTTGCCAATTGATAAAGCGAGTAAATATTCTAATCTTAAAGGCTCAGGAATGTCATGAAATTTAGATTCTCCTTTAACACTACCAGAAAGAATTAGTAATTCATTTAATATCAAATCATAATCATATTTTGCCACAGCCTTTGCTAATGCTTGATTATAGAAAATTCTATCTAGATAGATTTCTTTTTCTTCTAATGTCATTGTGTCGTTTAGGGTTATGTTTAATACTTCAGCTTTGGTTCTAACAATTCTATTTTTAATTGTTTCATTGTTTTCCCAAGGAATATCTATGTTTGATAGATAGTTATAATATTCGTCTTGATTATTAAATGTCTTAAATGAATAATCTTTATAAGTATTTATTATAGTCTTTACCTTTTCGTAATTATATTTAGAGAAATCGTAATAAACATAGTTGAATTTTCCATGTTGCACCAACAGTCCAGTCATTTCAAACTTTCTAAAAACTTCATCAGGGTAATCTTTGACTATACTATCAAATGCTAATGGTAGAATATCATTTTCATTTAGATATTTTAGGATATATTCTTCATTTATCGTATATTTATATTTCAATCGATATTTAATTATTTCATTTGCACATTCTAAATAATTACAATCTTTCATGCTTAATACAAAAGTGGCAAATTCGTGTTTTAAAATACCTTTAGGCTCATTTCCTAGTTCTTTCCATTTCTTATTAACTTCGTTAATTACAAAAATAGTATTTAAGAAAGGAATAGACTCATTTAAAAGAGCAGTTCTACAAGGATTATTGGAATGCATGCCTATTAGAGCTTTAGTATAAATGATAGAAGCATCTATTTTATTTTCAATTAAATCATTTCCTAGTTTGCTTATAGTAATGTAATATTTTTTACCAGATTTCTTAAATATTAAGAATCCTTGATCTTTTAATGATCGAAGTTGAGTCATAACTCTGCCACTTAATCCAGTGGCTTGAGGATTGTCTTTGATTGCAGTAATTACTTCTTGAGGTGTCAATTCAATGTCTGATTCTATTTTATTTTTAATTGTTTCAGAAACATTTGTGAATTGATATATTCCTTTTTTAACAAGTTCAAAAAGATATAAGTATAGATTATTATCATCCATTAATTGACCATCAAACTTTTTAAAAGCAATCAAAAAATCTGTGTTTCTTTTTGGATTTCTTATTGTTGTATTAATAGAAAAAATTTTATAGCCTTTTCTAGCTCCAGAAGTTCCCATAAATACCTCCTAGTAATTTTTAATTAACACTTCAATTGTGTCTGTTATATTCTTTTTTTGATAATTAGCGTTTCTATATTGCCTTTTAAGAATTAAAGTAATGTATTTCTTTGACCATTCTTTTAACAAAGTGTTTTCTTTTCCATTAGATAAAATGACATTGGATAATGCAAATTTAATTCCTTTATCATTTAAATCGTCTAATAAATTTAATAAATCTTTTTCATCGTCTATATTCCAATTGCTGTTATACGGAGCATTAGTAATTAGATATGGAGGATCAAAATAATAAATTGCTTTTTTATCTTGATAAAGTGATTGTTCTCTAAAATCTTTGTTACTAAATGAGATGTTTTTAGATTTTATATGATTAACAAATAATTTTAAATTTTTATAGATTGAAGAAGATAAATCTACTTTTCCTACAGGCACATTAAATTGATTATCATTATTGAATCTAATGTAGTGATTAAATCCATATATCAAAAGAACTATTAATTTATTGATATCATTTTGTTTGTTGTAGTCATTTTTTAGTTTCTGATAACCTTCACGATTATAATTAGAAAGCCCTTCATGCTTTAATTCAATGTAATTAGCTTTACCTTCTTTATATGTGTAAGTTAATTTATACTCAAAAATTATATTTTCAATTTGTGAAATTATATTTTCAAAAGAAGTAGTGTAAAAATAATTGAGTAAATCAATTGCGTGAATAGAAATATCGTTTAATAGAATATTGTTTATGTTAGAGTTAATAGAAACAACACCGCTACCACAAAATATTTCAACAATTTGTGAACAATTATTAGGTAATTCAGGTATTATTTGTGAAAGTAGTTTGTTTTTATTGCCTGGGTAACTAATAGGATTAACTATCATAATCTCTTTAACGCTTTTTCGTAATAATTTTTATCAATTTCTGAACCGATAAAATTACGACCAAGATTTTTGCACGCTAATGCTGTAGTTCCACTACCTGAAAATGGATCAAATACTAAATTATTAGCGTTAGAATGAATTTTAATTAATTCTTCAAATGTACCTAAGTTTTTTTGTGTAGGATGAATTCTATTTTTACCACCAGGGACAACACTACTTTTTACTACTGGTTTTAAATATGGAACATCGTCTGGTTTATTAAATGTCCATTTTGAATTTCCTTTTACAGCCCAGATTGCAACTTCAAAATCCATCACATAACGGCTTTTAACGTTTCGTGGCATAGGATTGCTTTTTTCCCAACGAATAAGATCTTTTATAACGAAACCTGCTTTTTCTAATGCCTCAACTAAATAAGATAGATTTTTCCAATCATTGAAAATAATAATAGAGCCGCCTTCTTTTACTATTGGAGCGGCTAATTTAATCCATTCCTTGTGATTGAAATTGTAATCCCATTCACCATAGTTCATTCCAGCTCTTCCCATATTAGAAAAGCCAAGTTGATAGTCACGACTAACGCAATATGGAGGATCTGTTAATATTAAATCAACCATAATGTTTTCTTTTTTCATTTTTTTAATTAAAATTTTATAATCACAATTTTGTAAGTCAATTGCCATAATACACCTCGACCAAATAAATATTTTTTTAGATAATAGGGTTTTCTCTTAATCTAAAAAGGCCAGGGATTAAAACAATCCACGTATTTTTGTTTTATAAAAAGACCATAAATATTGTCGAATATGTACGTATAAAGTTTGAGTTTTTTTCAAAAAAATGTTATAATAATCTCATCTAAATGAAAGAAGGCCGTCTATTGTTTTAATAGGCGGTCTTTCATATTTTAAAGATACAAATAACTAATATATAATTAAAAACACCTTATAACTATTGTGGTTAAATAAGGTGTTTTTTTGTTTTTATATAAAAAAATTAAACTTTTTTTCATTTTGACCCTCTCAAAACGATGTTGAAATGTCCGTTACTATTGAAGGGACATATAATTTTCTTGATAAATTTTTATAAATAGGTCCATAAAAGTGCTTATAACTTTCTAGTACCATTAGAGAGTATAAAATATAAAGAAATTTTATCAAAAGGGTACACAAAAGCATATGTAAGTTTCCAGTACTATTAGAAGGACAAAAAAATATAAGAAATTTTAAATTTGACCCCGACACTATGGGCTTTTAATGTCCGTTACTATTAGAAGGATAAATTATTTTTAATTTTTTTTCAAAAAGGGTGGTAATTTAGATGTTCAAATGTCCGTAACTATTGAAGAACAAAAGAAAGGAGATGAAAAAAATGAAGTTAAAAGAATTATTAGAATTATGGTTAGAAAGGTATATGAAACACACAATTAAGATTAGAACTTATAATCGATATAAGAGTATTTGTGAACTACATTTAATAAAAGACTTAGGTGAGTATGAATTAGATGAATTAAAACCTAATGTATTACAAGATTTCTTATTAAAAAAGATCGATGATCATTATTCTACTAACACAATAAAAGGAATTGTGTCTGTATTAAAACAAGCGTTAAGACTTGCTATCACTTTAGAATTTGTAGATAAGGAATATTGTTCTAATTTGAAAATGCCTAGTAGTGAAGAAAAAGAAATATCAGTGTTTACTAAGAAAGAACAACAAGTTATAGAATCATTTTGTTTGAATCATAAGAAAAGGAATTATATTGGTATAGTTATTTGCTTATATACAGGAATTAGACTTGGAGAATTACTTGCGTTAACTTGGGATGATATTGATTTTAATTCTAATCTACTTACAATTAATAAAACATCATATTCAGCTAAAGTGGATGGCAAAACACAAATCATAGTAGATAAACCTAAAACTAAGAAATCAAATCGTGTAATACCTTTACCTAATCAGCTTGTTAAGTTATTGAAGATAATAAAAAAAGAAAGTAATTCAAAGTATGTTATTACAACTAGGAATTCAGGAATTGTTGGTAATAGATCATATCAAAGAACATTCAAATTTATTTTAAAGAAAGTAAATGTTCCATATAGAAACTTCCATTCATTAAGACATACATTTGCAACTAATGCTATTGAACTTGGAATGGATGTTAAAACACTAGCAGAAATTCTTGGACATACTAACGCAATGATTACTTTAAATAGGTATTCACATTCTCTTTTAAACTACAAAATTGAAATGATGAATAAACTAGGGAAAAACTTAAATTTGAGCATCAAAAATGCTTAAAACATAACATTTTCGTGAACAGGATAAGGCGTGAATCACTCTGCATCACAAGTGTCACGCCATAGTGTTGTAACTGGGATACCCAGCTTACAAAAATTAATGAACAAATAGATGGATGTAAACATAAACTTGTGGTATCATCATGATGCAAGTTTGTGTTGGAAAAGGAGGAAAAATTGAAAGATAATAAAATTTACAACACAGCTTTATATTGTAGACTATCACTAGATGATGGAAGTGTAGGAGAATCAGGTAGTATTCAAACACAAAAGATTATTTTAGAAGAATATGCTAAGATGCATGGATTTAAGATTTATGATGTTTATGTAGATGATGGATATTCAGGTCTAAACTTTAATAGACCAGGATTTCAAAGAATGATTCAAGATATTCAAGGTGGTAAGATTAATCTAGTTATTACTAAAGACTTATCAAGACTTGGAAGAAATTATATTGAAACTGGTTATTATACAGAACATTACTTTAAAGATGTAGGAGTTAGATATATTGCTATTAATGATGGTATAGATACCATTAATGATAATAATGATATCGCACCATTTAAAAACATCTTAAATGATATGTATTCTAAAGACTTATCTAGAAAAGTAAAAGCTGCTAAAAGAAGTAGAAATCAAAAAGGATTATATACTGCAGCTCAAGTACCTTATGGATATAAAAAAGATCCACTAGACAATAATCATCTAATTGTGGATGAAGAAATAAGACCTATTATTAAACTTATTTATAGATTAGCATTAGAAGGTAATGGTTGCCCTAAAATCGCGTCTATTTTAACTGAGAAAGGTATTTATACTCCAGGTTATTATAAACGAATTAAAGGAGATATTAGGTTTGCTAGATTTAAAAATCAAGGTTGGACTTATGTAACAGTAAGAAAGATACTTGGAGATGTAGTATATCTAGGTCATATTGAATCTAATAAATATGAAGTAATAAACTATAAAACAAAGAAATGTGTCCCTGTACCAAAAGAAAGACACTTAATAGTTAAAAATACTCATGAAGCAATTATATCTCAAAGTGATTTTGATTCAGTGCAATCTATGATAGCATCACGAACTCATCCTTGGGTACATAATCATGAAAACTTATTTAAAGGAATAATTTATTGTGCTCATTGTGGTAATAGAATGGCTCTGGTTTATCAAAAAAGAAAATATGGTACAGTAAGTCATACATATAAATGTACAACTTATATGAGAAATAAAGATTATTGTCCTAGACCTAACACTTTACTTCATAGACAAATTAAATCAATCGTAGAACAAGAACTAAGAGATTTAACAAAAAACATTAATAGAGAAGAATTCTTAACTAAACTATTAGAACGAAAAAAGAAAGAATCATCTAATGTTGATATTGAATCTAAGATAAATAAGTTAGAGATGAGAAAAGATAAATTATATCAACTAACTAAGAAAGTATATGATGATGCTTTAAATGAAATAATTGATAGTGAAACTTCATCTAAAATGATTAAAGAATATCAAGAAGAACAAAAGAAGATAATAAGTGAAATTGAAACACTTAAAAATCTTAAACAAGAAGAAGAGTCTACAATAGAAAATTACAAATTATTAAAAGAAAAAGTAAATGAATTTTTAGAGTTTAAAGAACTTAATTCTCTAATAGTTCATTCGTTAATATCTAGGATAGAAGTTGGATATAGAGATAATCCAAGAACTATTAAAATATATTACAAGTTCATTGATGATTCTATATCAAATTAATATGGATTTAAGATAACTTGTGATATAATATTAGGTGTAATAGTAAAGAGAAGATTGGAGTTGCAATAGGATAGTCCAGTCGAAACTCAGCTTTATTGGGTATCCTCACGTTACTATTCGCCTGAAATATGTAGATGGATTTCGCCAGATAGCATTGAGTATTTAGATCCAAGTTCTATTAATGGACTTAACTTATATGTGTACTGTGGAAATGACCCAGTAAATCATATCGACCCTTCGGGGCATGCTTGGTATCATTGGGCTATTGGAGTAGGTATAATTGCAATTTTAGCAGTGGCTACAGTAATTACTGCTGGAGCAGCTGGAGTTGGAGTGGGAGCAGCATTTGCGGCTGGTTTTGCTGGTTCGGCTATAGGAACTGGTGTTTCTGGACTAGCAGTTACAATTGCCGGAAGTGCTTTTGCTGGTGCTATTATTGGAGCAGGAATGGGAATGGTTAGTGGGGCATTAATAGGTGGACTTTCTTCTGGAACATGGACTGGAGCTTTAGATGGCGCTGCTAACGGTTTTATGATTGGTTCTATTACAGGAGCAATATCAGGGTGCATTAAAGGTGGAATTAATTATGCTAGAACTTCACCACTAATTAGATCTGTTAGTGCAGATGAATTAAACAGTATTAAATCAACTGGTCAATTTAGTTCTTCAGGGTATTCTGAATCTAAATGGTTTGCTACTAATTCAACTGATGCATCAAAGTGGGCAAATTGGTTTGGTCAGTCAGATTACGTTGGAATCCGTGTCCCAAAATCTACGTTCAAAAACTTTTATTTTGATCCATTATTAGATAATATTGCTCCAGCATACAATATAAAAATTAGCTATTTAAATTCTATTTTAAAGGGTATTTGGTATTTTTAGGAGGAACAAAATGAATAAAAAAGTATTTGATGTTATTATTGAATGGTTTTCCAAAGATGAAGGCGGGAGAGTTGGTGTTATTCCTTTTAAGAAAATGAGATATGCTCCACACATTGGCATAAATGGTGAAAGAATAATTAATGGTTCTGCGTGGTCTGTACTATGTTATGTTTATGAACATTTGGAACCATTGAAAACTAAAGCATATATAAGATTTTTGAATACTGATGATGCTCCGGATATTTTGAATATAGGTATGGAATTTGAATTATTTGAAGGAAGCAAAAAGGTGGCTACAGGGACAATAGTTGCAAATTCAAATTTTAAATTTATTTTATAAATATATTAAAATAATTTAATGAAAGATAATATTAAAGTATTTGGCATTTTAAATAAGTTATTTTAAAAATAAAATAGATTTAGACTTTTATGGAACAAGAGTAGTTAGATTGTTGTAATTTGTAAACAGGATAAGCTGTGTAACACTTTACATCATAGTTTTACACAGCTACTGTTTTAACTGGGATACCCAGATTAAATTAGTAATGGCATATTAAAATATATGAGGATACTCGTAATAGACCCGTCGAAGCATCATTATACTATTGTAACTCTAGATATTATGATCCAGAAATAAGAAGATGGATATCAATAGATGATGTAAATTATCTTGATTCAAAAACTATAAATGGAGTTAATTTATACGCATATTGTGGAAATAATCCTATTATGAACATTGATTTAGATGGGCATGCTTGGTACCACTGGCTAATTGGAGGCGTTGCTTTTGCTGGGGCAGTTGCATTAACTGCATTAACTGGAGGCGCTTTAGCTCCTGTGTTTATAGGTATGGGAGTAAGTATTATAAGTGGTGCATTAATTCAAGGAACTATCAATGCAATACAGGGAAATGATTTTTGGCAAGGCGCTGCCGATGGCGCTGCTGATGGAGCAATGTGGGGTGGAATATTTGCTTTAGTTGGTGCTTCTATCGGAGCAATCAAATATGGATTAAGTGCAAAAGGAGCTGTTCATGGCACACAACATTTAACTACAATTACAAAAGGTCAACAGTTTGACCGATTTGGTAGGTTGACAGGTAAATATATTACAGATGTTGGCACTCCGGCCACACAGTTAGCTTTGCCGGCTACTAATACGGGGGTAAAAACAACTTTGCAAGCTAGGCGTAGTTTTAGAGTTATCTCAGGCATTGTCGATAATGGATTCGGTGGCGCTGGAGGTGGAACTCAATACGTTATGCGTTATTCAATTGAGAAACTTATTAAAATGGGATGGCTAGTAATAGTATAGGTGAAATGAATGAATATAGATTATGAATTAAAACTAAATAATGACATAAAAATAGGTTGGAAATCAAATAAAAAAGACGTATTAAGAATTTGTAAAGAAAATAATATTGATTATATTTCAAAAACATATGGTAGTATTTTTGAAATTTCATTACCTATTGAATTTGCAAATTTAGGCAAAGTGATAGCAAATATATATTTTGTTAACGACTTAATCAAGAAAGTTTCTATTTCTTCTACAGATAAAAAAGATTTTAATATCTTGGACTATCAAATCACTGATGAAAAATTAAAAAAATATTTTGGACCACCAAAAAAAGCAAAAAATAATAATACCATTTGGAAATTCAATAAAATAAAGGTTAGACACTATTTTTTAGATATAGATGGTTATCCGATTGAATATCTTACTTTAGAAAATTCATTTTGAAGGTAACCTAGATATCCCAGTTACTAAACATACGACTGTTACAGATTGTGACCATTTATCAAATGTTATATTACTTATAAATATTGTAGACCTTTTTGTATATCTCATATCAATTAATTGAAAGAATAATTTTGATTCAAGAGGACTTATTTCATTAAATCCGACTTCATCAATTATCAAAAGTTATACAAAGTATTGTAACTGAAAGTTCTTACAATGCGATAACAGTTGGAGCTGCAACTATAGGGGTGGCAGGAGCTATTATTTGTGGTAAAACAGATGAAAACGGATTTTCATGGGATAATGATTGGTCATGGGAGAATTCATCAAATGGATTTATGATAGGCTCTATCGCAGGAGCTGGTGCAGTCATTGGTGGTGCTTGGGGTGGTACGCACTATGCTTTACAAAACACAGGAAAAATGGCTATTAAAACAAGTATTAATAATTTAGTTAATAATCCAGAAGATGATTTTGTAAAGGTTGGTCCAAAAGATGGAGGCATTTCAGATTATGTACATTCAATTTCACAAACTAGTGGTTATTGCAAAATTTTTGCAAATAAATTACCAAATGGAATGTACCAAATTGCAAATGGACATCATAGAGTTGCTGCTTTAAGAAAACTAGGATATAAATTTGTAAGATTCTTTTTGGTACCATAGGAGTTAAATAATATGGGAATAGCTGATTTTTATTTAAAAATTAATTTCAAAAGTAAAAAATATGATGAATTTGAAGCAATTTATCAATCATTTGTTAGGAAAAAAATATTTAGAATTTTGGATAAAGAGTTTGAATTAAACTATATATCAGTAGAATGCAAATTTGATAACTTGATTCCATCAGTTATAATTGCATTTAATAATCTTTCTCCCTATAAAGATAATATTGTCTCTATTGAAACACATGGTATTATCGAAGGATTTATATTCACTAATGCTGAAGAGTTCTTATATTCTGTATTTTCTATTAATAAGAGCCAATTAATTGCATATTATAAACAAATGGGCTATTTAGCTATTGATTCAGAAAAATATTATGAAAACCGAAATAAACTAAAAAAATATTATAAAAAATTGAAATAAATAGTTACCTATATAAAGGATACTATTATGATAAAGAAACTCAGTTTTATTGGGTATCCTCACGTTACTATTCGCCTGAAATATGTAGATGGATTTCGCCTGATTTAATCGAATATCTAGATCCTCAAAGTATTAATGGATTAAATCTTTATGCGTATTGCAACAATGATCCTATCAATAATTATGATCCAACAGGCCATTTTACGTTACCTAACTGAGCAAAATGGGTTATTGGTGGTGTTGCTTTTGCAGGACTTGTTGTAGCTACAGTGTTGACTTGTGGTGTTGCCGGAGCGGGAGCCGCCGCTGTAGGGGCCGCTATGTTAACTGGAGGTCTTGTATCCGCAGGAATAAATGTTGTAGATCAATTAAGTGACGGTGGAGAATTTAATTGGACTGAACTAGCCATTTCAACATTATCTGGAACAGCATATGGATTAGTTGTAGGATTAACTGGTGGAGCAAGTTGTTGGGCAGTGGTAGGAAAATTTGGTATTGCTGGTGGAACTTCTTTACTAGATAGTTGGGATCAAAATGCATCAATTGGCGAAACTATGGCATCTTTCTGTACCTCTTTAGTTATTTCAGGTATTGTTCAAGGAGCTGGATATTTGGCAGGAAAATATGGACCACATATATTGTCAAAAATTATGCCTAGAAATCCCAATCATTTGATAACGATGGGGGATATATGCTCAGCATTATGGAATATTCCTGCAGTAAAAACTGGTATTACAAAATTGGTGAGTGGGGTAATTAGTGCAATCAGTAATGATTTTTAGGAGGATTTAAAAATGTGGGAATTTATTAAATATTGTTTAATTTGCCTATGTAAATTTATAAGCGCTGCATTTGGAAATAATCCTAAAGGAATGACAATAAAAACTATAATTGTTGGTGGTATAACATTGTACGTGTTAGTAGGTATATATTTGGGTAGTCTTAAGTTAATAGTTATAATCGTTAATAAATTTAGAAAAAAAGTAAAAAATAGTATATTAATATAAAAACAACAATCTAACATGGAATGGTAAAAGATTAA
>ULWQ01007516.1_pt1 | contig 14677 bp, 15 predicted proteins | sample 1960491 | NCBI WGS metagenome assembly ULWQ01 (sample SAMEA4835816, study PRJEB28245) | human gut metagenome | biome: gut microbiome; material: fecal sample | place: Denmark | collected 2008
GTTACAGCGAGCCGACCTTCATCGCGTTGGCCCACTCCGCGTCAGTGAACATCGCACGCACATCTTTGCCGCTGTACTGCGAGAGGAGACTGATGAAGAGCGTAAAGTTCTCTTCCGGCGTGAGGTTCGTGGTGTCAGGATAGCTGCGGAAGGTCTGCTTGGCGGCGTCCCAGCCGATCTCCTTCATCACCTCTGAAAGCTTGCCGGAGAGGGAAAAAACGGTCAGCGTGTCCTTGAGCGGACCGTCGCCGCGGTAGACGTCGATCACGTCCCAGCCGGTATACTCCCGCTTATCGCTGTACCAGTCGGCGGGCACGGCGACGCAGTTGTTTTTCGTCATGACGTAGGCGAGCTTGTAGTCCGCCAGCACCTCGGCGTGGAAGTCCCACGGCTGCTCCTTCAGCTCAAAGAGGTGGCTCAGTTCATGCAGCAGGCCGAAGTTCCAGTCGTTTTTGCGCCGCGCGAAGTTCAGGCTCAGATCCTCGTAAATTTCATCGGCATCAATGTGGATGGTGTCTGTCCCATCAACAAAGCCCCAGAACTCCTGCTTGTCATACATGTTGAGGTAAATGTGCTCGTATGGTTGCCAGCCCGTCAGTTCGGCATAATCGGCGTAGGCGGTCTCCAGGTCGTTGACCCACTTTTGCAGCCGCGCGCGGCTCAGAATGTCCAGCAGACGGTGCTGGGCCTGCATGGTGATCACGCCGCGGCTGCCTTCGACGGCGAAATACTTCACGCGGTCCGTTTTCACACACTCGATGCGCCAGCGGTCGCTCTCGCCCGCATCCTTCACATTTTTGATGCAGTAGCCGCCGCTGCCCGCGCAGAGCGCAAACTCCGGATGCGCGGCGGATACGATCAGAAACTGTCCGTCGCCGCAGTCTTTGAGCGTCCAGTGCTGCGCATCGGAGCCGGTCTCTTCGCACAGTCCTACGCTGTTGCCTGCCTCGTACCAGGCATTGCTGATATCCAGCATCAGCGTACGGCTGTCGCCGCACCGGATCTGCGTGCCGGCAAGATACCAGGCATAGGGCTGATCCGAAGCTGTCAGTGTGCTGCCGGAGGCAGCGAGATACCGCCCGCTGCCATTGCGGAAGGTGACGCTGGCACCGCTGTGGAACAGCGCGTCGGCATAGTCTGCTTTGACAGCCAGCCCGAACTCCGCCGCGGTCTTTGCCTTCACCGCGCCCTGCCGCACGAGCTGCGCAGCCAGCGTTTCCTCGCTGCCCTTGCGCGTCTGTGCCAGCGCGGCAAAGGAGATGCGCGCGGTATCTCCGCGCGTGAAGCTGTGCGATGCGGCGTATTCGCCGTGCGTCAGGCCTGCGCTGTCGCTGAAGGCGGCAGCCTTGTCCCACTGGAAGTCACTCTCTGAGGAGTAGCCCAGCGCGCGCAGGATAAAGGTTAGGTACTGGTTGGCCGTCACCTTGTCGCCGCTGCCGAAGCGGTCCGCGCTCAGGCCGTTGGTCAGGCCGTTCGTGTAGGCGTAGCCGACGTAGGGCTTCGCCCAGTCGGCAAGGTCGGTGAAGGGTGTTGTCCAGCTGCCCGCCTTGGCCTCGGCCTCCTTGCCCAGCAGGCGCACCAGCATGGTCACGGCCTGTGCGCGCGTCGGTGCGGCGGCGAGACTGTAGATGGGCTTGCCGTTCGCCGTTTCACCGGTGCCCTGAAAAAGGCCAAGCTCATAGAGCGCGTTGGCCGATTCCTCGGCGCTGTAGTCTGCGGCGAACGCCGCGGTGGAAAGCGAAAGCACGATGAGAAGCGCGAAAAGGGGACACAATAGTTTCTTCATGACCGTTTCCTCCGTCTGATAATTGGCTGGGGATCCGCTTCCGGGCAAATGCTTGAAAGATTATGATACGCAGCAGCTCATGCTGTTTCTGCCGATATGCCGCGCGGCATTACGCCTTTTTCCGTGCCAGCACACAGTACCAGTTCGACCGTTCCGGATCGAACGCACCGAACTGCACGGGAAAGGTGCGCACGCGCACGTCCTCATACCCGAGCTGCGCAAGCTGATCGAGCAGCAGCTTTTGCGCTGCGGGGTAGTAATGCTCTTCGAAGTGCTCCTTTTGGAAGATCTTGCCCGCGCGCTCAAAGGTGTAGAGCAGATGGAAGGTGATGGAGCCGTCGGGTAAGTGATCCCAGACCTGCATGAGATTTACGCGGTCACCGTTTGGCAGGAATGCGGGGTCATAGAAGTAAAAGCGCTGCTTCTGCCGCACGATCCTGTCCCAGTTGCGAAGATCAAAGTAAAGAACGCCGCCCGGTGCAACAAGCGCGTCCATCTGCTCGAGAACGCCCGTGATCTCGCTGTTCGGCACATAGGCAAGCGAGTTGCCGGTGCTCATCACGCAGTCGAATGTTCGGTCGAAATGTGCTGTCAGAGCGCGAAAATCACTCTGCCGCAGATCGACGGAAAGACCGCGTTCGGCTGCCTTTTCCCGGCAGCGTGCAAGCATCGTTTCGCTCAGATCCGAACCGTAGAGCGAAACGCCAAGCGCCGCAAGCGGCAGTGTGAGGGAGCCTGTGCCGATGCTCACGTCGAGCGCAGTGCGCACGGGGAGACCGGAAAGAACGGCTTCCCAGTGCGCCTTCGTCATGTCATCTTTTTTGGGAGAGTCGAAGAGATCGTAGATATCGCTGCGGTCATATACGCTGGCCATGGGACAACTACCTCCTGACGAACGATTTTTGTACAAGCCTGCTGCGCGGCGGGGCTTGAGCACTTAAAGTATATCAGCTTTTGTCCCGCTGCGCAACTCGTACCCCGGCGGGAGAGAAAGACGGGCATGCGGGGAGATAAAAAAATAAAGCCGGCCAACAGGCCGGCTTTATCAGCGGGAAAATGCTGTTACGGCAGAGGGATATCCTTGCTGTCAAAAAGCGTTTTCAGCTCGATCGAGGTGCGCGAGTCGCCAAACTTCTTGATGAGGGACAGAAGCTGGTCGAGCTGCTGCGTATCGCGCACGGCAAAGCGCAGCAGGGCGTTGAACTCGCCCACCACATGGTAGTGGCTGATGACGGCGCTCTGCGAGGAGCAGAAATCACAGAATTTGTCGTACTTGTCCGGCTCGAGGGCAACGGAGATGAAGCCCGTAATGTTGCAGTCGAGCTTGGTACGGTCGATATCGATGTGATAACCGCGGATCACGCCGCTTTCCTCCATCCGGCGAATGCGTTCCGACACGGCGGGCGGCGTCAGTCCCACAAGATCGCCCATGCGGCGCAGTGTGCAGCGGCTGTCGTCCTGGAGGAGGTTGAGGATTTGGTAGTCAGTCCGATCCATCATGGTCTCCTTATACCGCCTTCTTACACGATTTCACCGCGCTTGATGACGGTCTTAGCAAGGTTGCTGCCAACGCGGTAGCAGATGTAGTCAAGGTCGGGCGCATCCCAGATGACCAGGTCGCCGAGCTTGCCCTCTTCAACAGAACCGACCTGGTCGGCCATGTCGATGGCGGCAGCGCCGTTGAGCGTGACAGCCGTGAGGACTTCCTCCGGCGTGAGCTTATACTTGAGGCAGCCGAGGTTGATGACGAACTGCATGTTGAGGCAGGGGCAGGAACCGGGGTTGAAGTCCGTCGCCATTGCAACGGGCACGCCAGCTTTGACCATGTCGCGCGCGGGCGCGAACACCGCGCCGAGGTTGAAGCTCGTCGCGGGCAGCAGGCACGCGATGACGCCGCCCTTTGCCATGCTCTCGATGCCCTCGGGCGGGCAGACGATCAGATGCTCGGCAGAGATCGCGCCGATCTCACCGGCGAGCTGGCTGCCGCCGATGGCCTCGATCTCGTCGGCGTGGATCTTGGGACGCAGGCCATACTTGAGACCCGCTTCGAGCACCTGACGGGACTCTTCGACGGTGAAGGTGTCGGCCTCGCAGAAGACGTCGCAGAACTTGGCGATGCCCTGCTCCTTGACCTTGGGCATCATCTCCTCGCACACGAGACGGACGTACTCTTCGCGGTTCGCCTTGTACTCCGCGGGGACAAGGTGCGCGCCCATGAAGGTCGCGACGAGGTCCATGCGGTGGTGATCGTTGAGATCCTTGATGACCTCGAGCGCCTTGAGCTCATGCTCGGTGGCAAGGCCGTAGCCGCTCTTGGCCTCGACCGTGGTGGTGCCGAAGCCCATCATCTCGTCGAGCGCCTTGGAGGCCTTGGCGGCGAGCTCCTGCTCGCTGGCCTGACGGGTGGCGTTCGTCGTGGACTGGATGCCGCCGCCCGCGTTCTGAATGTCGAGATAGCTTGCGCCGTGGAGCTTGAGACCCAGCTCGTTCTGGCGCCAGCCGCCGAAGATGAGGTGGGTGTGGGCGTCGACAAGGCCGGGGGTGACAAGGTGGCCTTCCGCATCGACGATCTCCGCACCCTCGACAGAGGGGACGGCGCCGGTGCCGACGGAGGCGATGACGCCGTCCTCGATGAGAACCCAGGCGTCCTTTAAGAATTTAACTTTGCCCTGCTCCTCGCCGCGATGAGCGCTCTTGCCCTCGGGCGTTGCGAGCAGGCCGATGTTTTTGACCAGTAACTTTTTCATAGTAAATGTTGTCCTTTCTCACGGTTGGAAAGAGCATCGCAGGTTTTGCGCCCCGCATGTGTGCGGGCCAAGCGAGTGCGCGCAGCGGAGTGAATCCAGCTCAAAAAAGGGGCTTTGTACAAAGCCCCTTTTTTGAAGTGTTCTCTTAGTGCATGTATTCCTTCACGGCCTTCTCGCAGAGCGCTTCGTCCGCGACGTAAGGCATGGTGATGTGATCCTGACCCTCGTACATCTTGTTGTACTCGGCGACAGTGGTCATGGCGTTCTCGTTGCGCGCCCAGCTGCGGCGGGCAACGCCGACCATGGTATCCCAAGGCATGGACATCTTCAGAATGGTGTCGACACGCTCGGAGCCGTCGAGAACCATACCGAAGCCGCCGTTGATGGCGCGGCCGATGCCCGTACCGCCACCGTTGTGCAGAGCGATGTAGCTCATGCCGCGGGCAGCGTTACCAGCGTAGCACTGGGTCGCCATCTCGGCCATGATGTTGGAGCCGTCCTTGATGTTGGAGGTCTCACGGAAGGGCGCGTCGGTACCACCGGTGTCGTGATGGTCACGGCCAAGGATGACGGGGCCGATCTCACCGTTGCGAACCATCTCGTTGAACTTGAGCGCGAGGTTCATACGGCCCATGGCATCCTGATAGAGGATACGGCACTGGGTGCCGACGACCAGCTTGTTCTTCTCGGCGTCGCGGACCCAGACATAGTTGTCATAGTCCTGATAGCGGCGGTTGTGGGCCTTGATGTACTCGGCGGCAGCCACGTCGGTCTTGTGCAGATCCTCGGGGTTGCGGCTCAGGCAGCACCAACGGAACGGGCCGTAGCCGAAGTCGAACAGGCAGGGACCAAGGATATCTTCGACGTAGGAGGGGAAGATGAAGCCGTCGAGGTCGTTCTCGCCGTTCTTGCAGATGCTCTTCACACCGGAGTCGTAAACAGCCTTGAGGAAGCTGTTGCCGTAGTCGAAGAAGTAGGTGCCGCGCTCGTGGAACTTGCAGATCATCTCATAGTGATGCTGCAGCGTCTTGTCGACGAGAACGCGGAAGCCGTCGGGATCCTTGTCGAGCATTTCGGTGCGCTGCTCGAAGGTCAGGCCCTGCGGGCAGTAGCCGCCGTCATAAGGCACGTGGCAGGAGGTCTGGTCGCTCATCAGGTCGACATGGACGTTGTTGTTGTACAGGTACTCGAGCAGGTCGACAATGTTGCCGCAGTAGGCGACAGCGCAGGGCTTGCCAGCCTTCTGGTGGTCGAGAGCGATCTTGGTGGCCTCTTCGAGAGAAGCGGTGCGGTGGCTGACCCAGCCCTGGGTATAACGGGTCTCGATACGGGAATCGTCAACCTCAGCGATGATGGAAGCAGCACCGGCGATCTCAGCAGCCTTGCCCTGAGCGCCGCTCATGCCGCCAAGACCGGCGGAGACGAACAGACGGCCGGCGAGGTTCTGGTCGTTGGGGATGCCGAGCTTCAGACGACCGGCGTTGAGCAGGGTGTTGAACGTGCCGTGGACGATACCCTGGGGGCCGATGTACATCCAGCCACCGGCGGTCATCTGGCCGTAGTTGGCAACACCGAGCGCGGCAGCGCGGTTGAAGTTCTCCTGGTCATCGAAGGTACCGACCATCAGGCCGTTGGAGATGATGACGCGCGGAGCCATCTTGTGGGAGTGGAAGAGACCGAGGGGGTGACCGGACATGACGACGAGGGTCTGCTCGTCGGTCAGCTGCTCGAGGTACTTCTTGATGAGGCGGTACTGCATCCAGTTCTGGCAGACCTGACCGGTCTCACCGTAGGTGACGAGCTCATAGGGATAGAGAGCGATGTCGAAGTCAAGGTTGTTGTCGATCATGACCTGAATGGCCTTGCCCTCGATGCACTTGCCCTTGTACTCGTCGATGGGCTTACCGTAGAGCTTGCCCTCGGGACGGAAGCGGTAACCGTAGATACGGCCGTGCTCTTCGAGCTCCTGCGCAAACTCCTTGGCCATCTGCTCGTGATGGTCGGGGTGAATGTAACGCAGAGCGTTCTTGATGGCGAGCGCCTTATCGGCCTCGGTCAGGTGGGATTCGCGGCGGGGTGCGCGGCGATAGCCGTCTTCGAACTTCGGATACTCGGGAAGCTCGTAGTCCAGCTTGATCGTCATCGCATCATCAGCAAGATTGATCATGGGATTGTTCCTCACTTTCAAAAAAATATTCTGTGAAAACCAATAAAAAGAAAAAAGGATTTGCAACTTTTCTTTACAACTTGCATTATAGCAAAGATATGCTATAATGAAAAGTACTTAATTTGTCTGCATACCATACCGTAAAAGTATAAGAAGGAGGGCTGCGAGTGAAGTTCAGACAACTGGAATATTTCTGTGCGGTGGCGGAGGAAAAAAGCATCTCCGCGGCGGCGCGCGAGCTGCATGTGGCGCAGCCGCCGATCTCGCGGCAGATCGCACAGCTTGAGGAAGAACTCGGTGTGCAGCTGTTCCTGCGCGGCAGCAAGGGCATGGTGCTCACTGACGCGGGACAGAACCTCTATCAGCAGGCGCAGCAGATCTTTCAGGATCTCCGGCGCGTGGAGGACAGCGTGCGCAGCGTGGGGACGGGCATGAGCGGGCGCATCAAGCTCGGCGTCATCTACTCGGCGATGTCGTACGCGTTACATTATATAAATGAATATCACAGCCGCTATCCGCAGGTGGAGCTTTTCATTCGTGTGGGCTCGCCGCAGGAGCTCATCGAGGCACTCAACCGCGGAGAACTGCACGCGCTGTTTTTGCGCACGGCGGCGCGCGAACCGAGCGGCTTGCAGGAGCGCATTCTTGGCGAGGACGCACTCGAGCTCATCATGCGCGAGGACATGGATCCTGCGCCGGAGCTTTCCGAGGTGCCGATCGAGCGGCTCGAGGGTGTGCCGATGTGCCTTCTGCGCTCGGACGACCTCTGGAGCTACAACGACTTTCTGGTGCAGGAGTGCCAGCGCAGCGGCTTTACGCCGAATGTGACCTGCCACTGCTACGATACGCCCATGGCGATGCAGATGGTGCTCTCGGGCTTTGGCATCAGCTTCCTGCCCCGCTCCATTCTCAGCACGCACCCGGGCGCACCGTTGAAGGCAAAGCCTGTGCGCGGCCTTCCCATTCGTTCCTATGCCGTTTTGGCGTGGAACAGCGCTGTTTTGAGCGCCCCGTGCGTACAGCGGTTTGTAGAAGAGGACTTAAAAAAATTAAGCGCGCGCTGAAAAAAGAGAAAGAAAACCTGTTTACTCCCCTGTTGCGCCGCGATATAATGGCGGCGCTGAACAAAAATGGACGGGCGCGGCGCGCCTGTCTGAGCAAATTGACGATACAATCAAAACAATAAATTGACGGAGGAAAACAATCATGGCAAAGTTGATCGAATGCATCCCCAATTTTAGCTGCTCCAAGGAAAAGGACGAGGCCACCTACAACGCCCTCGTCGAGACCGCTAAGAGCGTTCCCGGCTGCACCCTGTTCGACGCGCAGACCGACGGTAACCACAACCGCTGCGTCTTCACCCTGATCGGTTCTCCCGAGGCCATCGAGGAAGTCGCCTTCCAGCTGACCAAGGTTGCTACCGAGCGCATCGACATGAACAAGCATCACGGCGAGCACAAGCGCATGGGCGCTACCGACGTTATCCCCTTCGTTCCCCAGATGGACGTGACCGTCGAGGAAGCTGTCGAGATGTCCAAGCGCGTTGCCAAGCGCATTTGGGACGAGCTGAAGGTTCCCTCCTTCCTGTATGAGGACAGCGCCACCCGTCCGGAGCGCCGCAACCTCGCTACCTGCCGCAAGGGTGAGTTCGAGGGCATGCCCGAGAAGCTCCTGCAGCCCGACTGGGCTCCCGACTACGGCGAGCGCAAGATCCACCCCACCGCCGGCATCACCGCCATCGGCGCCCGTATGCCGCTGGTCGCTTTCAACTGCAACCTCGAGACCTCTGATGTTGAGATTGCCAAGAAGATCGCCAAGGTCATCCGCGGCTCTTCGGGCGGCTTCCGCAGCTGCAAGGCCATGGGCTTTATGCTCGAGGACCGCGGCATCGCGCAGGTCTCCATGAACATGGTCAACTATGAGGATACCCCGCTGTATGTCACCTATGAGATGATCAAGGCTCTTGCCGAGCGCTACGGCACCCGCGTCATCGAGAGCGAGATCGTCGGCCTGACCCCGGCCAAGGCCCTGATCGACTGCGCTGAGTTCTACCTCAAGGCCAAGGACTTCGACTGCAAGAAGCAGGTCATGGAGTATCACCTGATCGACATGGAGTAAAAAATTCAAAGAAGCGGCGCTGCCGCTCCTTTGAGAGCCCACTCAAGGCGGCTCGCCGCCTTGAGTGGAATTTTCAGCGCGCGGCATTCACCATGTCGCGCGCTGCGAAGTATCGCTGCGGACGCGCATGTCGTCCTCCGCGATGAATTAAGTTTATTTGCCGCCGGGAGGCGGCAAAAGCTGCGACGCTGTGCGAATGCGCATGTCGTCAGAAAAAACGATCAAAGCTATTTGCCGCCGGGAGGCGGCAAAGTCTGCGACGCTGATTGCGCTCTGTGTGTGCATTTGGCTGCCCCAATCGGGGCGGCAGACCGTAAAGGTGCGGCGGTGTGCATGCAGAGCAAATAAGCGCCACGAAATGATGAAAGGAAATAATCACCATGAAACTTGCTGAAATGACCGTTACCGGCTTTGCCGATACCGTTGCTTCTGATGCTCCCGCGCCGGGCGGCGGCTCCTGCGCTGCTCTCTATGGCTCCATCGGCGCCGCACTGACCGCGATGGTCGGCGGTCTCACGCAGGGCCGCAAGAAGTATGCCGAGTTTGCCGAGCATGCTGCTGAGGTCGAGAAGAAGGGCAACGAGCTCAAGGTTCGCCTGCTCGACGTGATGGATCGCGACACCGACGCGTTCAACGTCGTTTCCGACGCCTTTGCCATGCCCAAGGCGACCGATGAGGAGAAGGCTGCCCGTTCCGCCGCCATCCAGAACGGCCTGAAGGGCTGCACCAAGACCCCGATGGAGATGATGGAGCTCATCGACGAGACCCTGACGCTCGCTCAGTCCCTGCTCGGCCGCTTCAACGATACCTCCGCGAGCGACCTGGGCGTTGCGTTCCTGTCTCTCAAGGCCGGTATCCAGGGTGCATGGCTCAACGTGCTCATCAACGTCGGCTCCCTGAAGGATCAGGAGTTCGCCGCTGAGTACCGCGCCAAGGGCGAAAAGCTGCTCGCGCACGCACTTCCCCTTGCCGACGAGTGCTACGCTGAGATCGTCAAGCTCATCGAGGGCTAAAAATGATCAGAACAAATGGCTTCGGTGCGCGCACCGGAGCCATTTGTGGTTTACGAAGGAGTGTTATTATGACCATGCAGCATTTGACGCCGAAGGATTACATCACCACCAAGTGGTCGGGCGGCCTCACGACGCAGCTCGGCATCGCGCCCGAGGGCGCGGTGTACGCAGACCGCGACTTTCTGTGGAGACTCAGCTCCGCGACCGTTGAGGACGCAGAGTCTGACTTTACGGCCCTGCCCGACTATGAGCGCTTGATCTCCACGCTCGAGGGGACGATCGAGCTGAGCCACAACGGCGGCGAGAAGCTGACGCTGAACCCCTATGAGGTCCATCGCTTCGACGGCGGGGACAACACCCATTCCTGGGGCTGCTGCCGCGACTTCAACCTCATGCTCCGCAAGGGCAAGTGCGAGGGCAAGATACGCGGCGAGACCCTTGCCGCCGGTGAGAGCAAGACCGTTCACGGCAGCGAGGGCATGATGCTCATCTACTGCGGCGCGGGCGAGGTCAACGTCATTGTCGGCGAGGAGAGCATCGCGCTCAAGGCTGACGAGGCCGTGCGCCTCGACGGTTTTGCGGGCGAGGTGAAGCTCTGCTCCAAGAGCGGGGCAAAGCTGATGCTCGCCAAGGCGAAGGCGATCTGAGAGAAGATCAAAAAAAGGGAGAGGCAAAACGCCTCTCCCTTTTTTAACATTCAAAATCGTCGGAGTCCTTGTCCAGCGGCTTGCAGAAGCGATCGAGGGCAATGAAAACGGCGGCTGCCGCCGCGAGGACGGCAAAAACGGTGATAAAAAGGGAGATGCACTTTTTCATGATGATTCCTCCTGTTGAAAATGAAATGTGGGGTGTTACGGTTCGGAAGAGATGATGCCATAGACCTGCTGTAAAAATGCGTCCTGATCTTGCACGGTGCAGCGGAAGGACTTACCGTCGTAAGCGCGGAAAAGCGACAGCTTGCCGTAAAAGTTCCTGCACTGGACAAACACGCCTTTGCCCGTGCTGCCGTCGGGAAAATCGGTCGCGCCGAAGCGGAAGCCGACTTCCCAGCGGAAGTCGCCGTCCTGCGTGCGGTGGGTCGTGCCGCCCTGCGGCAGAAGATTGGCGAGCGAGCGGCGGAATTTCTGCTGGGCAAAAAGCGCGGTAAGCTGCGCGCAGCGCGCGTCGTTTGATGGGAATGCAAAGCGCGTGTCCTCCGCCTGCGGCGCGCGGAAATGATTGCCGAAAACGGACTGACACTGCGTGATGTCCGCTTCGCAGAGCGCTTCAAGCGGCATCGGCCGCGTGTAAATGAGCGCGGCGAGGATGAGAACAGCGAGAATGCCGAGGGGGAGAAACCACTTTTTCTTCATGGGTGACCTCCTTGATATTTCTTTGTTCTTACTCACAATGGGAAAAGCTTCTGCCTACAATATAACACGAAAGGCTGCGCTTTGCAAGATTGCAGGCGCAGCCTTTCAAAAAATGACAGGTTATCCGCGCCCGCGGCCAAAGAGGCAGCAGAGGAGGAATGCCGTGAGGTCGCAGACAACGACCGTCGCGCCGACGGGCGTGGAGAGAAGATATGACCCTGTGAGCCCCAGACAGAAGCAAACGACCGAGAGCGCCGCGGCAAAGCACACAACGGAGCGGAAGCTCTTAAAAAGGCGCATGGCGGAGAGCGCGGGGAAGATGATAAGGCTCGAGAGCAGCATCGCGCCCATCATGCGCATGCCGAGCACGACGGTGAGCGCCGTCAGAACGGAGAGAATGGTCTTGTATGTCCCTACGTGCACGCCCGTGGCGCGGGCGAAGGACTCGTCAAACGTGACGGAGAAGAGCTTGTGGTAGAAGAGAACATAGAGCGCAAGCACGCACAGCGCGAGCGTGACGCTGAGGAAAACGTCCGAGCGCGACATGGCAAGGATGCTGCCGAACATATAGCTGTCGACGTCCGTCGTCATGCCGGTGGTGAGCGAGGTGACGATGACGCCGATGGCGAGCGCCGAGGCGGAGAAGACCGCGATCATCGCGTCGGCGCTGACGCGGCTTTTTTCCGCAACGTGCATCAGTGCGAACGCTGCAATGACCACCACGGGAATGGAAAACCAGAGCGGCGCAAGGCCGCAGGCCATGGCGACCGCCAGCGCGCCGAAGGACACGTGGCTCAGCCCGTCGCCGATCATGGAGTAACGCTTCAAAACGAGCGGCACACCGAGGAGTGAGGCGCAGAGCGAAACGAGAATGCCGACCACAAACGCCCGCACGATGAAGGGATAGGCAAACATCGAAAGCAGCAGTTTCATCGTTTTTCACCTCCGAAGCGTTTGCCGGCGGGGGAGGACAGAAATTCCCCGACCGTGCCGTAGAAACATCCTCTGCGGTCAAAGCTGAGAATGTGTTTTGCCTCGCGCAGGGCGTTTTCCATGTCGTGCGTGACCATGATGATGGCCATGCCCTCGCGCGCATTGAGATAGCGCAGGGTCTTATAAAGATCCTGCATGCTGGCGGGGTCAAGGCCGGTGACCGGTTCATCGAGAATGAGCAGGTCGTTTGCAGCGCACAGGGCGCGCGCGAGCAGCACACGCTGCTGCTGGCCGCCGGAAAGCTCACGGTAGCACTTGTCCTTGAGCTCAAGAACACCGAGCTTGCCGAGGTTCATCAGCGCCTTGGATTTTTCCTCCGACGTGTAGAAAAAGCGCGTGCGGCGGTTCGAAAAGCCCGAGAGCACGACCTCCGTGACCGTGGCGGGAAAGTCGCGCTGCGTGGGCGTTTGCTGGGGGAGATACCCGAGCCTGCCCTCGCGCTGAGCGGGGCAGTCGATCTTGCCGGCCAGCGGGGACAGCAGACCCAAAAGCGAGCGCAGCAGCGTCGATTTGCCGCTGCCGTTTTCGCCCACGATGCAGAGATAGTCCCCCGCGCGGACGGTGAGGGAGAGGTGCTCCAGGAGCGGCTTGTGCTCGTAGCCGAGCGTAACGTCCTCGCAGGCGAGGACGATGGGAGAATCGTTCATGCGTTCAGCCCCTTTCTGAGTGCTTCGAAGTTTCGCTCCATGAGCGTGAGATAGGTCTCGCCCGCGTCAAAATCCGCGCGGGAGACGGTTTGCATCGAATAAAGCGTTTCGATCGCCGCGCCGGTGCACTCGCTCACCACGGCGGCGACTTTTTTCGTGCCGAAGTCGATGGTATAGACCACGGGGATATTCTCGTCCTCCACCTTGTCGATGAGGAACTTGATCGTCGCAAGCGAGGGCTCGGTGTCGCCCGAGCAGCCGTGGAAGGCCGCGCGGTAGTCGAGGCCGTATTCGCGGCAGAAGTAGAGCATCGGGAAACGGTCGGCAAAGATGAGAAGCCTGCGCGGCGCGCTTTCGCAGAGGGCGGCAAAGCGCGCGTCCAGATCTTCAAGCTGCGCGCAGTAATTTTCACAGTTCGCGCGGTAGAACGCGGCGTTTTCCGCGTCCGCCCGGCAGATCGCGTCGCAGACGGCGCGGCAGAGGACGACGGCGTTCTTCGGCGACGTCCAGATGTGCTCGTCGTACTCGATCTCGTCGCTGTCGTGCTCATCTTCTTCATGATCGTGGTCGTGGTCATCGTGGCTGCCATGCTCATGGTCGTGGTCATGGCCGTCCGCGCCCTGCATGCCTTCGACATATTCCTCGTTGAGCGCGTCGACGCAGTCCATCATGCGCGATGCGACGGCGATGTGCTCCCCTGCCGCGTCCAGCATGCTCTCGACCCAATATTCGCCCTCGCCGCCGTTGTAGAGGAAGACGTCGGCTTTGGAGATCGTGACCGCGTCGAGCGGGGTGGGCTCAAAGCTGTGCGCCTCGCGTCCGGGGGAGAGGAGCAGCGTCACGTCCGCGCGATCCTGCGCGATGGCGCGGGCAAAGTCGTAATAGGGAAAGAGCGTCGTGACGATCTGAAGCTTGCCGCCGTCCGCCTTCTCCGCAGGCGCAGTGCAGGCGGTGAGCGAAAGTGTCAGTGCGAGCGCCAAAAGAAGCGAAATAATGCGTTTCATGCGCCCTCCTGACACTCGCGGCACAGCCCGTAGAACATCGTCTTGCGGGGATTGATGGAAAAGCCGTGCTCCTGCTCCAAATGCGCATAAAGCGGCGCGAGTTGGTGGCAATCGAGATGCACGATGCGCCCGCAGCGCTCACATTTGAAGAGGCAGCAGTCCGATGCGCAGCCGTGGGTGCAGAACTGATAGTATGCGCCCTCGTCGGTCGTGACTTTGTGGACACTGCCCTGCCGTTCGAGCTTTTCCAGCTGCCGGTAGACCGTGGCAATGCCGATGTGTTCACCGCGCTCGCGCAGCGCATCGGCGATGGCCGCGGCGCTGACAGGTTCGTCTGCGCGCTCGGAAAGACAGTCAAGCACGGCTTTCTGCTGTTTGGTCGTATAGGTCGCCATATTGGCCTCCTGAATTTGAAAATGAAAATCAATTTCAAATTATAGTCAAAATTTCGCACTTGTCAAGGTTCTGGGAAGCTTTTGTTGCCTTTTGCGCGCCAAAATGGTAGAGTAAAGAGAAACGGGCGGCCTTGCGGGAAACCACCGACTGCCGCTGACCGGGTAAAACACGGCGAAACCAGACCGAAACGATACAAAAGGAGAGACGCAAATGGATAACTTTTTCTATCATGTGCCCACGGAAATCTACTTCGGCAAGGGGCAGATCGCACACCTTGGCGAGCGCATGGCGCAGCTGAGCAAAAAGGTGCTGCTCGTCTACGGCGGCGGCAGCATCAAGCGCATTGGGCTTTACGATGAGGTCATCGCGCAGCTCAAGGGCGCGGGGATCGAATATGTGGAGCTTTCCGGCGTGGAGCCGAACCCGCGCATCACCTCGGTGCGCCGCGGCGTGG